>Ga0137358_10001245_pt1 | contig 13517 bp, 10 predicted proteins | sample Mad1_20_16metaG_FD_105551 | JGI IMG/M metagenome (GOLD analysis project Ga0137358, IMG submission 105551) | Vadose zone soil microbial communities from Angelo Coast Range Reserve, California, USA - Mad1_20_16 metaG | ecosystem: Environmental > Terrestrial > Soil > Vadose zone | place: USA... | reverse complement strand
CCGGAGGCCTCAATCCGGCTGAGTCGCCGCCAAATCCAAAAACTGTGGTCCGCCCAGTGAGGATGTCACTGGAATCGATGCGGGTTGGTTGAATCGTAATGGCTTCGGCGCGGCCAACATCGTAGTCAAAAGGTGTTGGCCGTGTCTTAGCCGGTGCATGCCAACACGCCATTACCCCAGGCTCACAGATCCTGCTTTCGCCGGATCTGTTTCGCCCAACCATCGCGCCATACGCCACACCATCTCTGGTATTCCGTTTCGGTACTCCCTATTCTGCAATATTTGCTTTCCGCGTTTGGCGTGGCATATCAGTGCCTCCGACAGCATGCTCTTCCGCATTTCTCACCTGACCGATTACCATTACCCAGCCCCGGTCGCGGAAGCATATCTCGAATTGCGACTTACACCACAAAGTCGGCGTGATCAGATAGTCAAACAACATGCCCTGCAGATAGAGCCCAGCGTCCAAGTCTCCAACTACGAGGACTATTTTGGGAATCAGGTCTCATTCATTTCGCTTCCATACAGGCATTTGCGACTGAAGATTTCGAGCGAAGCACTCGTAGCAACAACGGCGCCTCCGTTACCGACCGAGAGCCTTGAACTATCGATCCAGGAATCGCGCCAAATATTGGGCTCGGCTTTGCCGTTCGTGTTTGATTATTTACAGCCGACCGAGATGGTGAAAATCAGTCGGGAATCGACCCAATGGGCTCGACGGTATCTGAGCGGGCGAATGACTCTCGGAAAAGGTCTCGAAGATTTGACCAGAGCGATTTGGGAATCTTTCGAGTACGAGAAAGGTTCAACCGAATTTTCTACTGATCTTTCGGTTGTGTGGAAGCAGCGCCGAGGTGTTTGCCAGGATTTCGCTCATGTGATGCTGAGCGTTCTGCGTACAGCCGGCCTTCCATCCAGATATGTCTGTGGCTACATCGAAACTGCTCCGCCACCCTCCGAATCCGGTGCTAAGCGCTTGGTCGGTTCAATTGCAACCCACGCCTGGGTGGAAACCTATATCCCTGGTCAGACTTGGGTTGCTCTTGATCCGACGAACAATCGATGGTGCGGCGAGCAGCATATCGCTGTTTCGTTCGGTCGTGACGCGCGAGATGCCGCGCCGATTCGCGGCACCTTCAAAGGCGGCGGCAAACAGACCCTGAAAGTCCGGGTCAAAGTAAAACGGTTACGCGAGCAGCCCGTCAGACGTAGAATTGAGCAACATGGCAGGTAGTGGATCAACTACGAGACGAGGTGGCCATGCCACCTTCGCTCTTCGAGCTACGGCGGCCCGGTCGAGAGGGCCGGAGATTTGCATGTCAGATTGGCAAGCTGCCATTCAGCTCACCCCTTAAGTCCGACAGGCTGCTATGCGCGTTCAAATCGAGAACTTGATGAGGTATACGTACGAGAAGCCGGTAAGCTTCTCGCCGCACAAAATCCGTCTATATCCGCGGACCGATCCAACGATTATTACTCATCGATTGCAAACTCTGGCGAATATTCCGGCCGATGTGCAATACCGGCGAGATCTTTACGATAATTTGATCGCTAGCTGTTTTTTCAGCGCGCCGGCAAATACTTTGGAATTAAGGGTCCAGCTCGAAGTCGAGCTTTGGCCGAAAAACCCATTCCACTTTTTATTGGCGCCTTACGCCGTCGAGATCCCGTTCAGCTACACCGAGGCAGAGGCAAGAGTTCTGGCGCCGTATCGGGAGATTCTTCCTGGCGATGAAGTCGATTCCGATGAAATCTGGCACCTCGATGGAAAGCGAAGCACGGTCGATGCTCTCGTCGATTTGGCTCAGACGTTGCATTCGGAGATCAGCTACGAAGTGCGCGAAGATGGCGAAGCCCGACCCCCCTCGCGAACGTTGGAATTACGCTCGGGCGCCTGTCGAGATACCGCCCTGCTAGCAGCATCCATTCTACGCAAAATGGGACTGGCCGTTCGCTTAGTAAGTGGATTTTTGTGCGAGTTTCAGATTGATGTACGAGCCCGTCGAGCCGATAGCGCGCTCCACGCCTGGATTGAGGTTTTCCTGCCAGGGGGCGGTTGGGTGGGCATCGATCCTACCAACGGCACATTTTGCGATCATCGTTTCATCCCTACCGCTGCCGGAGTTCTGACGGCGGACATTGCATCGGTCGAAGGCAGCTATTTCGGAAACGAAATCGTCCCTTCCGATTTTCAGGCCAAGCTCGAACTGGAGTTGGTAGTCGAAAAAGAACTCGATCGCCTCGCGGAAAATGTCGAGCAAACCTTGGCGACGGAGAATGTCACCCTCACGATGGGAGGCGAACCCACCTTCGTGCCGGAGCGTCCAGAGGGGGCTGAGTGGAGCGTGGCAGCAGTTGGGCCGAGCAAAATTGTGTACGCCTATCAGTTTGCTAACACGCTGGTTGAATCCGTTCTGCCCGGCGCGATGATTCTCTACACTCCCGGCAAGCTCTATCCGGGAGAGATCGATCCTCGTTGGGCTCTCAACGTCTTGCGACCTCCGAACCCTTTTCCTGTAGCAACCAAGGAGCAGACTAAAGCTCCCGATGAAAAGAGTCTCAAGCAACTGCGTGAGGCGTTGATCGAAAAATTACAGATCGAAGATCGCTGGACGCGAGCGTCCGATCCACGTGAGTCCAAAAAACAGGTCTGGGTACTCCCTTTGGATTTTGTGGACGGAAAATGGAAAAGCGAACGATGGAACCTGCGCAAAATGGAGCTTACTTTGGCCAACGGCCCCGCCGGTCTCAGATTACCGCTGCAACTGTTGCCGAACAGTCTGATAAAGCGCGCAATGGTGATCGAGGTGCAACCGACGTACGTCGATCTGTTTCTCCCTCCTCTTCTCACCGCCCAATTCGAGTCGCTGATCCGGATGATTTACGGCATTGCCGACCAACCAAACGCAATTCGTTGGCAAAGTTATGTTCCGGTCGATCTCCCTGCGGATTGGTCAAGAATCGCGTTTACTGCCGACCCCGGCGTCTTGGAGGTTAATCTTCCTCCCTGCCCTAGTTGGAAGACCTATCAATCCTGGATAGAGCGTCTGGAAGCGATTGGACGGAAACACGGCTTGCGCTGCTTTAAGGAAGATGGTTTGACGGTGGGTACTGGTGGCGGCAACCACTTGCTTTTTGGTGGACCATCCCTGGAACGCAATCCTTTTTTTGGCCGCCCACATTGGGTAGCTTCCATTGGTCGCTATTGGCAGCACCATCCTGCTCTCTCCTATCTTTTTACCGGAATTTACGTCGGAGGTTCCGCTCAAGCCCCCCGTCCCGACGAAAGCGGAAACGATCTACTGGACCTCGAGCTTGCATGCCGCCAACTCGAATCCTTGCCACCCGGCGATCAACGACAAAGTATCCACGAGATCTTACGCCATCTCTACACCGACCCGACCGGCAATCCGCACCGGAGTGAAATCAGCGTCGATAAATTCTGGTCATCTCCGCTTGGCTTCTGGGGTCTACTCGAATTCCGGGCGATCGAAAGTTTTCCGGAAGTAAGATGGATAACCGCGGTAGGGTTGTTGTTCCGCGCGAGTCTGGTCTATTTGCTGAAGCAGCCATATCGGTCGGCCCTGAAGCAATGGGGTCAGGAGTTGCATGATCGGTTCTTCTTGCCGACTACACTCTGGAATGACTTGACCGACGTGCTCACCGAGTTGGCCCAGTTTGGCTTCGCATTTGATCCTGCGCTATTCCGAGAGATATGGGAATGGCGCTTTCCTCCACTTCTTCAATGGGAAGGCTTGACCGTCCGCAAGGGCCTGGAGGCGTGGCCGTTGCTAGCGGATACTCCGGTTGAAGGTCAAACTACGAGCCGGTTCGTTGATACCTCGATAACTCGCCTGGAGTTTTCCGCCAGCGCTCAGTTTCATCGGGAACACCAAGTCTTGGTGAATGGCCGCGAACTACCTTTTCGCTCGCTTTCAGCACGAGAACTGATCGTCGGCCTGCGCTTCCGGAGTTCCGCGCTTTATCCCTCCTTGCACCCGCAGCTACCGATCCAAACCCCTTTAGTTGTCACGATCTTCAATCGCGACACGGAAAAAGTGATGACCCAGTTCATCCTTTCCCAGAGCCAAGACCGGTTTACGGAAACGGATCAACCGCTTTTTGCCCGCGGGAAACCGTGTGAACCTCCCGCGCCCGACCTCATCACGTGCGATTTGCGAATCGAAGATTCATTATTTGAAAAGTGAACTGCTGCTTCCTTCTTTCCCCTACACTGCAAATGCGGCGGACGGCCGGGCACAGGAACCCAGGTGCGATTTATCTATGTGGACGCATGATTAGGGAAAAGTAGGCGATCATCCGCCAAAAGAACGTCAAACATCAAAGTCGTTTTCGCCATTTCTTGCACAAAGGGATAAACCTTGATCACCGTAGCCAGTGGAAGAAGGGCCAGCACATCTTCGATTCGCCTACCCTGAAGCTTCGAGTTGAGCGATTCTGTTTGCGAGAGATTCGCATGCTGGCGGAGCCATTGAGCGACCTCATCTTCGACCGAGGCTCCCGCTACGACTTCCAGGAGGCGCCCTTCGGACACACCAATCCCGTCGAGAAGCACAAGACTCAAACCGGGTAAGGCAGTGCTCATCCCGCGAATGGTGTACCCGCCAATCTTGCCGCCGGGAAGCTTGGCGCGCAATTTGTCGATTGTGCGTGGCACCATGAATAGACCCTCGGTCTTTTGATAAGGGCTACGTGGCGGGCGAGCAGTCAAATCCAGAGGTTCCATATCGGACGTCATCGTGCTCCCGCGGCACGGATCGCAAGTGAGAGATATCCGCCCTACTTCATGCGATCGAAAGTCTTTTGCAGGATTTCCAGATCGGTCGCATTGCCGGTCTTTGCTCGGCTGGCGTCAATCCATTTTTGTTCGAGAGCGTTCTTCGTCGGGCGATCAATTTCGTAAAAGACGCCGAAATAACCTGGGAACGGTGCATCGGCCAGTCGATAGGCGGCGATCTCGTCGGTCAGATCGTGGCGTGTCTCGTCCTCCGCCGAATCGTCCCACTTCTTCTCCTCGATCAGCTTAAATTCACCACCTTTCCGCGGGTTCCCAGCATCGAAAGCGCCCGGATAAAATTCGATGCATTCCGACAGACATTCGATCACTGAAAATCCATCATGATCCATTGCCCGTTCGATCATTTGGATCATATGATTGACCTGTGCGGCATGCGTGCGTGCGACAAAGGTGGCCCCCGCCGCAATCAGTTTTTTGATGGGATTGACCGGATGATCGACCGCTCCGGTCGGATCGGTCTTGGAACGATAGCCAATGGGCGAAGTCGGCGAGGTCTGCTTCTTGGTCAGACCGTACACAAAGTTGTCCATGATCACGTACGTCAGCCGGATATTCTTCCGGGCGCCGTGGTCGAGATGATTTCCGCCGATCGAGAAGCCGTCGCCATCACCTCCGAAAAGGAAAACATGCAAATCGGGACGAGCTAAACTTATAGCGGACGCCAGCGGAACCGCGCGTCCGTGGATGAAGTGTGCGCCGTGCGAATTGACAAAGTACGGAAATCGAGAGGAACAACCAATTCCAGCAAGGGTGACAATGTTTTCATGCGGCAATTGCCGCTTCTCGATTACCTTATAGAAGGAGGCTAACACAGCGAAATCTCCACAGGCTGGACACCAAGTGGGATGATCGGCCGTAATTGCTTTCTTCGTTAACTTTTCGCGATCCGGTGGCGGCGTTGCGGGAACTGCATCTACGGGATTCATTGGAATGTACCTTCTAAAATTTCGCGGACACGATAGGTCAGTCCATCGGTTTTGGTCAGGCTCTCAATCTTTGGGTTGCAGAATTGGGCTCGTAAAACCGTGGCCAGCTGCCCATGCCCGTACAAGCCTTGATCGTTCATTTCGACTACGACAATCCTCCGAAACCGTTCGAAGATCGAATCCAGTCCGCGCGGCAGCGGATGCAAATGCCGAAGATGCAAAGCGGAGACGCGTTTGCCCCGCGCGTGGGCTCGGTTGACAGCTTCGTAGATCGGGCCATAGGTAGAACCCCAGCCAACCAATAGTACCTCGCCCTCCGAATCACCATGGACTTTCGGCACCGGCAATTCGTCGGCCAACTGCTGGTACTTCTTCCGACGTTTCGCCGTCATTCCTGCATGCAGACGAGGTGACGCGGTGGGATGTCCCATCTCGTCGTGCTCGAGTCCAGTCACGACAGGGTATTTGCCTTCCAGCATCCGGGTCCCGGGTGGAGCATGTTGAGTAATCGCGTCTAGTGGGTACGGCTTAAAGCCCGTTGGACGCGGCGTGAGATCGGGCTTCGGCTCTTGCATCAGCTCAGCCAGATTGGGCTCGTCGAATGCTTCGATCCGAGTGGCCAAAGAAGAATCGCTTAAGATAAACACCGGCGTGCTGTATTTGCGCGCGATTCGAGCAGCTTCCAGCGCGATGTAAAAACAGTCTTCCACCGTCGCGGCAGCGAGCACTACTCTTGGGCTGTCGCCGTGTCCACCGAATATGGCCTGATAAAGGTCGCTCTGTTCCACGTTGGTCGGCAATCCTGTGCTCGGTCCGCCTCGCTGAACATTAACCACGATCAGCGGTATCTCCGCCATTGACGCCCAGCCGATCGCTTCCGCCTTCAAAGAAATACCAGGTCCGGCACTGCCGGTCACAGCCAGCGAACCGGAGTAGGAAAACCCTAGCGCAAGCGACACCGCAGCCAACTCATCTTCCGCCTGCACGAAGAGACCGCCATATTTCGGAAATTCCGAGCGCAGAATTTCCATCACCGATGACCAAGGCGTAATTGGGTAACCCGCCCCGTAGCGAACGCCACCAGCGATCAGTCCGTACGCCAACGCTTGGTTTCCGTCCATCGTCACCTGGGCGCGGTCCGATGTTCGGGGACTCGGCTCGAACTCGTAAAGCGTAGAGAGCAGATTACGCACCGGATAGGCGTATCCGGCCTGGAAGGCCATGAGCGCGGTGCTGACGATACTCTCATCCTTGCCGCCGAAACGCTCCCGAATGAGACCCTTCAGTTTTTCCGTATTAAGATGAAAAATGCTCGCTAACAGCCCGAGTACGAAGATGTTTTTTCCTTTGTCCTTGGCAGTTCCACCCAGCGCCTCAACCGTGAGCCCGGTGATCGGTACACCCACATAGACAAAGCGTTTGTCCTCGCGGTTCGGTTGAACCTGGTCAGAATCGTAAAGCAGCACACCACCTTCGCGGAGAAAGTCGACATGGTTTTCGTAGCTGTGCTGATAAAAAGCGACGAGGAAATCCGCTTCGTCACCGGCCGAGAGCACTTCTCCGGACCCGATGCGCACTTGGAAAATCGATGGTCCCCCGGAAATCGTCGAGGGAATCGTCATATACGTCATTACATCCTGCGCACTCCGTCCCGCTAGGCGCGCCAGGAACGCGCCCGCCGTCTGGATACCATCCTGGGAATTGCCGGCCAGTCGAATAACCGCGTCGCGAATATGCTCGGGTCGCAGGTCAGCACGTTCGGGAGGGAGCGAAGGAGCCGGTTCGGGCAAAACAGGGGAGGAACTCAAAGCAAAGGTTTCTTAGACGCTAATAGAGGTGGTCACGGTTTGTCAACGAGCTGTAAGAAAATCCGGCAGGGACCAGCCTTCTCTTCGGTAGGGGCCGCTACCGGCCCGACGAGCCGGGACAGGCCGATCCGAATCACGCATTGTGTACGGCTTGCACCAAATTAGTCAGCGATTCTTTCGCGTCTCCATATAGCATTCCGCAATTTGGTTTGAAAAAGAGTGGATTGACCAGGCCGGAGAACCCTTTCCCCTGCCCCCGCTTGAGCACAACGACGGTCTTTGCGCGATCCACTTCCAAGATCGGCATTCCGGCAATGATGCTCTTTGGGTTGTCGCGAGCGTCCGGATTTACAACGTCGTTCGCGCCAATGACGACGGCGACATCGGTCGATGGGAATTCCGGATTGATCACGTCCAACTCCTGGAGCTGCGAATACGGAACGCTTGCCTCCGCTAACAAGACATTCATGTGTCCTGGCATTCGGCCGGCGACCGGATGAATTGCATACTTCACCGTGACTCCCCGCTCTTCGAGCGCATCGGCTAGTTCGCGTAAGACATGCTGCGCTTGCGCAGTCGCCATACCGTAGCCAGGAACAAAAACAGCCTGACGCGCGTAAGCGAGTTGCACAGCAACATCGTCTAACCCTATTTCATGCATCTGCCCTTCGCTCGCCTGGGTAGTTTCCGAGACACTGCCGAACGCGCCGAATAAAACGTTCGTGATCGAGCGGTTCATCGCCTTGCACATGACGATCGAAAGAATAAATCCAGAACCGCCATCCAAGGTACCCGCGATGATCAGCACATTATTACCAATCACCATTCCGGTCGCCGCAGCGGCGAGACCAGCATACGAATTCAGCAATGCGATCACAACCGGCATATCCGCAGCGCCAATTGGTAATACCAGCAGAACGCCAAAAGCAAACGCCAGGATTAGCATGAGGTAGAACAACGCGGATGCTCCGGGAAAGACCAGCAGACAGACGAAGCAGACGACCGTTACCGCCAGCAGCGAAAGATTGAAAATGTTTTGACCCTTGTAGGTGAGTGGCGTGCCCGGCATCAAACCTTGAAGTTTGGCAAATGCGACCAGACTGCCGGTCGTGGTCAGCGAGCCGAGCAAGACCTCAAAACTGAGTGCGCCCATCTTGAATTGTCCGAGTCCGGCGCCGTGCAGGTAATACTCAGAAATTCCCACCAGCGATGCGGCCAGCGCACCAAACGCATGCGATAGCGCGGTTCGTTGCGGCATCGCGGTCATCGGCACCCACAAACCCATAGCCAGGCCAATGGTCGAACCAATCAGGAGCCCGGCGATAATCCATTCGTAACTAACTATCTCGCGGTTAACCAATGTGCCCAGGATGGCAAGCAGCATTCCGAACTCGGCCAAATGCATTCCCCGCCGCGCGGTGTCAGGGTGACTCAAACCCCGAAGTCCGAGGATAAAAAGAATCGAAGCCGCCAGATAACTGATTTCGATGAATATCGTGCGTACGTCCACGGCTCACTCCTCCTTTTTCGGCACTGGAGTTCCGCGCCTTCTGAACATCTTCAGCATGCGGTCGGTAATCACAAAACCGCCCACTACGTTGATCGTAGAACAAGTCACTGCCAGGAATCCGAGGACCGCACTTACCGCCGTATGATGCGCTCCGGCGGTCACTAACGAGCCAACCAACGAAATTCCGGAGATCGCGTTAGTCGCCGACATGAGCGGCGTATGCAAAAGCGAAGGCACCCGCGAGATCACCTGGTATCCAAGAAATGCGGCCAGGATCAGAACGTAGAAGGTTGCGATGAGTACTTCGGTTTGCATGCTAGGGGGACGTTTTTCACGCAAGGAACGACCGGATGTGATTGTGAGAGGTGGTTAGTGATTGGTAACCAGTTTTATGACGACTCATTCTAAATCACCGAAGAGTTCGTCGTGCCAAGTGCGAGGTTCTTCCATTGGTTGCTGCAAAAAATCTCACCGGGCGCTGCTCTTGCGAGCTGGTAAACTTTAAAATCGCGGAATGATTTTGCTGCGCTCATCACCACCAATCACTAATCACCAATCACGTTTGGTTATACGCCTTCTTAATTGTTTCATTGCAGATCTCGCCGGCGTGCGTGATAACGCACGCCTTGAGCAATTCATGGTTCAAATCGAGAGTAAAAGCCTTGCGCTCTTTGTCCCAAAAATGCTCAACGAAAGCGGCAAGATTGTTTGAATACATCTCGCTGGCGTTCGTAGCCACGCGTCCAGGTAAATTAGCATATCCCAGTATCTTCACGCCGTTCAGTTCGGTTTCTTGATCGTATTGCGAGCCTTCCACATTCCCTCCCGTCTCTACCGCCGTATCGACGACGACACTCCCCGGGCGCATCCGCTTGATCATTTCCGTGGTGACAACCATGGGCGCCTTTCTTCCGAAAACCTGAGCTGCAGTGATGACGATATCGGCCAGCGTGACATGTTCTGCCATTACCTCGCGTTGTTTTTGCAATTGTTCAGGTGTGAGCGGCTTGGCATAGCCGCCCGCTGTTTCGCCAGTTTCGCCCAGATCGATCTTTACAAACTTGGCACCTAGCGATTTTACCTGCTCTTCCACTATCGGTCTGGTGTCGAACGCTTCCACCCACGCTCCCAGTCGCCGGCCGGTCGCGATCGCTTGTAGACCGGCCACCCCAACCCCAATCACGAACATACGAAGAGGTTTAATAGTTCCCGCGGCGGTAGTCATCATCGGCAAGATCCGTTTGCTGGCGGCCGCCGCGAGAATCACCGCGACATAACCACCGAGGTTTGCTTGCGAACTGAGCGCATCCATTTTTTGGGAAATGGCAACGCGAGGAATCATCTCCATGCTGACGGCAGTCACTCCCGCGGTCGCAAGCCGGTGCACTAATTTCTCCTCGTTAAACGGATCAAGCAGACTGACGTGAATGCTTCCCGATTTCAGGTGTTCGATTTCTTCCAGTGGCGGCTTGCGTAACCGCAACACCAGGTCGGCGCTACTCAACGAGTGGATGCGATCGGAACTCGTTTTTGCGCCAGCGGCTTCATACTCATTGTCCGGCCAGCCCACCGATAAGCCGAGTCCTCTTTCCACCTCGCAGTCAGCTCCTAGTTTCACCAATTTCGCAGCCGTTACGGGCGACACCGGCACGCGTGCTTCGGATAGATCAGGTTCTTTGGGAACAAAGATTCGCATGACAATGGATCGATGTAATGATGCCAGCGACCAATCGAAAATTCCTCGGCATTAACCGCCGAACGGTCATAATTCCATGAGATGCGAAAGTCGACGCGGAAACCATTCGGGGGAATTTCTGCGCGGATGATGCCTCAATCTGGTTGAAACATCAATAGAGGAGACGAGGCCGGAACCTCTGGATCAAACGAAATAGCTCGACCGGATTCTGACTGCAAACCATTATCGAAAGATGGACTATGTGAGCGCCGCCCTTCTTGACGGCGGCCTTGATGGGATTCGTCAATCCCCAACCAACGAAGGCCGAATAGAACTTATCGTTCGCCGTCCGGCTCGAGACGAACGAGAAGTCGTCCAGGAGGCAACGTTGGATTGCACCAAAGGACTGATAGGCGACAACTGGGCGAAGGGATCGGCGCACCCTGATACCCAACTGACGCTAATGAACGCTCGTGTAGCGTTACTGGTGGCTGGGCAGGCTGACCGCCGACCGCTCGCAGGCGACCAGCTCTACGTCGATCTCGACTTAAGCGAACATAACCTCCCGCCGGGCACTCGTCTGCAAGTTGGCTCAGCGATCATTGCAGTAACTATGCCCCCGCATCTCGGCTGCAGTAAGTTTGCGGAGCGATTCGGTCCCAATGCCCGCCGATTCGTAAATTCGCCCATAGGACGCGAACTTCGGCTGCGCGGCGTCAATGCCAGGATCATCGTCCCTGGTACAGTTCGGGTCGGCGACACGATTCAGAAAGTCTCGAGCAAATCATGAAAGTGTTACTCGGTATTTTGTTCGAGACGTCGTTTGCATGAGGACAGAATTTTAGAAGCTAGAATTTAGGAGTTCACATCTAGGGCGTTGGACGACCTGGTAGTCAAAGTAGCCTGATTGTCTACGATCAGGTGGATGCCGTGAAGCAAAGGCTGGACCGCCTCTACGATCTTCTAAATTCTAAATTCTGGCTTCTAGATTCCGCCCCCCGCTTTTGCCCTTTCCTTCGAGAGAGTATCGGCTAACTTAAGGATGTAGCGAAGATCCCCCCAGGATGGCGAAAGCGAAAGTGCAGCGATCGATCCGACCAGTCCGGAGTGGCTGGGTACCCGAGCTTTGGGCTAGCCCCAAACCCTTTGGTATCGGCGAGCAACATTCAAATAACTTTTGGGAAGTTTTTCGGGCTATTTGGGAAAACCGCGACCACCTCGATTACGCCTATCGTATTTTAGACCAAGGGGTCTGCGATGGTTGCTCTCTCGGCACTAGTGGGATGAAGGATTGGACCATCACCGGCCAACATTTGTGCAACATCCGGCTCCGTTTGCTCCGCCTGAACACGATGCCTGCGTTGGACGGCAAGTTATTGGAGAACGTCGTAGCTCTCCAATCCAAACGGTCGCGCGACCTGCGTGAACTGGGCCGGATTCCGTACCCGATGATCCGTCGGCGCGGAGAACGAGGGTTCCGCCGAATCTCTTGGGAAGAAGCTTTAGCTCTGATTGCAGGAAAGATCAAAGCAAGCCGTCCGGAACAACTCTATTTCTATATGACGAGCCGCGGCGTTCCGAACGAAACCTATTATGCAGCACAAAAGGCGGTGCGCGCGCTAGGCACAAACAATATCGACAACGCGGCACGAATCTGCCATTCACCGAGTACTTTTGCGCTCAAAGCGGCTCTGGGCGTCGCAGCGACAACCTGTTCGTATACCGACCTGATTGGCACGGATCTAGTGGTTTTTTTTGGCAGCAACGTTGCCAACAACCAACCCGTCATGATGAAGTACCTCTACTATGCCCGGAAGGCGGGTACTAAAGTGGCGGTGGTCAATCCGTACCGCGAACCGGCCATGGAACGTTATTGGGTCCCGTCCGACGTCGAGAGCGCGCTTTTCGGGACCAAGATCGCAGAACATTTCTTTCCGGTGCAGGCGAGTGGAGATGTGGCTTTTCTCCACGGGACATTAAAACACATGATCGGCGAGGGTTGGGTCAAGGAGGATTTCATCCGCGATCAAACTACCGGGTTTGAGGAGTTGCGGGCTCTGTTAGGGAGATTTTCCTGGGAAGAGTTGGAAGTGGCCAGCGGCGCTAGCCGGAACCGCATGCGGGATTTTGCTCGTCTGGTGGCTGATGCGGAGCGTGCGGTGTTCGTCTGGGGAATGGGAATTACTCAACATACCTGCGGAGAAGACAACGTTCATGCCATTATCAACTTGGCGCTCGCCAGAGGATATGTCGGCCGAGACGGATGCGGTCTGATGCCGATTCGCGGGCATTCCGGTGTTCAAGGCGGCGCCGAGATGGGAGCTTACGCCACGGCCTTTCCCGGCGGATTGCCGATTAACGAGGAGAACGCAACCAAGCTCTCCAAGCAATGGGGATTTTCGGTTCCGAACCAAGCCGGAGTCACGACTCCGGAGATGCTTGAATTGGCTCTGCAGCGCGAACTCGAAGTGCTTTGGTCGATGGGTGGAGATTTCCGCGAGGTAATGCCCGATCCGGAACTGGTCGAGAGCGCGCTGAAGACGATTCCGCTTCGAGTGCACCAGGACATCGTGCTGTCGTCACAAATGTTGGTCGATCCGGACGACACGGTGATACTGCTCCCTTCCACGACTTGATATGTAATTCCCCGCGGGGCCACCGAGACCAGCACAGAACGGCGAGTAATTTTCAGTCCCGAAATTCCGGGACCACGCATTGAAGAGGCTCGCTCAGAGTGGGAAGTTTTCCTGGAGATTGCTCGGCAGGTTCGGCCAGAGTG
>Ga0137358_10001243_pt1 | contig 13518 bp, 12 predicted proteins | sample Mad1_20_16metaG_FD_105551 | JGI IMG/M metagenome (GOLD analysis project Ga0137358, IMG submission 105551) | Vadose zone soil microbial communities from Angelo Coast Range Reserve, California, USA - Mad1_20_16 metaG | ecosystem: Environmental > Terrestrial > Soil > Vadose zone | place: USA... | reverse complement strand
TAGCTCGAGGGCAAAGGCGCGCATCAATCCAAGCACGCCATGCTTAGCCGCCGTGTAGTGGGCGAATTGCCGGTTGGCTCGATGACTGAGAACGGATCCGATGAAGACCATGGCGCCTGACTTCTTTTCCATCATGGCTGGAGCCACCACTTTGGCTGTCCGCCATACGCCGGTGAGATTGACGTCCAGCATGCGCTGCCATTCGTCTTCGCCCAGCTCCCATGCACGGCCCCAGGAATCGATGCCTGCGGCAGCCACGAGGAGGTCGATGCCGCCCCAGGCCGACATCAGCCCGTCGACGGCTTGCATCAGGCTCGCCTGATCGCAGACATCGGCGGTGTACGCGATAGCGCGCCGTCCAAGCTTCTCGACGGCCGCTCTCGCCTCCTCCAGTTGGCCCGGGCGGGCGCCGGGATAGGGTACCGTCGCTACGTCCCGGGCAATATCGACGAGGGCGACGTCAGCGCCCTCCTCGGCGAAGCGAACTGCGCAGGCGCGCCCGATGCCCCTCGCTGCACCGGTGATGAGTGCTCGTTTGCCGCTAAGCCTGGCGGTCATGCGGGCTCCCGCGGCGGAAGAGGGCGCCAGCCATAGGGCTCGACGATCTCCGAGGTATGCTTGTGGTAGATCTTGCCTTCGTCATTAACCCAATGGATGTCGACCCCGAACTCGGAGTAGCGCTTGCCGTCGGATTTCTTGATATAGCTGGCGGTCGTTTCGCTGACGATGATTTCGCCAGTGGCGGCTCGGAAGGTTCGGGTGATTTCGTACTCACGGAGCGAATTGAACCACTCGGCAGGATGGGCGTGGACCTCTTCGGGCAGGAGTACCCGGCTGCCAAAAATGGTGATGGCATTCTCGGCATAGAGCGCCGACACGCCCGCTGCGTCGTTTGCGCGATACAGGCGCTCGACATTCTTGACCCAGGCTTCTGGATTCTTCACTGCCATGGTTGCATTCCCTGAACGTATTCGGCGGGTTGGGTGCCTCACTTGTGCGCTTCACGCCCCCCACAGTTTAATCCACCCACCACTAGAAGCTCGCTCAAATTGTCATTGAGGACCTCCCTGCTGCCCCAGATGACCGCCGCACCCGCCGCAGGCTCTCCTGGCGTGCGATGAGAGAGGGATTGCTTACTTGCCCTGTCCGTCACCAGGAGCTTGACCGTGGGCGCTAACGAAAAGGCGGTTCATCGAAACTACGCAGCTTGCGGGAGTGCAGCGTGCCCAACTGGCCGCGTAAAACGTCCAACGCGACGAGGCCAATCTTCAAGTGCTCGCCAACGGCACGCTGATAAAATGCGCTGGCGGCGCCGGGCAGCTTGATCTCACCGTGTAACGGCTTGTCGGAGACACAAAGTAGCGTGCCATAGGGCACTCGGAGCCGGTAGCCCTGTGCCGCGAGCGTGCCGCTCTCCATGTCGACCGCGATAGCCCGCGACAGGTTGATCCGCCGCCGCTCCTGAGACCAGCGTAGCTCCCAATTGCGGTCGTCATAGGTGACGACCGTCCCGGTGCGTAGCCTCCGTTTCAGTGCGTCGCCCCGTTCGCCAGTCACACGCGCCGCGGCCTCCTGTAACGCCAACTGCACCTCGGCGAGCGCAGGGATCGGCACCTCGGGCGGCACCAAGTTGTCGAGGATGCGGTCGCGCCGCAGGTAGCCGTGGGCGAGAACGTAGTCGCCTATCGTCTGCGACTGCCGCAGGCCGCCGCAGTGGCCGACCATGAGCCAGCAATGGGGGCGCAGGACCGCGAGGTGGTCGGTAATGTTCTTGGCGTTGGCCGGACCCACACCGATGTTAACGATGCTAACGCCATCCCCGCCGTCGCTGCGGAGCAAGTTGTACGCAGGCATCTGGAAGCGGTGCCACGGCGAGGCCGCGACTAATACCTCCGCCACCGCAGCGTCAGCGCCACGGCCGATGCTACCACCGCCTGGCAATACCAGCTGTTGGTAAGGGCTGGCAGGAGTCACAAACTAGACTACCACCCACAGGACAAATTGGTCAACATAGTGCTGGTAGTTGGTCAGCAGGATCCACGGCTGGATCGCCCGCCAGTCGGTCCCGGTGTAGTGCACGAGCCGCCGCAAGGAATAGTCGACGCGCGCGGCGTCGAACAATGCCAGCGGGCGCGGCCGTCCCGCCTCGAACACCCAGGCACCGTCCGCCACCTCGTCGCCCACGGCCGAGAGGATCGGCGCTGGGAAATAACGCGCCAGTTCGGCTGCCGAGACATCGCCGTGGACGAGTTCGTCGCCCTTCTCGAATACATACGGGTAGGGGATCTCCTGGTCGCCGACTCCGATCTCGATCGTCGCGCCGTATTCATCGACCAATGGCCGGAGCTGCTCCAACAAGTAACGCCGGAAGAAGGCGGGTTGCGTCACGGTCGTCGCGTAGGTGCCAGGCAACTGGAACTTTGCCCAGGCACGCCAAGTGAAGGGTCGCGGCCCGAGCGGATCCCAAATCAGTCGCAACTCGGGATAGCGGAACCGACTCCGCTCGTCCGGGCTCGGCGGGCTACGTTTGGCAACGAAGCGATCCAGCGCCAGGCGCAATGCTCCCATTGCCGTGGCATGCAGGGCCGCTAAGCCCTCCACTGCCTGCTCGGCGCTGACAGCGCGGTTGAGTTTGCTCGACATAGTCTACAATTCATCCCGTCGGGCATTGGCCTGGTAGGCTGGCCACCGACACCCACTCTTCAGTCTATGCGTATGCTCGCCAATCTCCGGTGCTGCTGCAGCTCTTCCATGAGGCGAACAGCGGCGCAGTACCTTCAGATTTGATCCGACTATCGTGTCAAACCTCCGAGCCTGCTCACGGGATGTAAGGTTGATTCCCCCTTGTCGCTACTGAAAACTCTGCCCGCGGCGGAATCCCCGATGATTTCCGGCGGCTCGGCGTAGCCCGAAGGTGGGCCGAAAATCACGTGAACTGCGTCCTTTAGGCGGCTGCTTAATGGATGGACGCAGGGTCCGCGCTTAATGGTCTAAAGCGTCAACGCTAATTAGCATCAGCTCCCCCAGTCGGTCGGCCTGAGTTCCACGGCCGATGAAGGCGGGTCCGGAGTAGCGGCTACTGGTGGTAGGCATGCGCCGAGAGAATCGGAAGAAGTGCTCAGCCGTTTTTGGCTAACCACCTTGCTCCCCACAGCTTAGAGCCAGATCAGCCGACCCCATTGAACCGTTCGCATGGCCTTCATCTCGGCGCGGTTTGCGATCTCATGAAATTTGCGACAGGGACAATTGCCGCTTTCCAAAATGCAAGGGTAGTCTCCAGTTGAGCTGCTAGCTTCAGCAACAGACCGTCCTGCCCCAGCGGCGCGACCAATTGCACGGCCAGCGGCAACCCCTCTTGAGATTGTACCACAGGAACGACCAGCGCCGGCTCGCCTGTCACATTGGAAGTTGCCGTGAAAGGCGAGAAGCGTAGCATCCGCGCCACATGTTCCGCTACATCAGCATGATCAGTTGGAAAGGACCCCAGCCTCGGTGGTGCATGGGCGAGCGCCGGCGTCAACAGTACATCCACCTTCAACCAGATTTCCGCGAAGCGGCGGGCGAAGCTCTGGCCAGCGCGGACAGAAGCCAGAAAAGCCGACGCCGTCATGGCGCGACCGCGGGCTGCCGCTTCGAGATTAATGGGCTCGAGCTCATGGTCAAGCGGCGCCCGACCGATGAGCGCGCGCAACTCCGCCATATCCGTTGCCGCCTGGGCGCAGACTTGTGTCAGATAGACGCCGCGCGGAACTAGGAGATCCTCAATCGAAACCGTTAAATCGACCGGCAGGACATGATGCCCGAGGCTTTCCAGCGACCGCGCCGCCTGATCGAGTGCCGCAAGCGCATCGGCAGATAACGAAACATCATCCGGGCATTGACGATTGATACCAATCCGCTTTCGCGCCGGAGGCCGGTCCAATGCCGCGAGGAAGCGACCAGTATGCACCGGCGCCGAATAGGGGGCGCCGGCATCGGAGCCATAGATTGCATCCAGGGCAGCCGCCGAATCTCGCACTGTTCTGCTGACGATGCCCTCGCTGACCAAGCCACCATAGATATCGGCGTGGGCCGGACCCTGAGGCAGCGCACCACGCGATGGCTTAAGCCCGATGAGCCCGCAACTCGCGGCGGGAATGCGGATCGAACCGGCTCCGTCGGTCGCATGGGCGAGCGGCGTTATGCCGGAGGCAACCGCGGCCGCCGAGCCGCCCGACGAGCCGCCGGGGGAATAAACCGGGTTCCAAGGATTTCGCGTTGGTCCAAAGAGCGATGGCTCTGTCGTCACATTGAAACCCAATTCGGGCAAATTGGTCTTACCCAGGATACGGAGGCCGGCAGCCTTGAACCGACGGCTGAGTTCGTCATCCATCGCTGGCACCGGCGCCAGCATCACATAGCGGCTTGCGCAGCTGGTACGGACACCGCCAAGCCCGGCACCGATATCCTTCAGAAGAAACGGCACACCAACAAAAGGCACGTCCTCGGTGGTCGATCGTTCCACCGGCTTGGCGAACAGCTCGATGATCGCGTTGAGGCCAGGATTGACGGCGTTGATCTGCTCCAGGGCCGCGTCCAAAACTTCGGCGGATGAGACTTGCTTGCGCCGGATAAGGTCTGCAAGGCCGAGGCCATCGCATGCGGCATATTCCCGGCGATCCATAACGCCCTAGCCGAGCGCGTCGCCCAGGGCGGCAATGGCGATAGATTCAGCGCGGATCTCGTCGAGCACTGCCCGCTGTAAAGCGGTAAAGGGCGCTGTGCCCATCATTTCATAGGTCCGCGGGCGCGGAAGATTGATCGGAATATTCACCTTGATGCGCCCAGGTCGGTTCGACATCACCGCGACGCGGTCAGACATGTAGACAGCCTCTTCGACGTCGTGGGTGACGAAGAGCACGGTCAGACGATGACGCTCCCAGATTCGGGCCAGGAGTTCCTGCATATGGTGGCGCGTCAGCGCATCGAGCGCGCCGAAGGGTTCGTCCATCAGCAGCATGTTGGGCCGATAGGACAGCGCGCGGGCTATGGCGACGCGCTGCTTCATGCCGCCGGAGAGTTCACTGGGATAGGCCTCGGCAAACCCCTCGAGCCCAACCAACGCCAAGTGTTCCTGGGCGATTCTCCTTGCTTCGGCGGTCGATTTGCCGGCCGCGATCAGGGCGAATTCGACATTGCCGAGAGCGGTCAACCAGGGAAGAAGGGTAAAGCTCTGGAACACGACGCCGCGATCACGGCCTGGCGCCGTTACTGGCTCCCCGTCCATTACGACGGAGCCCGCATCATGGCTTTCCAGTCCGGCGACGATCGACAGCAGCGTGGATTTGCCACAACCCGAAGCGCCGACCAGCGAGACGAACTCGTTCTCGCCGATGGCGAGATCGACGCCCTGTAGTGCCACGACATCTGCGCGATCGCCGCGATAGGTCTTTCCCAGGTCGGAGATGACGAGTTTTGGCGGGATCATCGCTGGAGGTGCAGGTAGCGGAACAGCTTGCGGCTGGCCCATTTCATCGTTTGATCGGTCACAAGGCCGAGCACGCCAAGCAACAGCAGGTAGGCAAAGATCGTATCCGTCTGGAAGAAGCGTTGCGCGGTTGTGATGCGATAGCCGAGGCCAGAAGTGGCGGCGACCAGTTCCGCCACCACCAGCCAGGTCCAGGCCCAGCCCAGACTGATGCGCATAGAATCCCAGATCGCCGGCATCGCCGATGGAAGCACGATGCGCAGCAGAATACGCTTCTCGGACAGCTCCAGCGTACGACCGAGATTAATGAAGTCGCGCGGGACGGACTTCACATTGTCCATCACCAGCAGGACCTGCTGGAAGAAGGTGCCGATCCAGATAATAAGGAATTTCTGCGCGTCCCCGGTGCCAGCCCACAGGATGGTGAGCGGCACGAAGGCGACGACCGGCATGTAGCGAACGAAATCGACCAGGGGCTCGATCGTTGCCTCCCAGGCCCGGTAGGAGCCAATCAGCACGCCGATTGGCAGCGCAAAAACGGTCGAGATCAAGAAGCCCACTGATATGCGATAGAGACTGACCCGGGCGTCGTCAAACAACAGACCGTTGGCGGCCAGGCCACGAAACCGCTCGAACACCATGTTCGGTGACGGCAGGAACAGTGGCGTCACCCAACTGGCGGCGGTAGCACCCCACCAGAGCAGGCCGAGAGTCAAGAAGACCGCTGTCGCAATGGCGATAAATTGCCGCGTCGAAACGCGCGCTGTGAGGGAGAACAGCCGGTGCGCCGGGGGAGCGTTTCTACCCCTGCCCCTCCTCGGCATGAGCTTACTTCGCGGCGGCAGCGACGAAGCGCGTATCGATCAGTTTGCCGAGATCGACATCCGTCTTGAGAATACCGGCCTTCTTGGCGGCGGCTTCCACTTCCGGAACGACCTTGTGGAGGAAGTCGCCGGAAAGCTGCGTCTTGTTCTCGGCCACGGAATAGTATGTGACGCCGTCAAAGGCGGTGGCCAATTCCGCAGGCTTGGCGCCCACCGCGTCAGAGATGATAGCGCGGCCGCCCATGGTATCTGCCCTGTAGTCCGCCAGGGCCGCGTCCCAACTCTTCAGCAGTGCCAGCACCTGTCCAGGCTTTGCCGCCAGAAAGTCCTCGCGCACGACGAATACGTCAGAGATGAGCCCGGGATCCTCCCCCGCAGAGAACAACATCTTCACCTTGCCATTCTGCGCCTTGGCGAGACTGATATAGGGCTCGTAGGTCACCGCTACCGGCACCTTGCCGGCAATCAGCGCAGAACCGGCATCGGCCGCTGGCATGGGCACTCTCTGGATATCGGCAATGGTCATGCCGTTCTTTGACAGCGCATAGTTCAGCAGTATGTCGCTGGTGGTGCCTTCCTCATAGGCCACTTGTTTGCCCTTGAGGTCCTTCACCGACGCGACCGAGCCGTCGGTCAGCATGGCGTCCGCGGTCATAGAGACATCGAGCAGCATCACAATCTTGATCGGAAGCCCGGCGGCGGCGAAAGCCATCGCCGTATGCGTCGCGATATTGCCGCATTGCACTTGGCCGGCTGCCAGAGCGGCATTGAGATCTGCATCGGTGGTGAAATTCACGATCTCGACAGAGTCGAGGCCGTTCGCCTTGAAATGACCTTTCTTGGCAGCAATTTGCCACTGGCCATAGCCGAGCCACGGCTCAATCGCCATTTTTATGGCGCCGGTCTCGGGAGATGTCGGAATATCTTGAGCAAGAGCGCTACGCGTCGCCGAGCGGGCCATCGCGCTCACCGCAAGCGTCACCGCGCCGGCCCGCAGGACCTGGCGCCGATTCCATTTCCAGTCCATGGGGATGCTCCCTGTCATTGTGTGATTTGGCCAACCCTGTCGAAGGATAGTGAGCCGCAGCCTCAGAGCTTGTCAAGAAAGCGCCCGGCAATACTTGCTTTAGCGGGCAAGGAGTCGGTCGCGGGTCTCCGAAACCGCATTCGCATGGGCATCGAAGCCTTCATAGAGTGCCAGCACCCGCGCATGTTTTGCCAATTCCGGATAGGCGCCGGCCGTCACATAGCCAACCGATGTCCGCTTCATGAAGTCGAACACGGAAAGCGGCGAATGGGTGACCGCGGCTGCGCTCGTCGGCAGCACAGCATTCGGCCCCAGGACGAAATTGCCGAGCGTGATCGGCGTATGCTTGCCAAGCAGCACCTCGCCTGCATTGTCGATGCGGCCGAGATAGGCGAAAGGCTCGTCGGAGAGGATCTCGAGGTGCTCCGGCGCGTAGTCGTTTATGAAGGCAATCGCCGCATCCACGGAAGGCGCCAGTACGATACCGCCGTGCGGGCCGGTCAGGACCGCCTGTGAAAACGCGACCCGCTGCGGGTTCATCTTGGCCCAATAGTCTGGTATTGCAGCGCGGGCCGCCTCGGCGACCACGGCGCTCGCCGTCACCAGATAGGCCGAGGAATCCGGCCCATGCTCCGCCTCGATCAGGAGATCGAGCGCCGCCAGCCGGCCGTCGACAGTTTTATCAGCGAATATGATGGATTCGCTCGGCCCAGCCGGGATGCCTGGGTCAATACTGTCGGCCAGTAGTCGCTTCGCCGCAACGACCCAGGGGCTGCCGGGTCCGACGATCTTGGCGCATTTGCGCACCGTCTTAGTGCCGAAGGCCACCGCCGCCACGGCCTGCGCTCCGCCGCACTTATACACTCGAGTGACGCCGGCCAGCTTGGCAGCGACCAGCGTCGCCGCATCGATCTTACCGTTCGGCCCCGGCGGTGTGACAATACAGACATCTTGCACCCCCGCGACGGCTGCGGGGATCGTCGTCATCATGACGACGCTCGGGAACGACCCTTTCCCGCGCGGCACATAACAGGCCACCGACGGGATGGGCCGAACGCGGTCGCCGGCGAAGGCGCCGGGTCGAATCTCATGCAGCCACATCTCCTCCGGCTTCTGGTCTTCGTGGAACTTGCGGATATTGGCGGCCGCGAACTCGATCGCCGCGATCACCGCCGGCTCGAGCTGATGGAACGCCGTCTCGAAGTCGCGCGGCGTTGCGGCAATGTCGTCGGGCTCAACCGGCGCCTTGTCGAACTCGCGGGCAAACCGCGCCAGCGCCAGATCGCCTTCGGCACGTACCGCCGCGATGATCGGCCTGACCCAATCGAGAAACGAGTCGAGATCCGCTTCGGACCGCTTCAGCAGCTTCGCCCGTGCTTCGAAGGAAAGTTGCGACAGGTCGTGGAGATTAGCGCTCCTGCTCATGCAGCTCCCCGATTCTTTGGTTTCAATAGGACAAAATCAGATCGAGGCAAGATAACCCCCGTCCACCGGCAAATAAATTCCAGTGACATAAGCGGCGGCATCCGAACTCAGGAACACCGCGGCGCCGATGAGATCCTGGAGGCGGCCAAAGCGAGCCAAAGGGATCTTCTGCATCATTGACTGCTGCCAAGCGTCGTTCTGATAAAACACTTCCGTGAGCGCGGTTCGGAAATAGCCGGGGCCCAGCCCATTGACCCGAATGCCGAGTGGTGCCCATTCAACAGCCAGAGCGCGGGTCATGCCAAGCAGTCCGCTCTTCGAAGAACCATACGGTACGGCCGTCGGTACGCCGACTTCCGAGGTTAGAGAGCAAAGATTGAGGATGGCCCCACCCTTCCCCTGCGCCTGCATAACCTTCGCGGCGCCCTGGGCGCAGAAGAAGGCGCCCTTTAGATTGGTGTCGAGAATGCGGTCCCACAGCGCCTCGTCAACATCGAGCGACGGGCAGACCTGTTCGATCCCAGCATTGTTGACAAGGATATCGAGGCCGCCCAGTGCTTCCGCCGCCTGCGATACGCCATCCCGGCAGTCGGCCACGCGCGACACGTCTATGGCGAGGGCAACCGATTTCCCGCCCGCGCCTTCAATCAGGGCCATGGTCTCGTCCAGCCCTGCGCGGCTGCGCGCCGCGATGGCGACATCCGCCCCGGCTCGCGCAAGGCCCCCGGCGATCGCCTGACCAATGCCACGGCTTGCTCCGGTCACAAGAGCGCGCTTGCCGGCAAGGCTGAATTGGGAAAGATCGACAGTCACTGTTTTCTCGCGCTAGAAGGTGAGGCGGCGGCGCACATACTCGAAGAGACATTGGAGCTTGTCAAATATGCCCATTTCAGGGACGTCGCTAACAGCCGAGGCGCGAGCTTTAGCGCGTGCGGGTCGCCGGGAGGAGGCTGCCGCCATCGTCAGAACCATGCTGCACGAGAGGTTTGGGCTCGACGCCCGTCAGGTTCAGATCAATGTCGACATATACAGCCTCAACTCGTTGAACGGCACCTTCGTCGCCGCCGGCCAAAGGTTGTATTTCAAGTTTCATCAGGAGGAGAACGAAGAGGCTATGGCCGGTGAGTATTACCGCGCCGGCCTGCTGGCGGAGGCGGGCTTGCCTGTCGACCAGCCGCTGCATGTCTCGAGCGAACCGGGCCAACAGATCCTGGTCTATCGCCGGCGCGACGAACTGCGCTTCGCCGATGTTCTATCCAAAATCGATTTCTCGAATGACGCCGCAGCAGCCGGCCGGGCCTTGGCGGCGGAGCGCCGTCTTAACGACGAACTGATCCGCGTCTATCGAAAAACGCTGCATCGGATCGACGCTGCGTAATCCGCTGCCGAACCGATCCACCGCCTCTTCCACGAGAGGCTAGTCAATAAGGTGCGGCCCAACGAACTGGGCGGTGGCTTCGTCAATTTCTACCGCGACCAGATTTTCGCCTTCCCGGGACTGACGCTCGCCTGGTGCGAGCTGAAACATCTGACCTTCGAGGTCAATGGCATCGTCTATCGGGACTCCCTTGGTACCCTGTTCGACGAAGCATTCCTGCTATTGGCGCCAGCCAATTTCGCAGGTTCGGGCGGCGTCACGGCTCACGGAGACGCTCATAATGCCAATATCTGGTACGAAGACGGTGACGCCGAACCTCGCCTGGTCATGTTCGATCCGGCCTTCGCCGGTAGGCACGTGCCGGCACTGCTGGCCGAGGTGAAGACGACCTTCCACAACATCTTTGCCCATCCGCTTTGGCTCTATGATTCCAAGGCCGCGATCGAGCGCTTTCAGGCGAGCGCGCGACTGGTCGTGGACCGCTTGCTGGTTGCGACCGACTGGGAGCCGAGCGAGATCCGACGCGGACTGCTGTCACTGAAGCGTGATATCATTTGGCGGCCTCTGCTCGCCGAACTCGCTGGCGCCGGCCTACTTCCAGTGGACTGGCGTCGCATAGTTCGCCTTGGCCTGTTTCTCTGCCCTACGCTGGTCACGAATCTGCGGGTCGGAGGCGGATTGCATAACCCGGTTTCGTCGCTGATCGGCTTCGCGGTCGCTGTCGCAATGGGCAGCGAACCAACGGCTGGTGACGACGAAGTCTCGCGTTTTCTGGATTCGGTCACGCCATGAGTATCGAGCGAGTGGCCTTGAGGGCACAGTGGCGGCGCATTCATGCCATGGCTTTGAGCCATGCCGAAGCGGGTCACTTGGAATCGAAGCCAAGTCTAATGAGGCGATTTGTACGGCTGACGGATAAGAGCTTCGAGGAAGCCCTCCTCCCGGATCATGCCGCCTCGTAAGCGGTAGCCCTGCATCCCGAGCAGGCGATGGTCAGTGAATTCTCTGAGGCCAAGCGCACGAAAAAGCCGTCCGCCGCACTTGCCGTCCAACGATACCAATGCCTTCCGAGACAATCGAAGCAACGTCCGTCCTACCACATGAGGGGCAGTTGAGATCGACCTTGAATTTCTCAGCGTGAGGCGTGGCCCTCTCCCGTGTCTATTGGACGGTCGTTAAGGGCAGTGGCCCTGGGGCGGCTAGGTCACTCGGCCTTGAAGGCGGCCACCTTGCAGCGTGAACAGGCGATCTCGAAAACATCATTCGGCGCCAAGCGGACGTGAAATCGCTTGGGCGGTGTGCCCGTCCGAATGCCACCAGGGCCATTCGAGATGACGGTGGCGACCCCACTACTGCCGCATTCCGGGCACTTCAGATCGACTTGCCTACTGTGCGGGTCCTCGGCCATACCGATTCAAAACCCCTGGGATGCCACAGGTTCCGTGGGATTTGACCAGTTTCCGTGGTTCTTCGCGCTAAGACGGGTTCGATAAGTGCTAGGGTTCAGCATATCCGGTCTCGACGTGGGTGCGCGACATCGAGCGGCGTGAAGACGTCAAAGAGCGCAGAGAGGTTGAGCAATCTTTTGAGACACGGATCGTAGGTCTTCGGCGAAAGCTCAGAACGCTCCGCTGATTAGGGTTAGCATCCAATGCGTACCGGTCCCCCGCGCCGAATGTAAAATTCTTACCAATCTCACCGTTTTATGCCGATAAAACGACGTTCGCGATTTGCCGTTTCCGGTCTTGCTCCCAGCTGACCAACAGCCCAGAGTCGATTGCGCTGAGCCCATCCTCGGAGACGTCATGATCACTCTCTATTCGTACCCTGAACTTTTCGGCGTAGCCGACAACAACAGCTACGGCCTCAAGGTGTACGCGTTCCTAAAATTGACCAGAGTGCCATTCACCCATCAGCACATCTTTGACGCCTCGGCCGCACCGCGCGGGCAACTTCCCTACATCGTCGACGACGGAGAGGCGATCGGCGACAGCGACGCGATCATCGAGCACCTCATCCGCAAAAATGGGCTGACAATCGACAATGGACTGACCGCCGGGCAGCGCGACACTGGCCATCTGATCACGCGCATGCTCGACGATCTCTATTGGGTTATGTCTTATTCACGCTGGAAGGATGACCGGTTTTGGCCGGCCTTCCGCGATGCGCTGCTCCGGGAGCATCCGAGCCTGACCGAAGAGGGCCTGCGCAAGGCACAAGAATTCAATTCTCAGCGCTACTATTACCAAGGTATCGGCCGCTTCGCTCCAGTTGCCGCCTATGCGCGCGGTCTAGCGGATCTGCGGGTGCTGGCGAACCTTCTCCCGGCGAACGAATACTTGTATGGACCGAAGCCGACCAGCGCCGACGCCGGCATCTACGGCTTTATCGCCAATATTTTCTTCTACCCGATCGAAACACCGCTGAAGCAGTTCGTCGCCTCGCATGCCAATCTCGTCCGCCATTGTTCCGCAATCCACGCTGCCGTCGGTTCAACTACCCAAAACGGGCGGCCCATATCCGGCCGATGATCAATGAGGCCAAGATCGACGCCACCGACATTCGCGTCGTCGGGCGGAGGACAGTTGTGGAACGGCTCGCCATCGACGATTGCGGTGAGGGCCGCGGTGCCGGATGTCATTCGCCCTCTGCTGCTAGCTATATGGCGCTCTTCGTAGAGGTGTGGCTTTAGAGCGGAACAGCATCGTCTATGGGTACCCCCGTACTTTCGAGCGATGCCGACTAGTCGTTCGCGCACCTCATGGGTATAGATCCGAACGCAACAGGCGTTCAATCTTTGCTTGTGAAATATAACAATCCGACTTGAGCCTCACGCAATTAATGCCCGGAGTGTTGCCCATCGCGCTGGCTTCTATGCCGGTCACACCTTGGCATCGGCCAATTTACGGACCATCGTGAGGCGGCCTCTTTTTGCGCTCTCGCTAATCCGATATGCACCCACAGTCCAAGCAATGCAGCAGCAATAGAAGCAACAACCGCGACAGCAGAGACCCACCGGAGCGGCGCTCCGGGATGGGTTATCACATCGATGCATGACGCCACTAAGGCCGCAGGAAATAGAAAAGTAGCGGTGATAAAAAACAATTGAGCAGGAGGATTCTTGATTCGTGGTGACGCTACGCGTCGTCCCAATCGGCCGCAACCAGGTGGAGATACCCCACGCCCTGCGCCTGCAGGAAGTCAGCGGCCTCGAGGATGGTTGGCAGAATGTCCGGGCAAGCCATCCCACGCGCCGTCAGAAACTGCGCCAGTTGGATGGGAACGGTTGCCAAATCGTTCGGCAAGCTCGGTGGCGCTCAGGAAAAGCTGGCGGTCAAGCGATCCTCCCCTGCAAGGGCTTGCGACGGTCCCAAGTTGCGGCACCAAACGGCGCTAG
>Ga0137358_10001242_pt1 | contig 13519 bp, 9 predicted proteins | sample Mad1_20_16metaG_FD_105551 | JGI IMG/M metagenome (GOLD analysis project Ga0137358, IMG submission 105551) | Vadose zone soil microbial communities from Angelo Coast Range Reserve, California, USA - Mad1_20_16 metaG | ecosystem: Environmental > Terrestrial > Soil > Vadose zone | place: USA... | reverse complement strand
TTTGCTCGGAGCGATCGCCTTTCTGCGCGTGAAGGCTCACGTTGCAGCCTTGCTCGGCCTTATCACGTCATTAGCGGTGGCGATCTTCGTCTTCGGTATGCCTTCGCGAATGGCCGGTGTATCAGCTGTGTTTGGCGCTGCTTATGGCCTGATGCCCATCGGATGGATCATCCTGAATGTCATTTTTCTTTACCAACTGACGGTCGAGAAAGGCTATTTCGATATCCTCAAAAGCAGCATCGGAGCGGTTACCCGTGATCGGCGGCTACAGCTGCTTTTGATTGCTTTCTCGTTTGGCGCATTTTTCGAAGGCGCCGCCGGATTCGGAACTCCGGTTGCAGTTACCGGAGCGATTCTGATCGGTCTCGGTTTTCGGCCGTTAGGTGCTTCGGGCCTTTCGCTCATCGCTAATACTGCGCCCGTTGCTTATGGTGCGCTTGGTACGCCAGTGATTGCGCTGGCCGGAGTAACCGGGCTCGATTTATTTCAGCTCTCGAGCAAAATCGGCCAACAGCTTCCCTGGTTCTCATTGATGGTGCCGTTCTGGCTGATCTGGGCATTCGCCGGTTTCCGCGGTATGCTTGGTATCTGGCCGGCTGCTTTGATTGCGGGAGGTTGCTTTGCCGTCCCGCAGTTCCTCATTTCCAACTTCCACGGACCCTGGTTAGTCGACATTGTTGCGGCTCTCGTTTCGATGGCTGCGCTCACCCTGTTCCTCAAAATATGGCGCCCGAAGCAGCTCTGGCTGGCGACCGAGCGTCCTGGAAAAAATAGTGCAATCGATGCTCCTGAAGTTGAGGCAAGGATTGCTCAGTCTGAGGTCGATCCGCCAACCTCGTACCCAAGTCGGAGTGATGCGATCAAGGCCTGGACGCCCTGGATCATTCTGTGTGTTTGTGTTTTTCTTTGGGGAGTCCCGCAATTCAAAGCGTTTCTCGATGGGTTGTTCGGTCCGAAGTTTCCCGTCGCAGGGCTCGATAAGCTGGTGCAGAAGATGCCGCCAGTGGTGGCCAAACCCAGTCCGGAAGCCGCCGTTTATTCGTTTGGCATACTCTCAGCAACCGGCACAGGGATTCTTTTGGCTGCGATTGCCGGCGGGTTTGTCATGGGTTTTTCGGTCGGCAACCTTTTGCGCGTCTATTGGCGAACGCTCAAGCTGGTTCGGTTTTCACTGCTGACGATCGCCTGTATGCTCGCGTTGGGCTACGTCACTCGGTACTCGGGTACTGACGCGGCAATGGGTTTGGCCTTTGCTCAGACCGGCGTTATTTATCCGTTCTTTGGCACACTGCTCGGATGGTTAGGTGTTGCTCTCACTGGATCTGATACGGCGTCTAACGTGTTATTTGGCGGATTGCAGAAGATAACGGCGCAGCAGCTTGGGCTGAATCCGGTTTTGATGGCGGCGGCAAACAGTAGCGGTGGAGTGATGGGTAAAATGATCGATGCTCAAAGTATCGTTGTCGCGTCAACTGCAACTCGTTGGTACGGTCACGAAGGCGATATTCTCCGCTTTGTGTTCTTCCATAGTATTGCGCTGGCATCGTTGGTCGGAATTTTGGTTATGCTACAGGCGTACGTGTTTCGGTAAGAGTTACAGGTTGCGGGTTGCGGGTTGTGTCAACCAAAAGGCGTTGCCCTGAACTCGGAGGGTGCGCCGCTTGCGGCGCCCGCGAACGACCACGATGAATCGAAGATCGATCGGTCGCTTAAATCCCTGGCCATCGTTCCGCAATCCACGTTCCGCATTCCGCATTTTTACGCGCGCACCAACTCGGAAACGATCGCGAAATCTTGAGCGCCCCAGCCCTTTTCATCGGCTCTTGATAGGAGCTGGCTTATGGTCTTGGTAACCGGGAGTTCAAGTTTCAATTTCTCCGCCAACTTCAACGCCAAGCGAGAGTCTTTCAGCATGTTTGCCAGCGAAAAATTCGGCTCAAAATCTTTTTTGATAATCGCCTGCAGTTTCAGATCGCTGACGCCAGAACGACAGGCGTTATATTCGATTGCCTCCACCAACTTGGCTGGATTCACGCCAGCTTTCTCGGTGATCGCAACGGCCTCTGAGAGGCTTTCCACAATACTGGCCGTGATCAGATTGGTCGCGATCTTTATCAGGCTCGCGTCGCCCAGTTGATCGAAATAGACAATATGTTTGCTGGTGGCTTCCAGTATTGGTTTTGCTCGTTCCAGATCGGCCGGTTCAGCGGCCACATAATAAACAAGCTGACCCTTTTCCGCGGCACCTTTGCTCCCGGTAAAGGGCGCGTCGATCAAGTGCGCGCCGACTGGATCGATCGCTACTTTAATCTGCTTGATCGTTTCCGGAGAGATTGTCGAATGCACGATCAAGAGGTGTTGCGGCGTCAAAGCGGGACGCAGCTTTTCCAGCGTTTCTAGGATCGCCGCATCATTGGCAACGAAGATTTGGAGAACGTGACATGCTTCCGCTAAGGCTTGCGGAGATTGAACAAACTGTGGTTCATCTTTCGACGTACGGTTCCAAACGTGGACATCAAATCCAGCCTTCCGCAGATTTTTGGCAACGCGAGCGCCGATGATGCCGAGACCGATAACTCCGACGCGGGAAGTAGTGCTCATAAAGGAACGGATAGCGCGACCCAATTCGCCCAACAAACGAATTTAATTAGGGAACGAATTAATTTCGCACTGAAATCACGATGCAGGTTCCAGATTCTTGGTTATTATGTGCTTTACCAAAGCTGAAATGCCGACCGGGGCGTTTGGGAGAGGAAGGTCCTTTGAAGGGCCAGCCTCCGGGTCGAAAACAGGAGGTTTTATGCATTACAGGAATGATGACACGATGGGCGAGCCGTCGCCCAACAAAGGTCGCTCGTCGCGCCGACACTTCTTAAGCCAGTTAGCCGCACTGTCCGCGAGCTTGACGATCGCCGCACCAGCCGCGCGCGCCGCCTCTTCGACGGAACGTTCAAGGCCGGAGACACCCGATTCGGAACAACCTGAATCTCTTGTCGATATCGTTCTCAAGGTGAACGGTCAGGAAAAGCCGCTAAAGGTCGATTCGCGAGTAACGGTGTTGGATGCGGTCCGCGATCGCCTGAACATGAGCGGCACCAAAAAGGGGTGCGATCATGGCGCCTGTGGCGCTTGCACGGTGTTAATCGACGGAAAACGAGTTCTTTCTTGTCTCACTTTAGCCGTGATGACCCAAGGCAAGGAAATTACTACGATTGAGGGACTCGCTCAAGGAGATGAACTGCACCCGGTGCAAGCAGCTTTTGTGACTTGCGATGGTTTCCAATGCGGGTACTGCACGCCGGGCCAAATCATGTCTGCGGTTGGCTGCATTCGGGAAGGCCATACAGGGTCGGACACCGAGATCAGAGAGTTTATGTCCGGAAACCTTTGTCGCTGCGGCGCGTATCCCAATATTGTGCAGGCAATCAAGCAGGCTGCGACGCAGATGAAAGGAGCGGTAAGTTAATGCGAGGTTTTCAATTTAAAGCAGCTACCACGCCCAGTGACGCTGTCAGCAGCGGAGCGGACACAGCATTCATCGCAGGTGGAACTAACCTGATCGACCTGATGAAATTGGATGTCGTTACGCCTACGAAGCTGGTCGACCTTGGTCCATTGTCTTTTCGGGGTATAACACTCGATAGCGCTGGGCTTCACATTGGAGCACTCGAGAAAATGGCCGACGTGGCGGAAGATCCTCGGGTCGTAAAGAAGTACCCGGTCGTTTCCCAAGCGTTACTGAAAAGCGCCTCAGCCCAGATCCGCAATATGGCGACGATGGGCGGAAATCTGATGCAGCGGACCCGCTGCGGTTACTTCCGAGACACCGATTCTCCCTGTAACAAGCGGGTGCCTGGTAGCGGTTGTCCCGCTCTTGAGGGCGAAAATCGGATGCACGCGATTTTTGGCGTGAGCGACTCTTGTTGCGCAACTCACCCGAGCGATCTTGCCGTCGCATTGGTGGCACTCGACTCGGTTCTCAAACTGCAAGGCCCACAAGGGACCCGGGAGGTTAAACTAGAAGACTTCTATTTATTACCGGGGAATACGCCGGACAGAGAGCACGACATTCGATCGGGCGAGATTATCACGGAGATCTTTGTTCCAGCCAAAGCCTGGGCCAGCCGGTCCGGTTACTTGAAGATAAGAGACCGCGAGTCTTATGAGTTTGCTCTAACTTCAGCTGCCGTCGTTCTTGATCTTGATGGCTCGACTATTCGGGATGCCCGAATCGCGGTAGGAGGGGTAGGAACGAAGCCATGGTCTCTCCCGGTTGTGGCGGAAGCTCTCAAGGGAAGAACGGCAAATCGCGAGGCGTTTGCGGCAGCGACGGAGCAGGCAGCAGAAGGTGCACGGACCCTGAGCCAGAATGGGTTCAAAGTTTCGCTGGTCAAGAAGACCATTTTACGTGCGTTGAGCGAGGTAGGAGGAGTGGCATGAACACCGCATTTCAAGGACTGAATCGAGACCGATTCGACGCGAAATTAAAGGTCACGGGTCGGGCAAAGTATACGGGCGATAATGACGTCGCTAACATGGCCTTCGGCTATCTTATCCAGAGCGGCATTAGCCGCGGGCGAATCCGATCTTTTGATCTGGGCGCTGCGGAAGAAAGTCGCGGCGTAATTGGGATTTTCACTCCGTTCAATTCGCTCAAGCTTTACCGTCCGCTTGGCCGCGAGGAGGGGGGTATCAGTGGCGATGTTATCCCGCTATTGCAAGATACGCAGGTTCACTATTTCGGTCAGACAATTGGGTTGATCGTGGCGGATAGCTTCGAACAAGCGAGGGATGCAGCTGCGCTGGTCAAAGTGATCTATGAAGAAAAATCGGCGGTAGTTACATTAGAATCGGGTATGGCCAAGGCCTATCAGCCGCAGAATGTTGGGCACGAGCCTGCTACCTGGAGCATCCTGGAGTCGGGAGCCTCCTCGATTGACGATATCCTTCGACAAGCGGAGGTGTCTATTGCTCAGGAATACACAAATCCGATTGAACACCATAACCCGATGGAACCGCATGCCACGGTTGCGATTTGGCAGGAGGATCGCCTAACTATCTATGACGCGACCCAGGGGGTGGTCGGCCAACAGCGCGACTTAGCGGCAGTCCTCGGCGTCGATGCTGACCATTTGCGCGTGATTTGTCCATTCGTTGGCGGAGCGTTTGGATGCAAAGGATCGATGTGGATGCACTCGCCACTCACTGCGGCTGCGGCGAAAGTCTTGAACCGGCCCGTGAAAACGATTCTTACGCGCGAGCAGATGTACACCGCGACTGGACATCGCCCTGCCGTGCTGCAGAGGATCGAGTTGGGAGCGAGTCGCGACGGTGTGCTTCGTGCAGTAAAGCATGAAGCATTTTCGTCAACGGCAGTGACTAAGGAATTCATCGAGCCAGCGGCGCATAGCACGTCTCGCTATCTGTACAAGTCGCCTAATATTTTCGTGAGCCAGAGTTTGGTTCCGCTCGATATCGCTCCTGGCACTGCTATGCGAGCGCCCGGGGAGGCTACGGGAATGTATGCGCTGGAGTCAGCGATGGATGAATTGGCGGTGAAGCTTGGAGTCGATCCGATTCAATTGCGGATCAGAAACCACGCGGAAATCTATCCGGGAAAGAATGTACCGTTTTCGTCCAAACATCTATTAGAGTGCTATCAAAGAGGCGCGGAAAGGTTCGGTTGGACGAAGCGTAATCCGAAGCCAGGAATGACCAAGGATGATGACTGGTGGATCGGCCAGGGAATGGCGACTGCCCTTTACCCGGCGTATCGCTCCCGAGCCTCGGCCAAAATCAGGCTCCAGGCGGACGGCTACGTCACTGTATCTAGCGCGACGCTGGATTTGGGAACAGGTATGTATACGGTCCTTGCGATTGTGGGAGCGCAGTCGCTGGGCATTCCTTATGAACGAGTTCGTGCTGTGCTTGGCGACTCGGCCTTACCGCCGGCGCCGGGAGCCGGAGGTTCACATTCCACGGCAAGTGTCGGTCCAGCAGTGATGGCCGCTGCCGACTTAGCCAAAGAGAAACTGATCGAAGTTGCGGTAAAAGATCAGAACTCTCCTTTCTATGGCGCTAAACCAGAGGGGCTTTCTTACGCCAGCGGCGAAATTCGCGGTAACGGCCGATCGGTGCCATTCGATCAATTACTCGGCGTGCTTGGCCGAAGTGCAATTGAGGCGACTGGCTCAGCCGCTCCAGACGAAGAAGCGCATAAATATGGGTTTAGCTCATTCGGCGCCCAATTTTGTGAAGTGAAGGTTCACGCGCTCACCGGCGAGGTGCGGGTAAATCGTTTTTCCAGTGTGATGGACGTTGGAACGGTGGTGAGCGAAAAGACCGCCCGCAATCAGATCATTGGGGGCATCGTCTTTGGCATCGGTATGGCGCTGCTGGAGGGAACTCAGTACGACGCTCGGAACGGTTGGATCGCCAATCGGAACATTGCAGAGTATTTGGTCGCGACCAATGCGGACGTTCCGGCAATCGATGTAGAGTTTATCAATCGTCCCGATCTGCAGTTCAATCCGATTGGCGCTCGTGGAATCGGTGAAATTGGGATTACCGGCACTCCGGCTGCCATCGCCAACGCCGTCTATCATGCAACCGGTAAGCGGATCCGGCAATTGCCGATTCGGCCCGAACATTTGTTAGCGTAGGAGGTCGCACATGAGCGCCGTGTTCCAAGGGCTCGATCGGGATCGCTTCGACGCAAGGTTGAAAGTAACAGGTCAAGCAATGTACGCGGGTGACCATGATCTCCCTAACCTCGCCTTCGGTTACCTGATCCAAAGCAGTATCGGTCGCGGTAAAATCCGGGCATTCGATCTGGGCGCTGCTCAGGAAAGTCCGGGAGTGATTGAAATCTTCACCCCTTTCAATTCGCTGAAAGTCTACCGTCCCCTCGGTTTCGACGAAGGCGCCAATAGCGGCGATGTGATCCCGTTGCTACAAGATACGAGGGTCCACTATTTCGGCCAGACAATCGGGCTAGTGGTCGCAGAATCGTTTGAACAAGCACGCGACGCAGCCGCTCTGGTCAAAGTGATCTACGAACCGGAGCAGGCGTTGGTCACTTTGGAATCAGGAATGGCGAAAGCCTATCAGCCACAGAGTGTCCGCGGAATGCCGGCAACGGTGAGCATCTTAGAACCGGGAGCGTCTTCGATAGATGATATGTTTCGGCGGTCAGACGTACATATTGCTGGGGAGTACACCACACCGGTAGAACATCACAATCCGATGGAGCCGCACGCAACCGTGGCGGTTTGGGAGGAAGACCGTCTAACCGTTTACGACGCGACCCAATGGGTAGGTGGCCACCAACGTAATCTGGCGGCAGTTCTCGGTGTGGATGTTGATCGCGTTCGCGTCCTTTGTCCGTTTGTGGGCGGTGCCTTTGGTTGTAAGGGTTCGATGTGGATGCACTCACCGCTCACTGCCGCAGCCGCCAAGGTTTTGAATCGGCCGGTGAAAACGATTCTCACGCGCGAACAGATGTATACTTCGGTCGGGCATCGGCCGATGACCGTGCAAAAAATCGAGCTCGGAGCGACTCGTGACGGATCGCTGCGAGCGCTGAAACATGAAGTCTTTTCATCGACGGCGACGGTCAAAGAATTCGCCGAAGCCGCGGCGCACCGGACTTCGCGTTATCTTTACCAGTCACCAAATATCATGGTGAGTCAACATCTGGTTCCGCTGGATGTTGCGCCTGGTACTTTCATGCGCGCTCCCGGCGTAGCCACCGGAATGTATGCGCTCGAGCTGGCCATGGATGAATTGGCTGTGAAGCTTGGGATTGATCCGATTGAATTGCGAGTAAAGAATCACGCGGAGGTTTACCCGGGTACTAGTCGTGCCTGGTCATCGAAACACCTTTTGGAATGTTATGAAAAGGCGGCGGAAAAGTTCGGCTGGGCTCTGCGTAATCCGCAGCCGCGCATGACGAAGGATGGTGATTGGTGGATCGGACAGGGTATGGCGACCGCCCTTTATCCAGCACATCGCAGTAACGCTTCCGCGAAAATACGCCTACAGGCAGACGGATATGTTACGGTGTCTAGCGCAACCCATGATCTTGGGACCGGCATGTACACCGTGCTGGCAATTGTGGGGGCGCAATCACTCGGAATCCCTTATGAAAGGGTTCGTGCGGTGCTCGGTGATTCCGGCTTGCCGCCCGCACCTGGTGCCGGAGGCTCTCAGTCCACCGCCAGCGTTGGTCCGGCGGTGGTTGCTGCTGCTGACTCGATCAAAAAGAAGTTGGTCGAAGTAGCCGTGAAGGAGCAGAATTCTCCTTTCCACGGCGCTAAGCCAGAGGAACTCTCGTACGCCAGCGGCGAAATTCACGGTAACGGTAAATCTTTGTCCTTCGATCGGTTGCTCACCGCGCTAGGCCGAAGTGCGATTGAAGCGATCGGCTCGGCGGCACTGAGCGAAGAGGAGGAGGCTCAATACGCGTTCGACTCTTTCGGTGCACAATTCTGCGAGGTGAAGGTTCACGACGTGACTGCCGAGGTACGCGTGAATCGTTTCTCGAGTGTCATGGATATTGGAACCGTAGTGAGCGAGAAGACTGCCCGCAGCCAAATCATTGGAGGTATTGTGTTTGGCATCGGAATGGCGCTTTTGGAGGAGACCCGGTATGACACTCGAAACGCTTGGGTCGCCAATCGAAACATCGCAGAGTATCTAGTGCCGACCAACGCGGACGTTCCTGCCATTGAGGTGGAGTTTCTCAATCACCCGGATTTCAAATTTAATTCAATCGGCGCTCGCGGAATCGGCGAAATTGGTGTTACTGGAACACCGGCTGCCATTGCCAACGCGGTTTATCACGCGACCGGCAAGCGAATTCGACGGGTGCCGATCCGACCCGAACATTTACTAGTATAATCAGGCCAGTCGCGCCACTTCCCGTCGTCTTCCATCCGCCTGAGGTCGATCTGCTCCACCAGATGAACGGCGTCGCTGCCAAGCAGCAGCCGCAGCGGCGGCTAATGGAGCTGTGCAATGTCACGATAAGGGAGGCGGCTTTGGTGGGATCGCCGGGCCGGGCGCCGTCAAAGCCGCGTTGGAATCGCGCCACCCGGCCGACGGTGGAATCGTATTCGGGCGAACTGCTTCCGAATCCTGTCCGTGATTGTGGGCCATTGAATTTTGCTAAGCCGAGTCGCCTCTATAACGATCAAGAGCGCAGCGACCGTCGCAACGCTTCCGGTGATCGAGTGGGCTTAGGTCGTTCCGATTTACCTAGGTCAATCACTTTAGCGTGGGGTACCTCGCCCGGCTGCGGCTTTACATTTTCCACTTCTGCGCCGCGTCTCCGCACGATCTTGGCTGCCATCGTGAAACACATCGTCCGATATTCGTTTGTGCCGTCATCAACGAAAACCACGCGTTTGTCGCGCAGATCCTTTCGACCTTTTATCCCTTTGCCCAAGCTGAGATTCTGCAGCATCGATTCGGCGTGGGTCTGAGCTCGTTTCCAAGACATGAGTTAAGGCGCAAACCTACGAACGCATTGGCGTAGTGACCAGTAAAAATTTAAATGCCGCTCGGGATGCGCTGCGGCGGGTCCTTTCCTCGGTAGGGATCGACTCCCGCCGGTTCACGTCCACCTGTGAGACAGAGCGCAGCAATTCAACCCGAACGAATCGGAGAGGACGTTTGCGGACGCGCAGACTTATCCGACGGAGCTTTCCGGCGCCATGAATTCCACGGTGTAAGATTGCGACGAACTCGGGAGCGTATCCCTACCGAAGACGCAGACCGATGGAGCCGGTTCCTATCGTCTACGCTGGTTCCGGGCTCGGGACGACCGAGTTAGTCGATCGCCAGCGATCCAAAATCCAAGCAGCTAAAAAAACACTGGCGACCTGCAGCAGGACCAGGATGGTCGCGTAATCGTCGATCGCGTGATGGCGCACGCTAATCAAGCCCCCGATGAGAATCGATATACACACCTGGCTCGAGAAAATCGGAAGCATATTCTCCCCTACCGCACAGATCGGACGCAGTGCGAGAGTCCACTTGCGCAGGTGCGGCAGAAGCTTGCTGGCGAACCACGCGACCGCAAAAAAGTTCACCACCCGCAGTGGACCAAGATGCCATTTATCCAGGAACCACGAGGCTCTACCTGGATCGACATCAACGTAAATGCAAGCCCAACGCCAAACGAGAAAGACAACAGCGATCAGGAGCAGCGCAAACTCCGCAGCCCGGGGCATTTCCAAGACCGGTTTCCGCTCTTGCAGTGAACGACCGAATATGAGGCCGCCAATCCAGATCAGCTGCCAGGAGAAGAGGTCAAACGGACCGAAATGAATGAAGGAGGCATCCTGGATGCCTTTGGTCAGATAGTCTTGGATTCGAAATTGGGAAACGAGCCAAATTCCCACGCTGACCTGGAATACCTTCATCCATCCCCACTTGTTGCCGACCCAAAAAGCGAGCGGAGTCAGAAAGGAGAACACGATGTACATCGGCAGAATGTCTAGCAATGGCGGCTGGAACAAAAGCGCCGCCGAGCCAGCAATCGCGGCGGCTGGGTTCGCAAAAAATTGAGACAGAATGTTTTGGACGCCCGGCAGTTCGGAGAGAAAAATGCCGCCAAAGAAAAAGATGAAGAAAACGGTTACCAGGTGCGCCTGATAGATTCGGAAGGCGCGCAGAAAAGTAGCGCTACGTGCGGCCGCGAATCCCTTCGTCTCCGCCCGCTTTTGGAAGAGCAATCCGGCTAGAAAAGCTGAAACGAATACAAATCCCTCTGCGGTCGAAAAAAATCCGAGCGGTTGATCGGTTACGCGGCGTAGCGGCGAAGGAGCGTGGTTGACGACCATCATGAGCAGCAGGAAGCCGCGTAACACGTCAAGTTCGACCAGTCGTTTCATCAGTCAGTTCTCTTTGGGGCAATTCTCATGCCAGATTCGAATTATCTTGACTCCCTCCAGGAGGGTTGGCTCAAAGGCATTTGAGCCGTACATTTACTTGCGTTTTGCATCATTGTCCTGGCGTTGTACGAAACCTGAAGACGGGCGATGCTCAAGTTGGTCACTACCGAATTCTTGGGCAGCATGGTGTGACTTCGAAAAGCACAAGGGAATGGCTCGATGCGCAACGACATGGGAATCATAATCACCGATCAGAGCGATCGAGTGTGTCCGCATCGACTCCTTTATCACACCAAAGCTATCGAGACAACCTCCGGACTGGTTCTTACTGACGTTTCGCGCTTCGAGTAAGTGAGGACTTTCCGAGGCTCAGCTTCCGGACGACCCGCGCGCCATACCGAAATCACTGCGCGGTCAGTTTCTTGGGGAACTCGTCGTGCAGATACTCGGAGATATCGCGCCGCAAAATTTGGTAGCCGGCTTGGCTCAAATGGATCTGATCGCTCCGGAAGAGCGAAACGATCGGCTGATGGTCAGGACCGAGCAAATCAGAAAAGATATCGATATAATCGGTATTCGATTGGGTCCGAAGAAATGTGTCCACCAATTGATTGAACCGTTCGATATTGTGAATGTACTTGAATCGGGCCGGGCACGGCTTGACTGAAACAAACGCGATTGGCATATCCGGCGATGACGTTCGCAACGCAAAAAAAAGTTGGCGGAAAGAATCAAAGACTTGTTCCGGAGCCGCTCCGGTGGCCAGATCATTATCACCCGCGTAAATGACCACCGCCGACGGTTTGAGAGGACCAATTACTCTGGGAGCGAAATAGAGGCAATCGGTGAGCCGAGAACCGCCAAAGCCGCAGTTCAAGACAGTGTAGTCAGGAATATCTTGGGATAATGTGCTCCAGAGCCGAATGGATGAACTGCCGTAGAACACAATGGGTCGAGGCGGCGGATCAATTAGCTTGGCTTGTAAGGCCTCGATCTCTGGTTCAAACGGATTGGTTGCCGGAACCGACTGTGCGTTCGCCCCAAGCGCCAAAAAGGTAAGCACAGCGCTTAAAAGAAAGCATTTAGCTGATGTTCGTCCTGGTTCCGGCATATCCTGGTGAAAACAAAAATCAAACGTCCCCCGCTAATCTATTTTAGACGGATACGCGATCGAAAAATTTAGAAGATTTTCGATGACATAAATACGAAGCGCTACTTTTGAATTCAAGCCTGGAACAACTACTTGCGGTTCCTTCGTGGATCACCTAGAACGGAGCGATTGCTATGAGCTTTTTCGACTCAATCATCAGCGCCATTCAAAGCCCTCAGCATACCGGAAGTAATCAGGATCTGCAAAGCCTGGCGAACATTGCCGGCATGATTCCCGGGCTCCAAGGGGCCGAACAACAGATTCAACCGATGCTGAGTGTGCTTGGACCTCACTTGCAAGACGCGCTGAATGAGCAAAAGCAGACTCAGGGCGCCGCCGCGGCTCAACAGACCGTGACAGACCTTTCTCAGCCCGGAGTGGGTGTACAGGACTTGCAAAACCTTTTTGGCGCCGATCGATTTAACGGGATCATCAATCAAATTTCCCAGGCGACCGGTCTCAACAGCCAAATGATTTTGACTGCCTTGCCACTGGTCATCCCGGTAATCATGCAGTTGTTGGCGACCGGGACTCATCAAGCCAGCCCGCAAGCTCCGAATCAGGTCCTGAATCATTTTTTGGGCGGGCAGAACGGGGGCGCGCTGCTTAACGAGGTTTTTCAACTGGCGTCTCAATACATCAAGAAATAGCGCCGATTTATCTCGTTAGCGCACCGAACCCGCGGCCGAAAGCCGGCGGGTTTTGTTGTTTTTCGGCCAATAGCGGCAAAAGCGGAGGAAGAGGAAACCAATTCGCGGCTCGGCCACGTTTTCAAGTCATCAAGTGCCTGCTCAGAACCGAGCAACTCGCTGTTTCGGCCAGGTACTCCTGAAGTCAATGTATAAAAATTATCAAGGACACGATTTTTCCCTTGAGTCTCAAAATTGCAACACCAACGGTTGCAAGTGCGAAATCGGCCTCCATTCTAGGCGTCGATTATGCATTTCTGGCAAGATGGCCTCATCTGCAAGAATCGTAATTTCAATAAATACCAGAATACGATAGCCTTTGCCAGTGCATCCTGTAATCGAAAGTTGCTTGTATGAGAAAAAAATTAATCCTGCTCTTAGCCGCGCTCGCCGTGGCAATCATCCCGGGGCGCGCAACGTGCGCCACTAACCCTTCGTTTGACCAGTTCGGGAAATTGGAAAGCGATATCGCCTTTGTGATGCCGACGCATTCGGTAGTAGGCGAGAACTTAGCCTTTGTGATGCCGACGCATTCGGTGCTGGACGAGAGCTTGGCCTTTGTGATGCCGACTCATTCGGTAGAGGGCGAGAACCTGGCCTTTGTGATGCCGACTCATCGGGTGGTGGATGAGAGCTTAGCCTTTGTGATGCAGACTCATTCGGTGGTAGGCGAAAGCTTAGCCTTTGTGATGCCGACTCATCGGGTGGTGGATGAGAGCTTAGCCTTTGTGATGCCGACTCATTCGGTGGTAGGCGAAAGCTTAGCCTTTGTGATGCCGACT
>Ga0137358_10001241_pt1 | contig 13526 bp, 17 predicted proteins | sample Mad1_20_16metaG_FD_105551 | JGI IMG/M metagenome (GOLD analysis project Ga0137358, IMG submission 105551) | Vadose zone soil microbial communities from Angelo Coast Range Reserve, California, USA - Mad1_20_16 metaG | ecosystem: Environmental > Terrestrial > Soil > Vadose zone | place: USA... | reverse complement strand
TCCTCTCTTTGTCTGGACGGCATGAAACGCCTTCTCACGTCCGGAACAAAAGCAAACCTCGGAGCCCTTCAAATGCGCGCCGGGCTCTGGCTCTGGCGCAGGCACAGGGAGAGCGAAAAGAAAAGTTGAGCTTCAATTGAATCACGAACGACATGATACGACTACTAGTAGGTGTTATCTTTGTGAACTTTCAGCCAAGAAGGACGGTGTTTCAATTGCCGCCAAGACTGTGTAAGAGAGATGGGAGCGTTGGGCGCAGGGTGTGATATCCTATATACATCTGGACGAGAAGCTGTCTCAAGAAGGACAGTGTTTGCCGCCGAGATGGTGAGAGATGATGGGAGCGTTACTAGCAGGCGGTGTCATACCAGACGAAAAAAAACCAGGTTTGGCGAGGCTGTCTATCACCGCATAGTAATGAAGCTGGGCATGGTAGTATGTGTGGTACGGTCCTAATACTGCTACCCTCGTCGTTCGATCAATTATAGGCCCGGGGCGATGGCGATTTAAGTTGTCGGTAGTGCCTTCAAGTGAGAACCGGTAGTAATAGAAGTCGACGTCTGAGTTCAAGTTAGTGCTGGGAGAGGTACTGATGTTTAGCTTCATGCCATCAATCAGAAAGTGATATATGAGAGTGCGAACTAGAGATGCAACGAACGCCACAAGAGAAGCGCTGACTCACTGGCACGTGAGTCGACTGCATCTTCCGTTCCGCCCCTCCACAATAATCAAAAGACATGTCTCGGTACTCGAGCACAACGGCTCCGCTCTGTCTCGCCTGTTCGTCTTCCCTGCCACCCCGACTATGGAAGCGGACCACTCAGCAAGGTGCCCAAAGTGGGCAGACATCCTCCGGCGACCGCGATTCTGAGCTATTATTTCTCACTCGGTGCTGCGGACGACCTATATGCCCCTCCTGTCTGACATCGAATCCGCGGTTGGTGAGGTATGACCCCTGCCTGGCTTGCCTAGGTGGTGTTGGTGCTATCGGAACGAAGAATCTGCAAGGACAACACCCAGTCGCGTCAAACGTCGATGGTGCTGTTCGAGATGAAGATGTATTTGTTGTTGGAGATGAGGACGAAGACGTGGATGCTGTGACCGATGACGGGGAAACTACGAAGGTCCCTGGGGTGGCAATACCGTCCTCTGAGGGCGTGAGGCCACCAGGACTCGACGTCAGAGAAAGGCCTTATACGGATGCCAACAAGCCAGATAGCAACAATGATCAAGGTAGCCCTGGAAGATATTATATTCGACCGGACGATACACTACTGGGAATATCTCTCCGCTTGGGAGTTGACGTGAGTGCTACTACTACGAGTCTTCCCCTTCCGTTTGGAATACTTCACTGCACGACCAGGGCCGAACACTCTGCAAGCTGAACGATCTGCCACCAAGTGCGATGCGCACGACGCCACACTTGCTGCACACGCGGACGTTTCTCGTCCTCCCGCAAACACACTCACAACAACAACACGCCACGACGAATGACGTCTCACCGGAAGAAGAAGCTCGACGCACGCGGGTGCGCGCCCAGGTTTCGCTCCAGCAGGTGACGAAGGAAGTGGATGATGGAATTGCGCAGGCGTACGTTGCGCTCGCGGAAGAGAGTCACTCGGAGCCTGACTTCACTTCTCTCAAAGCTGAAGGGGAAAAGGAGGCACGGCGAGTGGGGCGGACAGGAGTCACACTCGAGGAGCGGGCATTGGATCGGTACTTGGATGATGACGAGTGGGAACGGCAGGAGAGGGCTGAAGGGAGGGGAGTACGTATTCAGCGGTTTCCAATTGGGGGCAGTAGAGAAAAAGTGTGACTGCCGGGAGAGCAGCTCCGTATGCCGCCGCGGCGTGATTGAGAAATCACATGTGAGGATGGGTATAAAGCACTCTCTGCCTCTCTAAATCTTCAATAATATCCATGCCCGAACCAAGGCAGCTCCAGAAACTCACCCGAGACGATGTTACGAAGCACAACAAGGACGATGACCTCGTAAGAATCTCCCTCTTCAGTTGCCATTCAAGTTGTCCCGAATTTCACACCCTCCTGTCAGTGGGTAATCATTGATAGCAAGGTTTACGACCTTACTCGGTTTAAGAACCTTCACCCTGGAGGCGCTGCCGTTCTCCTTGATGACGACGTCGGTTCGTTGAGATTCTTTAGTGCGGTTCATTCCACCACTCACACCCGAATCAGCCGGCCAAGACGCGACCGACGCGTTCTATGGTCTCCATCGCCACGAGGTCCTTGAACGGCCACAATATCAGCGCCTCCAAGTTGGTTACATCGAGGGCGAGAATCCCTCCTTCAAAGGACGCACTGGGTCCGAAATCAGCAAAGTACCATATGCTGAACCTACTTGGCTGGCGGAGGGCTACCATAGCCCTTATTACAAGGAGGTATGCATATTGTGGCTTCTCACGCCATTGTGACGGCGTTCTGAACTATTCGTCGTCTGTTTCCAGAGCCATCGTCGGTTGCAGCAGGCCGTCCGCAAGTTCCATGATGAGGTTATCTACCCTGATGCGCAAGCTCGTGAAGAGGATGGCAAGCGTCCCAGCTTGGAAGTTATCCAAAAAATGGCGTATGTCGTATCATCGTTTACTCTATACTAGTTGTATTGAACGGTTTAACCAGAGAACTCAATCTTCACGCCATGCGCACTGGCCCTGGAAAGCATCTTAAGGGCTTGACTCTCATGGGTGGCGTTGTCAAGCCTGAGGAGGTAACTGTCTTTTTTATGTTCCAGGGGCAACTCATTGACCTTGAGTTGCTATCAGTTTGACTATTTCCATGAGGTAGGTTCACTATAGCTGATCTGATGAGAGTGCTTTCTCACTTCGTGACGCGTATAGCTCATCGTTCACCAAGAAATCGCGCGCTGCGGTGCTCGAGGTTACGGAGATGGTAATCATTCACACCACGCCCTCACTTCGGATGCTCAACCCGATTGTAATGACAGGTCTTCAGGCTGGCGCAATTATCGGGCTTCCTCCTGTGTTGAACTTTGGCTCTCCCGAGCTCAAGGCGCGCGTCGTACCGGAGGTACTCTCAGGGAAGAAATTCATTTGTCTTGCCATCTCCGAGGCATTTGCTGGAAGTGATGTTATGGGCCTCAAGACCACGGCGAAGAAGACGGATGATGACAAACACTGGATTGTCACTGGAACGAAAAAGTGGATCACGAACGGACAGTATGTGAGACCGCTGAGTCACTGTTTTCATGCTCCTGAACAGAATCTGACAGTTTTGCTGACTACTTCACTGTTGGATGCAAAACTGACGAGGGCTTTACTGTCATTCTTGTTGAGCGGAGTGAAGGCGTTGAGACCTCGTCGATCAAGACGAGCTATTCCCCTGCGGCTGGAACAGCTTATGTCACGTTTGACAATGTAAAAGTGCCCGTTGGGAATACCCTCGGCCTCGAGGGTAGAGGAATCTTTGTTATGCTGAGGTAAAGCTCACAGCTAATCAGCGCATAACATCATTTTCATGCATTTTAATTCGTCAGCAATTTCAATCATGAACGTTGGGTAATGGTCACATCCTCCGCACATGCTCAGCGCACGATCGTGGAGGAATGTTTGAAATGGATCAGTCAACGAAAGGCATTTGGAAAGCCCCTGGCATCTCAGGCTGTCATCCGCAGTAAGGTCGCTGCCATGATTGCGCGCGTAGAGTCCGTACAGAGTTGGTTGGAGAACATTACGCATCAAATGAACAATATGGTGCGTCCACTTCAGCTCAAACACTTTCACATTTTGTTCAAACAAGAATAGTCGTACAAGGAGCAAGCGAAGCACCTTGCCGGACCAATTGCCCTGCTGAAAATGTACGCGACACAGACGGCGCAGGAAACTGCGCGTGATGCCGTGCAGATCTTCGGTGGTCGTGGAATCACCCGGACGGGGATGGGCCGTTTCGTCGAGCATGTAAGTAGCGGGATTCCTGCCTTTTTCCGAAAATTATTGATATTGATGACGCGGATACAGTACCACCGAACGATAGCGTTTGATTCGTTGCTTGGTGGCGCCGAAGACGTCCTCGCCGATCTCGGTGTCCGGCAAGCTCTGCGCGCCATGCCATCGAACGCAAAGCTATGAACCTCTCCGAACCGTATTCTATAGCACAAACTAGTTGTAGCAATATTGCCCAGACCCACAGGTAGCCTTTTCGTGTAGTACTGAGGCTTCTGAATTATTCTATGACAACATCATCCAAAGTATATTGTGTCGTGTGCCAGCGCAGAAAAGGTTTAAATCAAAATACCACACGTCCTTTTTTGTCATCTATGTCTTCTCTACCACCATCTGCGTCGTGAGCCGTTTTGTGAGCGGGTACCAAGTCCCACGTTTGTTGCGACCGTGGGACCCCATCCAAGCCATCCAACTACGAAAGTCTTTGCGAAGATCTCGCCAAAGCCGAGCATCACCCCGTTCACGAACGGTAAGAACATATTGATGGACAGCGAAGAGAACAATGCCCAAACGCGCGTGCGTGCGGGTAGCGTGTGGTCGAATATAGAAAGGGTCACCGACGCCGCTGTTGCGGGACGCGCAGCGGGGGTTGCCGTGGTCGTTGTCGTCGTCGTCGCTCGGGGTGCAGGCGAGTGTGGTGGTGAAGGCTCGGGGAACGACATGGAAGGGAAGGATGACGTTGGTGAGGAGAGCACGTGCTCCCATGGTGGCGAGTCGGACGTGCGTGTCCTGGCTTGCGGGCTCGTGGATGGCGCGGGGCGCGTCACGGGCGCGTTTGAACTTGTGGACTGAGGTAGGTTCTGCCATGTATGTACGTGCGTACGCAAGGACATGACATGAAAGCAGACGAGTAAAAAGCGGGCATATACACGTCATCAGCACGAAAGAGGAGTGGGGGGGAAAAACGAAGACTTTACCTGTGGGGGGCAGGACCCCTGCGCTGCACTGTCATCACCACTCGCGTCGCGGTCCGCGTCGGTACAAGGAACGAGCACGCTCGCGCTCTGCTGCGTCATCCCGACTGATACGGCCTCCCACTCGCTGGTACTGGCGCTGGCACTTTCCCCGCTCACGCTCACGCCCGTGTCCGCGTGAGGGATCTCCTGCCCCTGCTTCTGACTTTGCAGCGCCTGCAGTTCCTCGTACTCACGCGCCCGACGCTCCTCCCACCGTGCCCGCTCAGCCTCCGCGTGGGCACGCACGTCTGCACTTTGCCTGCGCCATTCGACGACTTGGGCATCGTACTTGACTTTCCACGCTTCCTGCTCTGCAGCCGAGACGGAGATGGAGCCGGAAGGCGAGGATGACAAAGATGGCTCTACGGGTGTGGGAGCGGCTGGATCTGAAGGGGGAGGGGCATCTGATGGTGGAGTTACAGGTGGTGGCGGTGGTGACTGCGGTTGGGATGTGGGAGAGACGCGAGGGAGATCCGGGGGGACAGAGAAGGGATCGGAGAGGGCGGCCTTGATAGGAAAGTGGTTAGAGATGGCGAAGAGATTTGGGCACGGCGTTGTGAACTTACGCTGAGGAGGTCCTCGCCATAAGGGCGCAAAGGACTTGTGTGGTGGGCCGACATGAGCTGGGGTTGCCAGTGTGGTTCAAAGATGCGGATGAAAAGACGCCACCAAATACGGACAAATACTCTCCGGCTTTACCGTCATCCCATCCATTTCAGGGTACTCAGTCCGCGAGCAAAGAGCGATACACGAGCGACGTGGAACCAAAGCCGATGCTATGTGATCAGTGATACTGATTGTTGACGGCAACATCTTCGATATTACGGGCTCAGTACAACAGAGGGAAATATTCCCTTTCTCTCCACATGTTCTTTCTGGATCCTTCACAGCTGATTTTGGCGCCGGCCGTTGTGAAATTGATAGGGCTACCAAATAGTTCCTTGCACAAGAAGCCTCAAATATTGGGCCTCAACATCCCTGCGGAGCTGTGCGTCCTTCAGCACGGACGCTACGACCAAACTTGGTTGATCCTTCTGATGTATGTACAAGAGCCGACTCGGAATGGGAAAGCTTCCAAATGCTGGGCCATCAATGATGGCGGAACCTGTGGGGTAGTACAGTTCGATGGAACGAGTGCGGGTCATTCGCTTTTTGTCGAGTGGCAAGTGTGCGGTTATACTAAATATCAACGGACCGCCCCGAACAGCTTCTACTCGGACAACGCACACGCCCGAGTCGGGGCCTGTCTTGGCGTAATAAACACCCTCGCGTGAATTGCGACTGTAAAGGGTAACAGGGACTCGGGGAATGAGTTTCACATTGAAAAGCCAACGACATTTTAGCGTTCATGTTCAATTGAACTGCGGCAAACTGGATGTGTTTGCCTGAGAACCAGAGTCACCAGACGAATAGACTCCTACGCTTGAATGTGCCCCGTTCCTGGAGTGTTTGGCTTAACTTGCACTTGGGTCAAACCGCGCGCAAAAACAGCTCGGACGATAGACGTCAACTTCCCGAATCACCGGGTACAGAAATTTCCCACCGTGGACGAAGGTGGGAGTGCGCAAAGTGGAAGATGAGCGGCCAGTGACTACCAGATCCGTTCGGACGACGGACGTCGGAGTCGGGGAGAATATCCGTCCTTTATCGGTTACTCGGATCCGGTAAGGGTATAATTGTCTCTTTTACAATGCGGTTGTGATAGACCGAGGTGGGATGTCGTTGAAAGATAGTACGAAGTGAGTTTGAAAGAGGGGCTCGTGGAGACGAAACGAACCTGTCACCTCAAGATCCGCAGTGTCACCGATAATAAATCAGAGGCGCAACGACTCCTTCCCGCTGTCTGATTGATAACGGTTTTACGCCTTTCGCTGAATGACTCCACAACGACAAACTTGAACCTGGAGGCTGGGCACGGAAAGTTTCTGGCTCCGCAAGGTGTGCCCCATCCGGGGTTTAAAGTGATAATCGTTAGAGATAAATGGACTGCACGAATGTTCCAGGAAACACCCAAAGCATCAGATACTAGCCGAGAAATAGCCGAGACCGAAACCGCGCTGCCCAGATAAGGGATAGCAGATCGACATCTAGTCCCATACGATAGTACACCGCCACGCTGTGGGATTGTAGACGATGCACGGCGCACTGTATAGTAAACTGAGTCCAACAGCGGCCACAGGGGCAGAGACTAGTCAGGTGTTGTAGAGAGGAGTTGCCCATTTGAGGAAGCGGTATTCTGAATAGAAGCATAGAGCTCCGTCGATTGTCAGCAGTGTGGCGAACCGAGCGAGAGTTGTGACGTTCGAGGACAGAGGCATCGCCTTAAATCACACTGTCGGTCGGCGACTTGTGACGCTAGGCCAATGGATGTGATGCACGTCTGCACGGAAACGCCGTTAAGCTACCATCGGTCATACAGTAGTGATATGGCAGAACCAAGTTGACATGTGGGATTAGATGGGCAAGCGTCCCGGGGAATTCGAAGCCAAAAGTCGACCTCTGACTTTGAATTTTTCCCAAAGGGCGTTTAATGCGTCCCAACCCACTATCACTTATCACCATCAACGACTCCTCAGGGGGTCTAATGTGACCAATCGTACAGACGGCGTGGTCCATAAACCTGCGTTGGTGTCACTCGACTCTTGGTTCTAAATCGAGTCAACGACTGTCTCTCTGTCATCTGTCGTGCCATCTTCGGCCTTTTTTTCACGAGAACTCGCTCGCTTAGCCCTCACCTTCGCTGACATTGCCCTAAAGTGTCTAGTATATTATTGTTCCCGCTAACATCTGGTGGCCCAACCCCACATCTGCTCCACGATGATATCAGCCGCTTGAGTCAGTTTGCCACATCATCACAGTGCCTTGTATTCCATGGAGTTTCCGACGCGACGCGTGTGCACCTTGTTCGTTGTTCACTGAAAGCCCCTGTTACACGTATTGACAGGGTCAAGGACCTCCTACCTTTTTGTCCGATTGACCCGTTGTATCGCCTTCGATTCTATCAGGGATGGGTCTCTGAGGTACCTACTGTATTGTCGTCACTTTTCAGACGTTCTTTCCGAGTCGGCCCCCACCTGTTGCCGTCCACGCAAGACGTGTGCATATGCAGTGTCCACCTGGTTGGCCCCGTGACATTACCCGTGGTGATTTGGGGGACAATCTCGCTCCTGCTCAATCTGGGTCAAAACCCAGATCCTCAAATGATCATGAGTAAAGCGCCACGTGATGCTGATTTCGCACTTCGCTTGAGAGGGACCTATGTTTACCGCCGACCCCATTCATCGACTGAGGCGCCTCATACGAGCATCGCTCTATCGGATGCTGCAGAGGCCACTGTCCTGGGGTATGGATTGTTATTCCACTGAGAGAACAAGCTATACCTTTTGAACACGATTACAGCCAAACATGTGCCTAGTTTATTTTCAGCACCCAGTGAGCGCCTGGCTTCATTTAGCTGTTTGCTTGCTGTGCTACTATCCACATTTATCCCAACCTGCGTTGTACTTGTTGCAGCATTGTCTGAACGTGCCGCCCGGGCCTATCATCGAAAACACCAGGGCAATGTTGAATTTCCCAGGCCACCCGGGTATCTGGTCATGGGATCTTTTTGTCCGAAAGGAATACTTTATCCTCTGATGAAAGAATGGCAAAGATAACAGGACATATCCGCTTCCGAGTCCGCGAACCCGCAGGGCTGTGTGATCCAGGATCGTTGACACATGACAGGAGATATTCGGACAAGGACAAATATTTGTCTCTCTAAAAAGCCTACACGGGGCCCACACGGCTACACCCCCCACCCAAACGACGCACACCGCCAATTTAAACCGGACCACCGTGACTGTTCTGCTTGGCCTCCCCCATTCGGATCCGTTTCCGATGATGATCTAGCGTGGCGCTCAATAAATGTTTATATACGATCAGGTTTCGTTTCGTTTCGTAACTTTACTTTATCGAATTTTTAATGGGCGTTCCTGGTACCATTCTTTCCACATTCGTCTCCTTGTTCTAGGACATTGGCGAAGTGAAGGAAGAGGGGGGGGGCAGCTGAACCATATCATATAGTAGATGGCCCTTCTTCTAATTTATTATTATTATTATTTCCGCTCCCTTCTGGCCGGATTCTCGGTTCGCGCTCCCCTCATCTGCCGTGCACCCGCTTTCCCCGCTGCTGGCGCTCACACACACAACTCTTTATGCCCATGGTCAGACTGCCCTGCAATAAGCTATGCGGGCCCCCCCTTCTCCGCAAGAATATATAAAAAAATACCTATAAAAGCCATGATACTTTCGTTCAACTCACGCCAAAGTCACCACCTTCTACCTCTGTTACCTCTCGCCAACCCCACACTATACGCTAGCCTTCTCCTATCCCATCCCCGGCAAAGCGAAACCTACCGGACCACACCAAACAGTCCATCTATCCGTCTCCGCAGCCCCAACCAAAAAGTGGGTCCCCCATCCATTTACAATAACATGTGCAAGGAGGAATGGTACGCAGTCCTATTCCGGCTCTCCAGTGGATTACCTGACACCCCTCGTTCCCTCACCAGCCACGGAAACCAATACCGAGGTTGCGGGGTACATACCTGTTCCCTTTTTTGTTGCATCCGAAAAAAAGCTGTTTTCCTGACCTCCGCATCGCCGATCTCCTGCTTTTTTTTTGTTTTAACAGCACTACGTTCGGCTCTACTCGACAGGGAATAGGACCGATTGCGGTTCACCAGACTGTCTCCACAGCGTCGCGCACAGACACAAGACGGCGCGGACGTGCAAGTGCAATCGGGTACGACGCCATCACTGCATCATGGTGCCATTTTCTCGTTCTGATATTCCCTTTCAATTTGCGCGTGTCACGCCACCGTTATTTTCTCTCTCCTGTCTTCCCTTTACTCGCAGACCATATATGAAGACCGCCGCGTGCTGAACTTGATTCAAGAGCCGTGTGACAACTGCAAGGAAGCCACTTATGATCGTGGTCGGCGCCGCTGATCGGCAGATACTACCTGCCTCCGGCCTTCACCTACCGCAGCCAATGTCAAAATCCCGACTCTTGTCCCCCCGCTATATTTTCTTGCTGTGTACTTTTTGCTTTGTTTTTTTTGAAAACCTCTACAGTACGAGCCCGCATTTCATTGCAATCCATACAAGCATCCTGTATTCATATAGATCTTCTTTTGCGAGTTATCACACTCACCGACTGTTGCACATGCACGGATTTAGGTTCCGTTGATACATCTGTGGCCGCAATACAGTATCTCACCCGGCATAGAAGCAACTGAGCATCAGTCACACCACCACCGGGTTGGGCATTTACCGAAGGGGTACCACAAACAACCGCGGGACCCCACCAACACGCTCGCTTCCCTGTCCTCGGCTCTCCAATGGAAAAGTCATAAATGCACCTTCGAATGTACGGGGATTCGTTCATAGGATCAAACAAAGCACCATCTGCTCCCACAACACGGCCACGCCGTCGATGCGTTTAGTCCGATCACTTAAGAAGCATCGGAGACACAGCGAAACAAATCTCATGCGAAGAAATACCGATAAAGTTCGGATATCTGCAATAGAGTACCCACTATGTTTTGTCACCAAAGAACAGCAGCATCCAAGAAGGTAATCTTCGTACACCCACCGATGAATCCTTCCAATCGGCCAACGGTGAGCATCTGAGACGCGGGAAGGGCAGGGTGCTTGCGCGACATTGGCACGCAAAGCATGGGACGACGGTGGCTCAGAACCGCCGTGCCACGCGCTTGACGGGCTGCTTCGTTCCACGCCACCTCAATTCGCCGCGCTTGGCTCCATCGTCGCTGTCATCATCATCGCCGTCGCGATCCTGTCCCTTTGTTCTTGCCCTCTTATTCGGGCGCGGCGAGGAGTCCGAGTCTGACGAAGATGGTGTCTTCGAGGGTGCACTGCTTCGTGCCACCGAAGCTGGCGCATGAGATCCAGGGACCGACGAGGCAGCGCTGCTGATTCGAGATGCAGACTTGTCCTGAATAGCCGCTGCTGCGGCCGTCGAGCGCAAGTCGCCCCTCTTTTTCCCTGATCGTTTTTCAGAAAGCGCTAAGATATTGTCATCATCATCCTGTCCGGCCTCCGTAGGTGGATTCCCGGTCGTTGCCTGGCCGAGAAGGCCCGTTCCTGGACCTTGTCTCGTAGTTATCGCCTTGGTGGGGGGTTCATCCCCTGACTCTATCTCCATCTGATATTATTCAATGAAATTACTTATCGGCCGCGCAGGACGGACCGCTCACACGTGAATTGGGTGACTGAGCATGTTCCAAGTTGATAGACGGAAGTCGGACAGTCGAGGTCTTATTGGGCGTTCGGTGGCTTCCTGCGGCAGAATCCACGGAGGGCAGGGTAGGTTCTGGGCTTTCGAATTCGTCAATAATGGCCGCTGAGGTACGTAGTCAGCGGGTCCGTGTGAGATGTAGAGAGCAATGTAACATACGAAGATTAGCGCTGAAAGCAAAGAGAGCCGACATCCGATGGACGGTCGTGCATGTGCGCGGTTGGGAGAAGATGTTTCGTATATGCATGTCCATGCTACGACGCGCAGTCCGACCTACTCGGTCAACCGCCTGCAAGGTGCGTGCTCAGATGAGATGATGGTTTCCTGTGTTTTGTTACAAACAGAAATAGAAAGTGACGAGAACCACAGTGGTGGCATGCCGGTGCAAAGTGTTTCCTGCTCGGTCATAGCCATGGGCGCTATCGCCTAACCCCATGATAGGGCATGAGGGGGCGTTAGCCCAGCGCCAATCTGAAACGAGGGTGCTCATGATTGTGTGTAACTGTTGAGGCCTACCTTTTCGAGATCGCTGCCGGAGATCTCGCTGATAGCGTCCGGGGAGATGAAAGCCAGGTAAGCGGTGCTGAGAAGTGGGATCGTGAGATGCTTCGAAAGGACCTCTGCCGATTGCTTGGGTCCAATGGAAAAGGTCTCCCATCTCCATTCGAACCCCTCTCTACAAAATTGGATTGCTAGATCCTGAAAAGCCTGTGAGCGCCTGAAAGGTGTACCAACGCCTACCCGCGTACTGAATAACGAGAATCTGTCACATCAAAGGACAAATCGCCTATTATGCAAGGAGTATGCACGTCCACGAGATACTGCAGGACTTGGTCAAGCCAGGCATCTTCATTGGGATGGGGTAGATGGCTCAGAGCGCTGTTGTTATTCAGCATTGCCCATCGGCGGCCTAATTGTTGCTTGGACAGAACTGTTGGCCATACATATCAAATGGGCGCCATACTGAATGGGAATGTGGACGAATGCACCCTCAACCCAAACGGTCTTAGTATCTGTTATCAAGAAGACGCATGTTTGATCGGCAAAAGTAGGGTGTAGCTTCTACAGGGCGACGTCTCAAGACATCTGTAGTATGCTTTATGAGGGACGGACCATAAGGTATGGAGTAGACTTTTCATTATCGATTTTCACAAGCCACTCCTTGGATAGGAGACGTTCCGAGTGATCCTGTGGGTCGGGTCTGTTTGGATGTACTTTCTTCAAGAAAAGAGAAGCGCCACACCTCTGTAAACTCGTTCATCTGATGTGAATGGCGGTGGCCACGTCAACTAGGCCGTGGGAATTAATGCCGAGTATCGCAGTTCCCACAGTTTATTTATCCAGGTCCTTGTCTTCGTCCCTCATTACCCTGGGGATATGCCAGGCGATGTCTCGGGAAACTCGCCAACTTACCACCCATCTTATGAATTCCAAAGAGGTGATAAAATTAGCTCTCGCCCTGGCATCCACACCTATGCCGAGATAACGCCCACCCCATCCACCGACTTCCCCATCTGCCGCCTTGTCATCCAAGAGAGTAGATTTATCTCGAACAAGTGCCGACTTGCCGTCATCGATGGCTATTCAGAGGTCCAGTTTGGGCGAGACGCGTCGCCGCCTGGCGTCAGCACACCAAGGATCCGACTAAAGGACATGGAAGTCTCCAAACTTCATGCGACGCTCTTTTGGGACGTTGTGCGGGTCGAGTGGGCGGTTGTGGATATGGGATCGAAACATGGGACATTTGTCGGGTCCGGCGAGGATACGAATCGTGTGAGGCTGTCCGCATCACGGGTAGCAAGCATGCCCAAACGCTTGAAGCATCTAGACAGGCTGTCCCTTGGGGGTACGACGTTTGTGGTGCACATTCACGAGAATCGCCTCCCTTGTTCCGACTGCTCCGCCTCTGGACAGGGTAGTGACGATTTGATACCACTATTTTCCCATCAGAAGGATGGCGAGACGGTCACCCAAGCGGAACGGAGCCGCAAACGCGGTGCGGATTCGAGCAATGATGTGCCGCGCAACGCAAAAAGAGCACTGGCATCGCTGAAGCACAGTTTATTAAGTCGACCTGGGGGGATCTTTCCCGCTGTATCCCCACACGATGAACGTACACGCAATTCTAATTAGGAAGCTGTACGACGGTGCACGACCTCGTCTGCGTCGGATGCGAGTGGATGGCAGTGGGAACGGACACCCGACCGCGATTCGGTGTCACGGGCAACGGGGCGGGTAGTGGGATACGTCACGCGAGATGTACGCGTGTACGCGTTATTTGAGGTTGTT
>Ga0137358_10001239_pt1 | contig 13535 bp, 13 predicted proteins | sample Mad1_20_16metaG_FD_105551 | JGI IMG/M metagenome (GOLD analysis project Ga0137358, IMG submission 105551) | Vadose zone soil microbial communities from Angelo Coast Range Reserve, California, USA - Mad1_20_16 metaG | ecosystem: Environmental > Terrestrial > Soil > Vadose zone | place: USA... | reverse complement strand
CCACGAATAACCAGCCGAAGATGATCCCGCCGATTTCGATTGCCCGCATGCTGGGCGGCGCCCCGCCCAGCAGCGAGCCGCCGTAGGAGAGTCCCAGCAACGTCAGGAGCGCGCCGAGACCGTAGCGCCCGACGGCGTCGCGCGCGCGCGTCGTCCTCAGGTAGATCCAAGTCCCCGCGGCGAACATCCCCACTTCGATGATCACGGTCCCGGGGACCGAGTTCCACAGGCCGAGGCCCAGCTTCGGCCCGCCCGGATAGAGTGGCATGTCGGGGCGATGCGTGACGACGTCGAGCACCCAGTGACTGACGACGCCCAACGCGACCACGATCGCGCCCTTCGCGTAGCCGGTGCGCATGCGATACACGGCGGCGAACAGCACGCCCCACGCGATCAGCGTCAGGAGGCTGTGAGAGATGGGGATTGAGTCCAGCCACAGTATGAGGAACGGGTTAGGCCCGGGGACGAGGTGGGCCTGCTCCCATCCCAGAAGGAGGAAGGCCGGCCACAGCATGTCGGCCAGCTGCACGGCGAGGAAGAGTGTGCCCAGCGAGGTTCTCGGGGCGGCGCGCTTCGCCGCGAGTGCGAGAGCGTAGTGGCCGATGAACATCGGAGCCCCCTATCGGTGGAGCCGCAACAGCCCGTAGTCCTTCTTGCCTTTCCGCAGCAGGAGATTGCCGCCAGCGAGCCAATCAGCCGGCCCGATGGTCCGCACCACATCTTTCACGCGCTGCTGGTTCACGTAGATCCCGCCCTGCTCGATCGAGCGTCGCGCCTCGCTCTTCGACTTCGCGAGGCCCGCCTGCACGACGGCGTCGACGAGCGTGAGGCCGTCGGCGCTTGACGCCGCGACCGTGGGGATTTCTTGCGCCAAGACGTCGAACGCGCTGGGCTCCGCTTCCTGCGGGCTGAACTCGTCGAACAAAATGGCGCTTGCGGCGACGGCGCTGGAACACGCCTGTGTGCCGTGGACCAGCTGCGTGACCTCGATCGCCAGCTTCTTCTGCGCCTCGCGCCGGCTTGGATCCTTGTCATGGGATCGCAACAGCGCCTGGATCTCGCCTTGGGACAAGAGCGTGAACAGCTTGAGATAGCGCTCGGCGTCCCGGTCGTCGGTATTGATCCAGAACTGATAGAACTGGTAGGGGGACGTGAGCGCGGGATCGAGCCAGACCGCGCCGCCTTCGGTTTTCCCGAACTTCGCTCCCGACGCCGTCGTGAACAGCGGTCCGACGAGCCCATGCGCCTCGCCGCCCTCCACGCGGCGGATTAGGTCGATTCCCGCCGTGATATTCCCCCACTGATCACTGCCGCCCACCTGGATCGTGCACTGCTCCTTCCGATACAGGTGCAAGAAGTCGTAGGCCTGGAGCAGCATGTAGCTGAACTCGGTGTAGGAGATTCCGGCATCGAGTCGAGCCTTCACGGACTCCTTCTGCATCATCACATTGACGCTGAAATGTTTGCCCACATCGCGGAGGAAGGCGACGAGCCGCTGCTCCACGAGCCAGTCGGCGTTGTTCAAGACGAGCGCGCGCGTCTCCTTCGCGTCGAAGTCGAACAGGCGCACTAGCTGGTCGCGCTGGCGACGCACGTTTTCCCGGATCTGCTCCTCGGAAAGGAGGGGTCGCTCGCTCTGCTTACCGCTGGGATCGCCAATCAGACCCGTGCCCCCGCCCATCAGCACGATCGGCCTGTGGCCGGCCAGTTGAAAATGCCGCAGCAGCATCAGCGGCATCAGGTTTCCGACCTGGAAGCTGGGCGCGGTGGGGTCGAAGCCACAGTACAGTGTGCGGCGACCCGTGGCGAGGTGCGCCGCGAGCTCCTTCGTGGTGTGGTGCACGAATCCCCGCCACTCGAGTTCGGCCAAGAGGTCTGGCATGGCGCGGAATCGTACGAGAAGCCTTTACCGCTGGCAAGCGCCGAGCGGCCTCACTAGGTTGTAACGCGATGGCGTCCATCCCCGCACCCGCGCCCGTGACTCTCACCGGGCCACTCTCCTGGTGGCAGAAGCCCAAGATCCGCCGCCGCGTGATCGCGGTCGCGGTGCTCGCCAGCGCGTACATGCTGGGCCTCTCCTACGGCGCGTGGACCCGGGTGTGCGCCGGCGAGCACTGCCCGAGCATCTCGCGGCTGGTGGCGAACCCGAATCACCAGGTGCAGACGTCCAAGGTCTACGCGGCGGACGGCCGCCTCATCAGCGAGCTCGGCGCCGAGCGGCGGACCGTGCTACCGCTCACTGAAATCCCCCTGGCGGTGCGCCAGGCGTTCATCGCGACCGAGGACAAGCGCTTCTACGATCACCACGGGATCGACTATTGGCGCATCGTCGGGGCCATCAAGAACGACGTCCTGACGATGAGCTTCGCGCAGGGGTTTTCGACCATCACGATGCAGCTGGCGCGCAACATCTTCCCGGAGGAAATCAGCCGCGAGAAGACCCTCACCCGCAAGCTCAAGGAAGCGCGGGTGGCGGTGGAGATCGAAAGCAACTTCCCCAAGGACACGATCCTCCAGCTGTACCTGAACCAGATCAACCTCGGGGCCGGGGCCCACGGCGTGGAGGCTGCCGCGCAGATCTACTTCGGGAGACACGCGCAGCAGCTGAACGTCGCCGAAGCGGCGACCCTGGCGGCGCTCCCCAAGCTGCCGGCGTTCTACAACCCGCGGACCCATCCGGAGCGCGCGGTGCGCCGGCGCAACGTGGTGCTCGGCCTCATGCGCGAGCAGGGCTTCCTGACGTCGGAGGAGGCCGAGCTGTGGCAGGCGTACCCCCTGGTGCTCACCGGAAACCGCACCAATTACGGCGACGTCGCCCCCTACTTCGTCGAGTGGCTGCGCGTGCAGCTCGACGCGCGCTTCGGGCGGGACCTGTACGAGGGCGGCCTGCGCATCTACACGACGCTCGACCTCGACATGCAGGAGGCGGCGGAGCGGGCCGTGCAGTCGCAGCTCGACGCCATAGAGGCCGGCGTGTATTCGAACGGGAAGTTCCCGGGCCGCACCACGTATCGGGAATACCTCGAGTCGTCCAAAGCCTCGGGCGAGGACCACGGACCGTTCACGCCCTACCTCCAGGGCGCGCTGGTCTCCCTCGAGGCGAACACCGGATACATCCGCGCGATGATCGGCGGTCGGGACTTCGACGACTCGAAGTACAACCGCGCCACCCAGGCGGTGCGCCAGCCGGGCTCGACCTTCAAGCCGTTCGTGTACTCGGCCGCGGTTCGGGCGGGCCACCCCGTGACGGAGATCGTCGACGACTCACCGCTCAATCCGCCGGTGATCCAGCTCGACTCCACGCTGTGGCAGCCGAAAGACGACGACGACACGACGCTCGGCCTGATCCCCATGCGCCAAGGGCTGTACCTGTCGCGCAACCTCGCGACCATCAAGCTCGGCATGGCGCTGGGCGAGCAGACGGTCATCGGCGAAGCGCGTCGCTACGGCATCACCACGCCGCTGCCCCCCTATCCCTCGATCCACATCGGCGCGCGGGGCGTGCGGCCGATCGAAATGATCGCCGCCTACACCGCGTTTGCCACCCTCGGCACCCGCGCCGAGCCGGTCGGCGTGCTGCGGGTGGAGGACCGGCAGGGCAACATCCTGTGGCAGCCCGCCATCCGCCGCGAGCCGGTCATGGATCCCGAGCACACGTGGCTCATGGTGGACATGATGAAGGACGTGATCCGCCGCGGCACGGCGTTCACCGCCGTCTGGAAAGCGGGGTTCACGCTGCCCGCGGCCGGCAAGACCGGGACGACCGACGACTACACCGATGCCTGGTTCATCGGGTACACGCCCGAGCTCGTGACGGGCATCTGGGTCGGCTACGACATCCAGCAGCGCATCCTCGAGCACAACGCGGGCGGAGGCAAGATCGTGGCGCCCGCGTGGACCGCGTTCATGCGCGACGTCTACGACCGCCGGCCCGCGCCGCCCGATTGGGTGCGACCCGACTCGCTGATCACGCGCGAGGTGGATTGGTCGAACGGCTACCTCGCCACGCCGTTCTGTCCCCAGGAGGTGCGTCACTGGGACTGGTTCTATCCGGGCACGGAGCCCAGCCAGGCCTGTCCGGTGCACGCGCCGTTCGGCATCGGGGTCTCGCCCTAGCCGCGCGTGCTGCGCATCCGCGCGGGCTGGGTCCATCCGGTCACGGCGCCGCCCATCGAGGACGGCGCCGTTCTCGTTGACGACCGCGGCACTATCGCCGCCGTCGGCCCGCACGCCCTCGTCCCCACGCCACCGGGGGCTCGCGCGCTCGACTTTCCTCACGCCCGCCTCGTTCCAGGGCTCGTCAACGCCCACACCCATCTTGAGCTGACCCACCTCGCCGGCAAGAACTCGGAAGGCGAGTTCGCGGGATGGATCCACACGCTCCGCACACTCAAGGACGCCACCACCCCGGAACAATTCTCGAGGTCGGCGGAGCAGGGCGTGCGCGACGCCTGGGCCGCCGGCGTGACCTGCGTAGCGGACACGGGAAGCACGGGGGCGCCGCTCGAGGCGCTCGCGCGCCTCGGTGGGCGGGGGATCTACTACCATGAGGTGTTCGGCCCCGATGCCGCTCAGGCCCGGGCCAGCATGGTCCAGCTGGAGCACGCGCTGGATCGGCTCGGCGGCCTGGCCTCGGCGCGCCTGCGGCTCGGCGTCTCGCCGCACGCGCCGTACACCGTCAGCGAGCGGCTGTACCGGGCCGTGGACGACCTGGCGCGCGGCGCGGGCCTCCCGGTCGCGATGCACCTCGCCGAATCGCGCGCGGAGATGCAGCTCATCCGGGAAGGCAGCGGGCCATTCGCAGACGCGCTGCGCGCCCGCGGCATTCAGGTGGCCCGCGTCGCCCGGTCGCCGGTGCAGTACCTCGCGCAACTTGGCGTCCTCGACCGTGCGACCGCCTGCCTGTGCATCCACTGCGTCCAGGTGGACCAGGAGGACGTCGTATTGCTGAAGCGTGCGGGTGTATCGATAGCGCACTGCCCGCGCTCGAACCGCGCCCACGGCCACGGCACGGCACCGCTCGCCGCCTTCCGCCGCGCCGGGTTGCGCGTCGGCCTCGGCACCGATTCGGTGGTGAGCGTGGGGGACTCGAGCTTGTGGGCCGAGGCCGCGGCCGCCGGGCTCGATGGGGAGGACGCGCTGCGGATGCTGACGATCGAAGGAGCCCGGGCGCTCGGGCTCGAGAGTGAAATCGGGTCCTTGGAGGTTGGCAAGGCGGGAGATCTTGCAGTCTTTCCCTCTACCGCCCTTTCCCGCCCTCTGCCGCCCGCTGCCGCCTTGTTGACCGTCGTCGCCGGACGCGTGGTTCACGGCTAGATTCTGGCCCCATGAAAACCCAACGGCATGCGGCTATCCTGAAGATCGTCCGCTCGGAGACGGTCGCGAGTCAGGAGCAGCTGCGCGAGCTGCTCAAGGCCGAGGGGTTCGACGTCACGCAGGCGACCCTGTCCCGGGACATCCGTGAGCTGGGGCTCGCCAAGGTGGCCGCGCCGGACGGCGGGTCGCATTACGCCCCGCCACCCGAGGCCGGGACGGCCATCCGGCCGCATCTCGGGCAGCTGCTCCCCGCGGTGCTGGTCTCGGTGGATGGCGTTGGTCCGTTGCTGGTGGTGAAGACGCCCGCCGGCGGCGCCCAGGGGCTCGGCCTCGCCATCGACGCCGCCGGGTGGACGGAGATCATCGGAACGATTGCCGGGGACGACGCCGTCCTCATCATTACCAAGAGCGAGCGCGCTCGTCGCGCCGTGCAGACGCGGATCAAGGAGCTCGCCGGCCTTCCTGCTTGACTAGGAGATGACGTAATGACTCGTACGACCATGACACTGCTCGCGTGTTGCCTGGGGGCGATGGTGCCCGCGTTTGGTCAGGGCTCGCCCAACACGCTGACCGCCGCCGAGCGCTCCGCCGGCTGGCGCCTGTTGTTCGACGGTAAGACCACCGCCGGGTGGCGGGGCTACAAGCAGGACTCGGCGCCGCCCGGCTGGCAAGTCGTGGACGGCGCGCTGACCCGGGTCAACTCCGGCGGCGACATCGTCACGCGGAACAAGTTTCGGAATTTCGAGCTGACGCTCGACTGGAACATCGCCCCCGGCGGGAACAGCGGGATCTTCTACCGGGGCAGTGAGGACGACGACGCCATCTACTGGAACGCACCCGAGATGCAGGTGCTGGATGACGCGGGGCACGTGGACGGCAAGTCGCGTCTCACGGCGGCGGGCGCCGCGTACGACGTGTATCCGTCGCCGCCTGGAGCCGTGAAGGCGGCGGGCCAATGGAATCAGGTGCGCCTGGTGGTGAAGGGGAAGCACGTCGAGCACTGGCTCAACGGCGTGAAGGTCGTCGAGTACGAGTTCGGGAGCCCCGATTGGACGGCGAAGGTCAAGGCGAGCAAGTTCGCCAGTCACCCGCACTACGGGCGTAACACCACGGGCTACATCGGTCTCCAGGACCACGGCGACCAGGTGGCCTACCGCAACATCAAGATCCGGGTGCTGCCGTGACCGTCCGCGCCAGGTTGTCGACGATGATGTTCCTACAGTTCTTCATCTGGGGCGCCTGGTACACGACGATCGCGGTGTACATGACCCACCACGGGATGGAGACGCTGACGCACTGGCCCTATACGGTGAACCCGATCGCGGCCATCGTCGCGCCGTTCTTCCTGGGGCTCGTCGCCGACCGCTACTTCGCGACCGAGAAGGTGCTGGGTGTGCTCCATCTGCTGGGGGGCGTGGTGATGTTCACCGTGCCGGGGGCGACGGGCGCGCCCGCGGTGTTCATCCTGCTGCTGCTGTTCTACAACCTGTGCTACATGCCGACGCTCGGCCTCGCGAACAGCCTGGCGTTCCACCACATCCAGTCGCAGGAGAAACAGTTTCCCCTGATCCGCGTCTTCGGCACCCTGGGCTGGATCGTGGCCGGGTTGTTCATCAGCCTCGTGCTGGGCAAGCTGATCGCGGCCGTCCCGGAACAGACGGCGCTGCCGATCTACACGACTGCCACGGCCAGCGTGCTGCTCGGCCTGTACAGCTTCACTCTCCCCCACACGCCGCCCCCGGGCGTGGGGCAGCGCGTGTCGCTGCGCAGCATCGTCGGGCTCGACGCGCTGGCGCAGCTCGGCGACCGCGCATTCTACGTCTTCATCGCCGCTTCGCTGTTACTGTGCATCCCGCTGGCGGCCTACTACAACTTCACCCAGATCTTCCTGGGCGACGTCGGCATCAAGAAAATCGCGGCGACCCAGTCGCTGGGCCAAATGTCCGAGGTCATCTTCATGCTGCTCATGCCGCTCTTCTTCGCGCGGCTGGGCGTGAAGCGGATGCTGATGGCGGGGATGGCTGCATGGGTCCTGCGCTATGCCCTCTTTGCGATCGCGGCGCCCGGTGCCGTGTTCTGGCTCATCATCATCGGTATCCTGCTCCACGGGGTGTGTTACGACTTCTTCTTCGTGACCGGCCAGATCTACGTGGACAAGAAATCCACCCCCGCCGTGCGCGGCCAGGCGCAGGGATTCCTCGTGCTGGTCACCTACGGCATCGGCATGCTCATCGGCGCGCAGGTGGCCGGCAACGTGTACAACCGGCTGCTCGGTGGCGCGGCCGGACTGACGCTCGAGCGTTGGCCCAGCTTCTGGGTGCTGCCCGCCGGGTTTGCCGCCGTGGTCCTGGTCTTGTTCGCGGTGCTGTTCCGCCCGCCCGTGACGACCCCCGGAGCCGCTCGGGCGCCGGGGCAGGTATCATGACGACGATACCGAGACGCCAGTTCGTGGGCAGCGTCGCGGCGGCTGCGGCGTTCACGATCGTGCCGCGCCACGTCCTGGGGCGCGGCTACCGCGCTCCGAGCGACAAGCTCAACGTCGCCTGCATCGGCGTGGGCGGCATGGGCCGCAACGACGTGAAGGGCATGGAGGGCGAGAACATCTACGCGCTGTGCGACGTCGACTGGAAGGCCGCCGAGGACGCGTTTCAGAGCTACCCCAAGGCAAAGCGCTACCGCGATTACCGCGAGATGCTCGACAAGGAGTCGAAGAACATCGACGCGGTCACGATTTCCACTCCCGATCACTCGCACACCGCCGCGGGCCTGCTCGCCATGAAAGCAGGCAAACACACCTACATCCAGAAGCCGCTCGCGCGGACCATGGGGGAGGTGCGGGTGTTGGGGGAGTACGCCCGCGCCCACCCCAAGCTCATGACCCAGATGGGGAATCAGGGCCATGCGCGCGAGGGGACGCGCCTGATCCGCGAGTGGGTGGAAGCGGGCGCGGTCGGCACGGTGCGCGAGGTGCACTTCTGGACCAACCGGCCGATCTGGCCGCAGGCCATCGACCGGCCGCTCGAGGAGTACTATGTGCCGGCGACGCTCGACTGGAACCTGTGGCTCGGTCCGGCGCCGGAGCGGCCGTATCACCCCGCGTACGTACCGTTCAAATGGCGCGGGTTTTGGGACTTCGGCACGGGCGCGCTCGGTGACATGGCATGCCACATCATGGACGCCGCCTATTGGGCGCTCGATCTCGGGCTGCCCGCGCGCATCGAGCCCGAGTCGACGCCGCTCTTCAAGGAAACGGCGCCGGCCGGCTCGCGGATTACCTACACGTTCCGCGCTAAGGGGACGCGCCCCGAGGTGCGGGTGGTGTGGCACGACGGCAGCCTGTACCCCGCGCGCCCGCCCGAGGTGGCCGACGACGCGCCCTGGCCGTTCGACCGGGGCGGCGGCCAGCTGTGGATCGGTACCGACGGCAAGCTCGTCGCCGGCACGTACGGCGACGACCCCAAGGTGCTCGACCCGGCGAAACAGGCCGACCTCACCGCCCACCCGCCGGCCCAGAAATACCCGCGCTCGCCGGGTGTCTACGCGGAGTGGATCGCCGCCTGTAGAGGCGGCGCGCCGGCCGGCTCCACGTTCGACGGGCACGCCGGGGGGCTGACGTCCATGGTGCTGCTCGGCTGTCTCGCGGTGCGCTTGGGCAGGGTGCTGGAGATCAATCCTGAGACGGGGCAGGTGACGAACGTCCGAGTCCCGGAGGAATACGTCCGGCCGACCTATCGGTCGGGGTGGGTATTATAAGGGCATGGTCGATGGGCTGGCCGCCACCCTCAGTCATCACCCTCTGATCGCCCTCGTCACGCTGTTCGGCGCCGGACTCGTCACGAGCCTGACGCCGTGCATCTACCCGATGATCCCCATTACGGCAGGCATCCTGTCCGGGACCACGGCCGGGCAGCCGTCGCGCGCCCGCTCCGCCCAGCTCACACTCGCCTACGTCACGGGCCTCGCGCTGTTCTACGCCATCCTCGGTCTCATCGCCGGCCTCTCGGGTTCGCTGTTTGGGACCGTGAGCGCCAGCCCTTGGGCGCGATTCGCGATCGGGAACCTGCTGCTCGTGTTCGCGCTTGCCATGCTGGACGTCATCCCGATCACGGCGCCGCAGCGTCTGATGCGCTGGGTGTCGGGTCTGGGCGGTGGATCGTACCCGGCGGTCTTCCTGCTGGGGGCCACCTCGGGGATCGTCGCCGCACCGTGCGGTGCTCCCGCCTTCGCGGCCGTGCTCACCTGGGTCGCGACCACGCGGAGTGGGGTATTAGGCTTCGTGTACCTGTTTGTGTTTTCGCTCGGCATGACGGCGCTGCTCGTGCTCGTGGGGCTGTTCTCTGGAAGCGTCACTGCGCTTCCCCGGGCCGGCAGCTGGATGGTGTGGGTAAAGAAGCTCTCCGGGGTGGTGCTGCTCGGCATGGCGGAGTACTACTTGATTCAGATGGGAAAGGTGCTGTGACGCGATACGGCTGGGCGCTGGCACTGGCGCTCGCGGTGCCGCCCGTGCTCGGGGCGCAGGACATTGGTCTGCCCATCGGCACCAGGGCCCCCGCGGTCGCGCTCGAGGATCTGGACGGTAAGCCCGTGGACTTGGGCGCATACGTCGGTAAGCAGCCTGTACTGCTGGAGTTCTGGGCCACGTGGTGCCCTCTCTGCAAGGCGCTCGAGCCGACGCTCAAGGCGGCGCACGCGCGCTTCGGTGGCACGGTGCGATTCGTGGCGATCGGCGTCGGCGTGAACCAGACGCCGAGGTCGATCCGGCGCCACCTGGAGGAACACCCCCTGCCGTTTCCGGTGCTGTTCGACGCCGGCGGGACCGCGGTGCGCGCCTATCAGGCGCCCACGACGTCGTACGTCGTCGTGCTGGACAAGGCCGGCAAGGTCACCTACACCGGCGCCGGCGCGGAGCAGGACGTCGCGACGGCGCTCGAGCAAGTCGTCGGGCACTAGCCCGTCTACTCCCCCTCGGCTGGCTTGGGGGTAATCCGATCGATCGCCGCAGCCAGGTCTTTGTATGCCTGCGGATCGATTTCCCGGAACGGCGTCATCTTGTACGCGACTTTCCCGTCCGGACCCACCACGAAGAGGTTGCGGTTGTCGAGCCCGAACTTGGGGTTGTGGGCGCCGTACGTCTTACCGATGACGCCACCCGAGTCGCTCGCGAACAGGAACGGGAACTCGTCGTCCTTGGACCACGACGCGAGCGCCTCGACCGGGTCCGTGCTGATCCCAATCAGAACCACGTTGCGGCCGTCGTGAAACAATTGTGCGTACTGATCACGGTACGCATGCATTTGGATCGTTCAGCCCTTGGTTCGCGCCTTGTAGAAGAAGGCGAGGACGACCGTCTTCCCCTTGAAATCGCTCAAGTGCACGGGGGCTTTGAGCACGCCGTACCGGGTCCCGCCCGGGAGCGTGAAGTCGGGCGCGGTTGCGCCGACCTCGAGAGGCGCCGGCTCTTGCGCCAGCGCGGCCGGCGCGGCGAGCGCCGCGACGAGCGGTAGAGTGAGGGCGAGTGACAGACGCGACATGTGAGATCCTTCCTCTCAATTCGTGATCGGCCGATAGTTCACGTCCAACACTGCCAGGCGCTCGAGATGCGTGGCGAGCCGTCGAGTGAAATCAACGTAATCCCGCTGCTCCCGCGGCGTCCATAGCACCTCGGCGAGGGCGCACAGCCTGGGGAACACCATGTACTCCGCTCGCTTTGGATCGGGAATGTATTCGGTCCACAGCTGTCCCTGGGCCCCGAGCACGTAGCGCGCCTCACCCACGGTCAGGGCGGGCGGCACGGGCTCGAACGCGTACACCGTGTCGAGCGGCAGGAAGCCCCCGATCGCGAGCGGCTCGGCGGCGGTGTCGGCCGACTGATAATGATCGAAGTAGGTATGCGACCCGGGCGCCATCACCACGTCGTGCCCGGCCCGGGCTGCTGCGATGCCGCCGTCCACGCCGCGCCAGGACATGACGACGGCGTTGGGCGCCAACCCGCCTTCGAGGATCTCGTCCCAACCAACCAGCCGGCGACCGTGCGAGGTCAGGAACTCGTCCATCCGGCGCGTGAAGTAGCCCTGCAGCGCCTCTTCGTCCCTCAAGCCGAGCTCGCGAATCCGCGCCTGCGCCAATGGGCTCGCCTTCCATTGCTCCTTCGGTGCTTCGTCACCACCGGTGTGGATCCAAGGACTCGGAAACAGCCCCATCACCTCGGTGAGAACGTTCTGCTCGAACTGGATCGTCGCGTCTCCGGGATTGAGGATGTTCCTGTCGACACCCCACGCGGTCCAGACGGGAAGGGTGTCGCCGCGGTTGCCGAGCTCGGGATACGCCGCGATGGCGGCCTGGGAATGGCCGGGCATCTCGATCTCTGGCACGATCGTCACGAAGCGCGCGCGAGCGTAGGCGACGATCTCGCGGACGTCGTCCTGCGTGTAGAAGCCACCGTGGGGCTGGCCGTCGAAGCGCCACGTGGTCGAGTCCTGGTCCTTTCGGCCGATGATCGTCTCACGGCGCCACGCACCCACCTGGGTGAGCCGCGGGTACTGCTTGATCTCGAGGCGCCACCCCTGGTCGTCCGTCAGGTGCCAGTGAAAGCGGTTGAGCTTATGGAGCGCCGCGAGGTCGATGTACTTCTTCACGAACTCTTTCGGCATGAAGTGACGCGCCACGTCCAGGTGGACGCCGCGCCAGGCGAACCGCGGCACGTCCTCGATCGCGACGGCGGGGATTCGCCACGCCATGCCATCCACCTTGGCCTGCCGGAAGACCGCGGGCGGGAGGAGCTGGCGGAGCGTCTCGATCCCGTAAAACGCCCCCGCGGCCCGGTAGGCACGAATCGCTACGTGAGACGGGCGGGCGTCGAGCCGATAGCCCTCGTCGCCCAGTCGCGCGAGCGCGGAGTCGAGCCGGATCGAGATCGCCGGCGCCCCGGCGGGCACGCTCCCTCCCGTGCGCACCGAGAGGCGGAATCCGGTGGCCGGCAAGAGGTAGTCCGCCAGCAGCTCCCCCAGCGGGCGGGTCGCGCGATCGGTCACGATCGCCGTGGCAGCCGTCAACGTGAACGCGCCCGGCCGCACGGTCATGCGCGCGGGGCGCGGAACGATCGCCGGCGTGGAGTCGGCCGCGAGAGCCAGCGCCAGCGCCGCGAGCATCGGCGCCATGCTTACTCCTTCAGCTCTCTGACCCAGATGTCCCGGTAACGGGTCGGGTGACCGTGGTCCTGCAGGAACAGCGGAAGCTGGTCCGGGTGCGGCTCGTAGCGCGCCCGCGCTGCGTGCACCGTCCAGCCGGTGATGATCGTATTGTCCTGCACCAGCACCGCGTTATGCAGCACCGTGACTCGCGCCGAGTCGCGCACCGTACCATCGGACGCGAACCGGGGACGGTGGAAGATGATGTCGTAGGTCTGCCATTGGCCGGGCGGTCGGCTGGCGTTCACGAGCGGCGGCGTCTGTCCGTACACGGCCCCGGCCTGGCCGTCGGCGTAGGTCTCGTTGTGGTACGAATCGAGCACCTGGATCTCGTAGTGTGTCATCAGGAACACGCCGCTGTTGCCACGATCCTGACCTTCACCCCTGGGTGGCGTGGGCGTGGCCCATTCGATATGCAGCTGGATATCCCCAAAAGCGCGCCCCGTGATGATCGGCCCGGCGCCGGCGGTGACTTCCACATACCCGTCACGTACTACCCATTTGGCGGGTGTGCCGTCCTGCGACCGCCATTGCGAGAGGTTCTTGCCGTCGAACAGCACGACGGCATCGGAGGGCGGCGCCACCGGTGGCCGCTCGGGGCCGGGATCGACCACGGGAGGCCGGGGGCGGTCCATGGAATGAACAGGCCATTGTTGGGCGCTCATCGGAGCCGCCATCAGAAGTCCGAGTGCGAGAATCAAGGTTTCCAGGTTCCCTTCGCCACCGCCGGCACGAACCGCTCGATGCCCGCCGGCGGAAAGTCGAGCGTCTTCCCCTGCTCGGCGCTCATGTAGGCCGTCATGAGGAGCTTCACGACCTCCAGGCCGTCGTCGAACGTGAGCTGCGGGGTCTCGCGACCGAGGAACACGCGCACGAAGTGTCGGTCTTCCGCATCGTACCCGTAGGTCACGGACTCGCTCGTCACTACGGGCATGAGCCCCATCTCGGCGTTCTGCTTCTCGACCAGGTCTTCGCCCGTTTTGCCTTTCACCTCGCGGCTGAAGAAGAGCTTGAGCCCGCTGTCGAGCGTAT
>Ga0137358_10001235_pt1 | contig 13545 bp, 13 predicted proteins | sample Mad1_20_16metaG_FD_105551 | JGI IMG/M metagenome (GOLD analysis project Ga0137358, IMG submission 105551) | Vadose zone soil microbial communities from Angelo Coast Range Reserve, California, USA - Mad1_20_16 metaG | ecosystem: Environmental > Terrestrial > Soil > Vadose zone | place: USA... | reverse complement strand
TGATTGCCTTCTGGTTTCTGCCCTACGCGATCGCAACCGGCAATACCTTCATCCTGAAGCCGTCCGAGCGGGTGCCGCTCACGATGCGCTATATCTACGAATTGCTCGAGAAGACAGGCCTGCCCAAGGGCGTCGTGAACCTGGTAAATGGTGGGAAGGTTGCTGTCGACACTCTGCTCGATGATCCTCGTGTCCGCGCAATCAGCTTCGTCGGCTCGACTCCGGTCGCGCGCTACATCTACGCTCGTGCGGGAGCGAACGGCAAGCGGGCGCAGTGTCAGGGGGGCGCCAAGAATCATGTCATCGTCCTTCCCGACGCAGACATGCCCATGGCCACGCAGATCATCGCCGATAGCGCATTCGGATGTGCTGGGCAGCGTTGCCTTGCAGTTTCGGTTGCCGTCACGATCGGCGAGGCGCAAAAGACCTTTCGCGATTCCATTGCTGATGCAGCCGCGAAACTCCGCGTCGGGAACGGCCTGGAAGACGGCGTGCAGATGGGGCCGGTGATCACGCGGCAAAGCAAAGAGCGCGTCGAATCGCTCATTGGTGTCGGCGAGACACAGGGTGCGAAAGTTCTAATCGATGGACGCAACCCGAGAATTCCCAAACACGAAGCTGGCAACTTCGTGAAGCCCACGATTTTGGATGGCGTGCCCGCTACCAGTGAACTCACCCACACCGAGATTTTCGGCCCGGTGCTGAGCCTGATCCATGCCGACAGCATGGACGAGGCAATCGCGTTTCTGGAACGCAATCCATACGGCAATCAGGCGTCGCTATTCACCTCGAGCGGAGCAGCCGCACGGCGCTTCCGCTACGAAGCTCCGGCGGGCAATATCGGCATCAATATCGGCGTAGCCGCGCCCATGGCTTATTTCCCGTTCAGCGGCTGGAAGGATAGCTTCTTCGGTATCATGCACGGCCAGGGTCGCGATTCGGTCGAGTTTTACACGGAGAAGAAAGTAGTGGTGGAGCGCTGGGCCAAAGAGCACTCGCGCAAGTTCTAAGAAACACGTACGCCCAGATGTCCTCGTCTGGGCAGGCGAACGATAGTTCGCCTATATTTCTTTCGTGCACCTTCGTGTCCTCGGTGGTTTGAAATTGTCGAGCCGCCTCAGCGCCGCGAATGAGAACAGGAGTTCATCAGCATGACCACTGCGACCACCACTCCCGCGATGACCGGCCAGGAGATCGTCGATCTCACCAAAAAGCACACTCTGTTCGAGTGGTCCGCCCAGTCGAAAGTCGACCCCATCCCCATCGCCCGCGCCAAGGGCATCTACTTCTGGACGCCGGAAGGGAAACGCTTCATCGATTTCAACAGCCAGCTGATGTGCGTGAACATCGGCCACGGCGACGAGCGAGTCGTCAACGCGATCACCGAACAGGCTTCAACATTGGCCTATGCCAACCCTTTCATGGCAACCGAGCCGCGAGCGCGTCTGGGCGCGAAGCTCGCCGAGATCACTCCCGGCGACATCGACACCTTCTTTTTCACCAACGGCGGCGCCGAGGCCAACGAGAACGCCATCAAGATCGCCCGCTTCTTCACTGGACGCCACAAGATCATGGCGCGCTACCGCTCCTACCACGGGGCTACTGCGGGCAGCATCACTCTCACAGGTGATCCGCGGCGCTGGGCGGCGGAGCCAGGGATTCCGGGCGTAGTTCGTGTGCTCGATCCCTATCACGGAATCGAGCGCGGCTGGGAGTCAGCGGAAACGTCGCTGGCGATGATCGAAGAGGTCATTCAGCTGGAGGGCCCGCACACCATTGCGGCCTTCATTCTTGAGACAGTAGTCGGAACCAACGGCATTCTTATCCCACCCGATGGCTACATGCAGGGGGTGCGCAAACTGTGCGACAAGTACGGAATCCTGATGATCGCCGACGAGGTGATGGCCGGTTTCGGCCGCACTGGAGAATGGTTCGCCATCGATCACTGGAAAGTCGTTCCTGATCTGATCTCGATGGCCAAGGGGCTCACATCCAGTTATCTTCCGCTCGGCGCAGTCGGGATGCGCCACCACATCGCGCAACATTTCCAGGACAAGGTCTTCTACGGCGGACTTACGTACAACAGCCATCCCATGGGTTGTGCAGCTGCGCTGGCGACGATTCGCGTCTACGAAGAGGATCGACTGATCGAGAACGCCCGAAAAATGGGCGCGATCCTGAAAGACCTGGGCGCACAGCTGCAGGCCAAGCACCCCTCGGTGGGAGCAGTGCGTTCGATCGGGCTGTTCGGGATCGTCGAACTGATCCGTAGCCGCAAAACTCGTCAGCCCATGGCTCCCTTCAATGGAACATCCGAAGAGATGGCGGCGTTGGGCAGGTTCTTCCGCGAACATGGACTGTACACGCTGGTGCGCTGGAATACGTTCTATACGAATCCGCCACTCTGCATTAACGAGCAGCAATTGCGCGAGGCCTGGGCCATCATCGACAAAGGACTGGAAATTACCGACAAGGCGGTGGTGGACTAGCCAGTAACAAAGTTGCGGCTTTGCCTTTGTGACGGCATCTTGCTCATGCCTTCAAGTCTTTGAGAATGCTTCGCGGAGGAGCCGCGCGCCCGCCTTGTGATCGGGATCACATAGCGATCTGACCTCGGCCACTGATGTCCTCCTTGCTCCTGCCAGATACTCCCTGAATACCGACCAGTAAGTCCAATTTCAGGAGGACTCTGGTGCTCTGTGGAGTGTGCATGTCGCGACTGAAGATTGTCTGTTCGAATCTGAAAGCCGAGCGCCGGAAGCGGCGCTGGCACAAACTGGCCTGTGACGTGGGCCGTCGTCCTGACGTGGTCGAGGAACGGGTGACACGCGGCGACCAGCCCTGCTGGGCGCAGGCTGTCGCCCTCGAAGTGGTCCAAGGCGGCCGCGTCGCTTAGTGGTGCGCGCCGAACTGAGTGGTATTCTTCGCCGCTCCGCGTGCCGCCTCGGGTGCTGGTAAAGTTCCGGCACGCCCCCCGCCCGCCCGTCGTCTGGCGGCTGCAACTTCATTTGCTCCCACAGAAAGTCAATCCTTCCGGATGTCGATGGGGTTGCAGTTCCGTCCTCTATTTTGTCAATCGTCCATATTTCCGGAGCACCTCGCGCAGGCGGTCATGGGGGAGCGCGATGACTTCATAGTCGTTGATACCCTTCATTGTTTCGGCCGCGATCATCGCATTAATGACCGCCTCCTCAGTGGCCTGCACAGTGGCCAGAAAAACTGGATTCAGCTGATCGTTGGGTAGCATTTTCAGGTCCCGAATCCCCGTCGGGCTGGCAGCTCCGGGATTCGCGGTCGAGAAAGCGATGAAGATGTCTCCGGAGCCGTCACCCGAAAAACTGCCATCGCGTCCGAGTCCGAGCGAAACCCTGCGCGCAAGCCGCTTTAACTGCGTTGGAATCAGTGGAGCGTCGGTTGCCACTACAACGATAATCGAACCCATATCATCGTTGCGCACGGTATGTTCGGAGATTTCTCGACCGACCGGAACTCCCGCTACGCGTAGCTGATCGCGTTGCCCATAGTTGCACTGGACCAGCACGCCCACGGTGTATCCGTCATATTTCGCACCGAGTACACGCGACGACGTACCGATCCCTCCCTTGAACTCATTGCAGATCATTCCCGTACCGCCGCCGACATTGCCCTCTTCCACCGCGCCGCCATGTGCCGTGTCGAGCGCGTGCCAGGCGTGTTCCGGCTTCACGTGGAACCCGTTCACGTCGTTCAGTTCTCCGTCCCAGGTTTCCGCTACGACCGGAAGCGACCACCAATAGCCCTCTTCATCGGGCGGGCCGTGTTTCACCCGCCAGGCGATGACCGCGTCGCGCACTACCCCTACGCTGTGCGTGTTGGTGAGCATTACCGGACCATCGAGAAATCCCGAATCCTCCAGCCAAGTGGTTCCGGTCATTTCACCATTGCCATTCAGCGTGAACCATCCACCGAAGACTGCGTGCTGGAAGTTCTTTCCGCGTGGTAGAACTGCAGTTACGCCCGTCCGCACCGGACCTTCCCCAACCTTGAGCTTGCCTGAGCCGGAAATCAACGTGGTGTGTCCGACTTCTACGCCTTTGACGTCCGTGATCGCGTTGAACGGTCCGGGCGTGCCGTCGAAAGGAACGCCCAGATCGCGGGCGCGGGGCTTGGTTTGGGCTGTTGCCGCCGTGGCGACTGCTACGAGAAAAATGAGGATGCTGCGAGGGAAAATTGCATCCCAGAAAGCGGACTGTCGCATGAAAAGTCTCCCGGAAATTGGCTCCGCCGTCTTGCTCTGGATCGATAGCAATGGGCCCAGACAAGATGGCCCGCGCAGTATAAAGCAGGGCACACGGGTAGGTTAGAATCAGTTTGCAGGGGCTCCCATGGAAGCCTGGAAGAAAGCGGTGGTGGCAGGATCGGTTGGCACTTCAGCGATTCTTTTTGCAAAAAAGAAATGGCCTGCCGGAGTTTTAGCGACGGGTGTGGGATTGGCGGTGCTGGCCTCGGAGTACCCCGAGAAATTCGAAAACGTACGAAACGTTCTGCCCGACTATTTCAGAAGCGGCATGCGTTTAATGGAAATGATCTCTCGCGCCGGAGAAAAGATTGCCCAACTCGCCGAACGTGGCGGCCAGGGTGTCTGAGAAGAGATTGAGGGTTAGGAGAACTGAGTTCCGCAATCGGATTTTCAGCGCGACTCGCGCTACTCGATCCCAAGCTGCCGGCGAGCGTCCGGACTCAATCGCTCCGGAGTCCAAGCGGGACTCCAAACTACATTCACGTGAGCGTTCCGAATACCGGGCAACTGCTCCAGTCTCGAACGCACCTGATCGCTGATTTGCACGTGGGCCGGGCAGCCTTGCGCGGTGAGCGTCATATCGATGGTCACATCCTGCTTGTCTTCCACCGGCTCAAAGCGCACCTCATAAATTAGGCCTAAGTCGACGATGTTTACCGGAATCTCCGGGTCGTAACACTGCTTAAGCGCGCTCAGAACTTCTTCTTGCGTGACGGACATTCTCTCTCCTGAGATCACGTGGTCAGGTGCGACAAACACGCCACTCCCACAACGTATTTTACCTCAACGGAAGGATGTGCAAGCCGAGGTTCGGACCCGCTCGGGGGAAGCTAGGACCCCGGTAGTACCCCGTTTTGCCGAACCGCAACAGTCGTCCGAGGCCAGTGCGAGGGGCAACTGTCTTCAGGCTCCCTGCTTTGGACCGATTTGGACGAGATTGTCGCCGCTTCCATTCCCGGCCTGCGTGTCCCATCGGGCAGGCTTGGTTGCAACATTCCGGACGCGGTTCAGCAACGAACCCACCATAACCGAAGCCTTGACCAAATGTCTGATCTTCAGCGGGCCTGCGACTTTGATGGTTTGTGCGTGATGCAGGCCGGAGGAGACCACGCAACCACATTGCGCGCAGTCCGGCGTCCCGCCGAAAATGCAAGGCTCGACGCGCGACCGCAGATCCGCGGAATAGTTCGTCGACATTTTGGCGAAAAGACATTCTCGTGGATTGTTCGGCGGTTCCAGCAGGGCCTGAGCAATGCCCGGGCTCATCAGGAACTTGGGATAGCGCTCCCGCAGTGGCGGCAACATCTTCGCCAGCCAAGCACGATTGTCTGCCGAGAGCATTTCCGGAGTTTCTTCCCCTTGCTGAGGAGTGTACAAACTCACCCAGATGCGGTTGACCTCCGGCCGTGCACTCCAAAATGACACATATTCTTCCATGTATCCCGCGTGTTCGAGCATCGGCCGAGTGATGGTCCAATGAATGTTTACCTCGCGATCGCGAATGTTTTCCAGGATGCGGGCATAAGTGGCAGGTCTGCGGCGTTCATCATGATGCTCGGGGAGTCCATCCACCGAGACGGCCACCCGGCTGCGCGGCAGGCCCATCCACTCCTTAGGGATCGCAATGACTGCGCTGGTGACAACCAGTGTAAATACACGGCGCCTGCTCAGTTCCGGCAGGATATGGCTGAGTTCGCGATGTCGGATGAGAGGTTCGCCGCCCACCAATGAGACGTGCAGTGCCCGATGCTTTTCCACCAGGTCCAGCACACCCGATACCAGCGCCTCGCCACGCAGGTCCGCCAGTTCGCGTAATGTATGCTCTCCTCCCAGGTGACTCTCACCGTAGGCATAACATCCCGGGCAACTCAAAGGGCATTCGCGTGTGATCTCAATAGAAAGCATCGGGGCATTGCCCTTGAGGATGCTGCCCCAAGCAGCCATCAACTCACCGACGGAGAGTCCCGGTCGAGACTTTTCGGACATGATAGTTGGATGCAATGAGCGGCACTGAAAGATCAACATCTTGCTTTGCTTTTTTCGCGATGCAATCCCGAGAATCGGCTCTTTTGGTAAGTTAGGAAGATGGAAATCAATCCCGATGTGAAGCAGAAGATCCAGATCGCCCTAGCGTTGGCGATCGCTGTTGCCGCCGTGCGCACGGCCTATGTGCTTTACGAGCGTCATGCAGAAGGCAAGCAGGAGACTCAGCCGGCGGCCGCTGCGCCGCCGCTCAATCCGGACTACTACGTTGTGCCCAAGAAGCTGTATCCCTACGATTTGAAATCGGCGCGCGAACTGACCAAGCAGCCCGTATGGGTGAAGGAAGGCTATCGTTACACCTACTATTCCTTCAATCCAACCACGCACCGCAGCGATTTTTCGCGTGAAGCCGGACTACTTTTGCCCATTCAGAAGCTCGACATCAAAGATGTGGTCACCGACAAAGCCCCCAATTCGGGCGGTCAGAAGGCAATCATGGCTGTTTTCGAGAACGAGGGAAAAAGCTATGGCGTTCAAATCGGGCTGTTGACCGATGGGGAATACAAGATCTATTCAGATGCGATGTTTTTCGTGCAGGATCCGCGCGAACTTTACAAACATTGGCCCGCGGACGTCTGGCAGTCCGTGGAGAAGCATGAAGTTAAGCAAGGGATGAATGAGTTTCAGGCTGTGTTTGCGATCGGCATGGGTCGCCCGGACTCGCAGACACAATCTAGCTGGAAGACGGTCCACTATCCCAACGGTGGCAACCCGCTGGCCATCACGTTTCATGACGGCAAGGCTGTTGAAATCAAGCCGGAGAAGTCTTCATAGCAATCACTTCACCTTCGGAGAACTCGAGTCCGCGGCCTTGGTCTCGTCGCCGTGAATCACGCCATCCTCTTCCGCGTAAAAGGAACGGTGCTGGGCATCCAGATTCTTCGGCGTCATGGTTAACGAGTACCCGTCTTTCTTGCCCCTGAAGCCGACCCTATAGTCGCCTCGTTCTGTGGACTTTGCCATGCGGCGAGTAAACGATCCGTTATTCACCAGGTCGGCGAGCGAAGTCGCGAAGTGGTCGTGCCGCTTGTTGTATTCCTTCTGCGCGCGCACCACGACTCGAGTGTATCCCAAGGCGGCGGCCTCGGAGTCTGATCGTGCCGGGTCTCCCGGAAATTTGGGCTGGTAAGGGGTTTGCACCGACGAAGCGCCCGAAGGCTCTGTCTGGGTTGTCGTTTGAGCTACCCCCGTCAGCGCGCCGACTCCCAGAAGTACCGAAAGAAACCGGGCCAAATTCCGAATTTTCATGCTCTCCTACCGTCTTCTTGGACTTGTACCAATGTTACTCCGGTAATTTCCCTTTTGTTACTGGCTCTTTGCACAACGCGCCATTGGGGCTATGCTGGCTTCAGTTTCATCCTAAACAAGGATTGCTATGAAAGCTGCGATGGCGAAAAAGCCTCTCATCCGTCTTGCCGTAGTCGAGAGCGACCCGCTGCGGTTCGTGGGCTTCCGGGCCCTATTTGATTCCGAGTCCGACTTTGAACTGGTCCCGGCCACCTTGCCCGACATCAGTATGCTCCAGGGCATCGACCTGGTTCTGCTGGGGAACCGTGCCGGCCAGAATCTGTTCGACGTCATGGCCAGCCTCAAAGCCACTCGGCCCGATCTGCGTATCATCGTAACCGGCTCGGGCATGGACGAGGAAACGATCCTCAAAGCGATCGCCTCGGGCGCCAAAGGCTATGTGGACGAAGCCGCCACACCCACTGAATTCGTGCAGGCCATCCGGATCGTCAACCAGGGATCGGTTTGGGCGCCGCGCCGCGTATTGTCCATGTTCATCGAGCGGGTCACGTCCTCGCCTGGAAGAATTTTTCCTGCTGGCCGCGTGACTTTCACGGACCGTGAGAAAGAAGTTCTCGAGATGCTGGTCGCCGGCCGTTCCAATAAGGAAATCGGCGCCGCGCTGGGCATTGAGGAGCGCACCGTGAAGGCGCACGTCGCCAAGCTGATGCGCAAAGTGGGCGTGCAAAACCGCATCGCGCTATCGGTGCATGCGATTACGCATTCGTTAGTGACCGCGAAGTAAACAGACACCGGTAGTTACTTCTGGCCAGTGCCCGCGGTAATCTTGTAGGTGAAATGGACCTGCCGCATACTCCACTCACCTACCACAGAACCTGGGAGACGGGGTTGGGGGTGGAGATTAGGGTCGCCACTTTCAGCCCCGCATTTTTTTGTCTGTTTCCCGACAATTCCTTCCCAACACCAGACACTTGCCTCCGCGAACACTTTCAAGGCTGCAGCTTGGAGCGAGTCCACCGAAAATCTCTGAATATCCTTTGAAATCAATCTGTTAAACTCTCATCGATACCACCCCATCCCAGAAAGCTGAGAACTGATGAAAAAGACCCTTATCGCGCTGCTGATCGTTACGTTGACTTCGTTGGCCTTCGGCGATGACCAGAGCAAAGACGAAAAAGACACCAATAAGGCGACCGACCGTATCCAGGCCGCCGCCACGGTCCTCGATGAGATCGAGTCAGCCCCGGATCAGGGAATCCCGGAAGAAGTGCTGGGTTCGGCAGAATGCGTGGCCGTTGTGCCGTCCATGCTGAAAGGCGGCTTCATCGTGGGCGCCAATTATGGCCGTGGGGTAGCCAGTTGCCGCACTCCTACCGGGTGGAGCGCCCCCGCCTTTCTATTCACCAGCGGTGGAAGTCTTGGATTCCAGATTGGCGGTCAAGCGGTCGACCTGGTCATGCTGATCATGAACCAGGACGGCATGAAGAACCTGCTCTCCAGCAAATTCAAGTTGGGCGCAGATGCCTCGGTCGCGGCCGGTCCGGTGGGTCGTCATGCCTCTGCGGATACCGATTGGAAGTTGAAGGCACAGGTTCTGACCTACTCACGGGCCCGGGGAGCTTTTGCTGGCATAAGTCTGGCCGGGGCGGTCATCAAGCAAGACAAGGACTCAACCCGCGAACTGTACGGCCGGATGGTGCCGTTCCGCACATCGCTGACCGGCAAGGTTGAGGCTCCGCAAGGGGCCTACCCTTTCCTGAACACCTTGGCGAAGTGGGCGAAGAAAGCGGCGGACAAGTAGACACGTCTCCGGGAGCGAGGTCCGGGATTGGTTCCGGACTTCGCCCCAAATCGCTGCAACCGTCTTCACCCGTTGACAGAAAAATCGTCCGAGTGTGCTACCGTCACGCTTCCTCCCGATGCGTTTTCGGCTCGAATACGCGCTGGTCTGGTGTGTGGTCAAAGCAATCGGCGTGCTGCCTCGCCCGCTGGCGCGCGCGCTGGGGATTGTTCTTGGGCAGCTCCTCTACCTGCTTCATGGAAAACTGCGCCGCGTGGGCATGCGCAATCTGGAGCTGGCCTTGCCGGAGAAAGGCAAGAGCGAACGGCGCAGGATTGTTCGCGGAGTTTTCACGTCGCTGGGCCGCCAATTCGCGGAAGTCTGCCTGTTTCCCCACTACACCCCCGAAAATGTCAGCCAGGTCGTGATCTACGACGGCTTTGAGAACTTCGACCGCGCCTCTCAGCTGGGCAAGGGGGTCTTGTTTCTCACGGGCCACCTGGGGGGGTGGGAACTGTCAGCGTTTGCCCATTCGCTATATAGCCATCCTCTGCGCTTCGTAATGAGGCCGCTCGACAATCCCTATCTTGACCGTCTTGTGCGCCGCTATCGCACCATGCACGGGAACATCCCTGTCCTCAAGGACGACCCCGTGCGCGAGTTGCTGCGAGCGATGAAGGAAGGCGCGACGGTTGGCATTCTGATAGACACCAATATGCTGCCCCCGCAGGGAATCTTTGTGGATTTCTTCGGAATTCCCGCAGCCACAGCTAGCGGGCTGGCACGCATTGCATTGCGTAGCAATGCAGCGGTAGTGCCCGGATTCACATTGTGGGATCCCGTCCTGCGCAAGTATCGGCTTCGCTTCGATCCACCGCTGAAGCTGGTACGCACGAATGACAACGACGCCGATATCGTCGCCAACACACAGCTCTTTACAAAAGTGATTGAAGATTTCGTGAGGCGATATCCCGACCAGTGGTTATGGGTCCATCGTCGCTGGAAGACACGGCCGCCAGGAGAGCCGCCGCTCTACTGATGTATGTTCAGAATTCGGTATCCATGCGAGGGTTGAAAGGGCGCGCTCTCAAGCGCGCCGTTAGCCGGTAGCGCCCAGGGGCTTTAGCCCCTGGGGTCGGTGATGGCTCACACCAATACCCCTTCGGACTCTTTGGACAGCGCGTTCGAAATACATGCAGCGAACCCCAGCGGCTAAAGCCGGCGCCAACCGGAAGACCCTTACGGCGCGGCTCGAAGCCGCGCCCCTTCAAAGCGAAACGATTTCACATGGATTCTGGAAGCTCCCGAGACATTTGCAAGACCCTCCACGCTGCGGCCTTCGGGCCCCGCAACGCGGAATGAGCTTCCCCATAATTCAGAACCAATCGCTCCGATAAGCCACCCACCAGGCGATCGCCACGATCGGAAGAGTTGCCGCCACCGCCCACCAGATCGGCAGCAGGAAGTCGGCCGCCAGCCCTAACACGGTAAAGACCAGCCAAAAAATGCGTCGTTCCATGATGTCGATTGTATGCACGATCTGCGCTGCGGTCTGTGAAAACTTTCCTTCCTCGTCCCCGGCTGCTATACAAGAGTCCATGAAGCGCGCGCTCAAGGAAGTCGCGGAGTTTCTGGGCGTTCCCCTGTTCGGAGACGGGGGAGCGGAGGTCACTGGCATTGCCAGCCTGCAATCGGCGAAGTCCGGAGACCTGGTGTTCGTCGAAAACGGCAAGAATCTCGAAAAAGCTCTCGCCTCTCAGGCCACCGCGGTGATCGCCGGGGAATTTGCGCAGGCGGACGGCCGAAAGCCGCTTCTTATCGCTCCCCAGCCGCGATTGGCATTCGCGCGCGTAGCCGGGTGGCTGGCCGCGGCAGCAATCGAGCCCTCGGGCACACATCCAAGTGCAGTCCTGCATCCCTCCGCGAGTCTTGCGAAGAACGTGACGATCGAAGAGCGCGTCGTAATCCGCGGCCGGGTTGAGATCGGAGAAAATAGTCGCCTGGGAGCGGGCTGCGTGCTTGGACCGGACGTCAAGATCGGGCGTGATTGCCGCTTGTATCCGAACGTCACAATCTATTCCGGTGCTACACTCGGGGACCGGGTTGTGATCCACGCAGGCACAGTGCTCGGCAGCGACGGATTTGGGTATGTTCGCGATGCGTCGACAGGCCGGTACGAAAAGTTCCCGCAAATGGGAACACTCGAGATCGATGATGATGTGGAGATCGGAGCGAACTCCACCGTCGCTCGCGGCGCACTCGACGTTACCCGCATTCGCCGCGGCACAAAAATTGATAACCTCGTACATGTCGGCCACAACGTGGACATCGGCGAGGACGTAGTGATCGCCGCGCAAACCGGTTTTTCCGGCAGCGCCGTGGTCGAGAACGACGTGATCATCGGAGGACAGGTAGGCATCGCCGATCACGTGCGCATCGAAGCGGGAGCCATCCTGGGAGCGCAGAGCGGCATTCCGAGCCACAAGGTGATTCGCGGAAAAAACGTAGTCTTCTGGGGCACACCAGCGCGCCCGATCAAGGAGTATTTGAAAGAACTAGCGGTGCTCGCAAGACTGACGAAGAAGAGCTAGAAATCCGTTGATCACGGCGCCGCCCCGGGAGTCATGCGGAGTTTTTGGCTGGCGACTGACGACTTGCGATTGCTGTTTCGCCAACGACCAACAGCCAACGACTCGTAGCCAACTACATGTCACTCGTAATCATCGGCGGGCATTCGCGCAGCGTAGGCAAGACCAGTGTGGTAGCCGGTCTGATTGCGGCCTTACCCGAATTCCGCTGGACCGCGTTGAAAATTACCCAATACGGCCATGGCATCTGCTCGGCCGATGGACAGGCGTGCGACTGCGCCACCAACGACCATTCCTGGGCAATTTCTGAAGAAAAAAATTTGACTGGCGACTCCGACACCGCGCGTTTTTTGGCTGCCGGTGCGGCACGCGTATGGTGGGTGCGTACCGAGCAGGGAAGACTCGCCGAAGCCATGCCCACGGTCCGCGAAAAATTGGCCGACGCGGAGAACGTCATCCTGGAATCGAACAGCGTTTTGAAGTTTCTGCGCCCGGACGTCTACCTGACAGTTCTCGATCCTGCCAACGCAGATTTCAAGAACTCCGCCCGCGAATTCCTCGATCGTGCCAGTGCGGTGATTCTGCATGAAACAACCAACGGAGCTCCTGCTTGGAAGCATGTTTCTCTGAAGCCCGTCGCAGATAAACCCATCTTCCGGATCATCCCACCTGCCTACATCACGGCCGAGATTGTGGATTTCGTCCGTGGGAGATTATGTCAGCCGAAGCCAGAAGCTAACAGCCGGTAGCGAAGAGCCGATTTGCTATTCTTTCCAGGTGCGACAAATCCGCAAGAATGCCTGGCTACTGGTGCTGCTGTCCGCCGGGCTCCAGGCTCTAAGCTTTCCCCTTCCCGGCCTGTACCTGCTCGGTTGGATTGCTCTAGCGCCTCTGATCGTCGCAATCCTGCACGCGCGCAGTCCGGAGACTCTCCAACTCGACGAATCTCAAAAACTGGTTGCAGCGAGTCCTGGGCAAGGTTTTCTTCTCGGATACGGATGTGGAATCCTCTGGTATCTCGGGACGTGCTATTGGGTTTACGACACGATGCATCAGTACGGCGGTCTGGCCTCGCCCATCGCGCTGTTCGTCCTGCTGCTCTTTTCGCTCTATCTAGGCCTTTACCACGGAGTGTTCGGATTGCTCCTCAGCCTGCTAGCTCGCAGGCATTCCTACAATCGCCTCGCTCTAGTGGCGGCGCCGTTTGTGTGGGTCGCGATTGAACTGGCACGTACGCGCATCAGCGGCTTCCCCTGGGATTTGCTCGGCAACACGCAGGTGGACAATATCCCGCTGACCCGGATCGCCACCCTGACCGGCGTCTATGGTCTCTCTTTCGAGATTCTGTTGGTCAACGTTGCCTTCGCGGCGGCGTTTCTTGTGCACCGCAGCCGGCGGAAAATGTTACTGGTCGCGTCTCTGGCCGCAGCCTTCGTACTGCAAGCAGGCCGGTGGATCATCCCGCCACCTCTCCCTGCGGATCACCTTGCCATCCTCTTGCAGCAGGATTTGGCCGTGGCAGACACAGACCCTTGGACGAAGAACCGGTTTGACGATGCCCTGCGTGCATTTTCTGACTATAGTCTGGAACCCTCTCTATGGTCGCG
>Ga0137358_10001231_pt1 | contig 13552 bp, 22 predicted proteins | sample Mad1_20_16metaG_FD_105551 | JGI IMG/M metagenome (GOLD analysis project Ga0137358, IMG submission 105551) | Vadose zone soil microbial communities from Angelo Coast Range Reserve, California, USA - Mad1_20_16 metaG | ecosystem: Environmental > Terrestrial > Soil > Vadose zone | place: USA... | reverse complement strand
TTGGGGGAAAACTTCATCATCAGTCGCGAGACGAAGGTCCAGGCTGGATCTGTTTGCGAACCGGTGATTGTCCCACTATGGATGGCAGATGCTCACTACAGTACATGCCCAGGAGATTGCGAGGGGACCCACTGGCACGCCACACAGCCATCCACACCCGCACGCAAACCCGCATGGACACTCGCGTGAGCACATTCACTCACGTTCCCATGGATCTCACTTCAAGTTTTTCACTTTGTCCATATCAAAGTGCGTTAGTCGATGTCTGCGCCTACTGGCGTTTTCTTGGCCTGTGGAAATCTTTGTTCAAACAGCCCCGAGTCGTGCGCAACTGGATTGAAGTAAGGGTGGAATCCTTATTTGTATGCATTAATATCTCGGACGTACCCAAGCGTGGGACGTTTGGTGGGGCGCAGTTCCTGCTAACTGTGCCCACTCAACCAAATGCCAGGCACAACTTCCGTTTCTCTTTGTTCCAGGTGCGGGACTTGGTAGGTCTTTATATGACATGGTCAAGTTTGGTAAGATCCGCCCCAGTTTTGAGCTGCCGTATATACGGTTTATTTTTGGATGAGTAGAGTACTCAGGCTTTCGAAATTACCCTTCAGAGATGGGCTGATGGAATAAACTAAAATCTGGGGTTTGGATTTCCGTACCACTGGCAGAAAGGAATCGCATCCGATTATCAGTATCAACAACAGCATAGTACAGGTCAGGATAGAATAATGGGTGCATGTTCAGTTCTGGCATTCTTCCCAGCCAGAGGTATCCAAACACAAAAGAGCGTATTATAAAAGGTGATGAAATTAAAGAGTGCGGCCTTCGGTGGCTCTTACCAGCCTATGAAGGAGCTGCTCGATGTTTCCGATGCGAGCATGAAGGTCTCCCATACGATCAGTGAGATCTCCCACGCGACCAGTAAGATCATCCAGCTGTGTCTGCACGCCATTGAGGTGGCCTTCAATCGAAGTGAGTCGCCGCTCAGTAGGGGAGGCATTGGCATTGTTCTTCTCCGGTGCCAAGCAACGAATGAGATGATGATCTTCTGTGTGCTTCTCGGAACGTCGCACGAGGTCAGTGACCCCGACTGTATCGCATGCGTCGCATATGTAGAGGTCATCTGACATGAGTAGCAACGTGTGTTCAGCACCTTCAGGTAAAGAATGTCTTCCACTAACCTTTGCAAAATATGCAATACCAGAATGGGAAGAAAAGATGACCTTTGCATTTGCCACATAAAGGCAGGCTTTGGTCCTGTACTTGAACCCGTCTTGCATCTCGTACGTTCTTACCATCTAACTTGGCCCCACCTTTAACACCGTTCGGACGGTTGGGTACGCCGTCTGGCTTGTCACTCTTAGCGGGCATCTCTGTTGAGGTTGGTTCCAAGACATTTTGCCCGTCCGGTCCGGTCTCCCCATCGGGACGCAAGGTGAGTTCTGCGATCTTCCTACAGGTCTCCCCCACGCGCTCAAATGCATTACAGGCCGCGATATGTACGCGACCATGACTGCGCATCAGCACAGTGGTGCGAACTTTAACGAGTCTATGATTTGGTTCGTGTGCGCCCTCGATGTCCCTGCGATGCGTTACACGTGCAGCAACGCACTTTGGTGCGCAGCAAAGATCAAGGCTGTCGTACAATTTCTTGTTCCTGATGGCACAATCTAGACAGAACAGCCGAGGGCCGCCGATGAGGCCTCCACATGAATCACACGAAACATGCCTACGGTCCCATTTTAGCATAGGGACACGGGTCTTGCAGTGCTCAGCACTCACTCATGAACCCATGTGTACGCACGTATGTGATCAACTTTCGAATCATAGAAACAAGCATCGGCCGGTGTCAACCTCCGCGTAATTGAATGCAGCGTCCTTGTCTCCTCGGCGCCGAGCGGCGGGCCAAACCAACGAGAACGGACTAAGAGGGGAATGATCGTCTTGCGGTCATCTCGACGCTGGGAGAAGAACGACCATGCCCAACGGCTGCGCCGTATGTCATGTCGAACAGCTGCGATTGCGAATCTCCACAATGCGCGTGGCCTGTTGTCTCGGAGTTTTTTTATGCTTGGGTATAGAGCAAGGTAACTGGGTGGAATCCTACGGAATTCCATTTTTCCCTTGGGGATGCTGAGCTCGGCGGACAGACCCCAGTTGCCGGTCAAGGCATCGCGTTCTGGATCGAAACGTCCGCTGAAAAATAAGAAAGCCCAGAGTACGCTGGCGGATGAGAATGACATCTTGAATTTGATTCGTATAACGCCATCTTCACCCTTGGACCAAGACCCAAAAATTGTTTGGCGTCCTTGAAGGGACCAGACGTCCCCTTTGAAGTCATGCTCACCCCCAGCTGGGACCAAAACGAACGACATCATCGAGTGCGCTCCCCAGCGGACACCTCTGCGATCGTAAGAATAGCCATTCCAATGTCCCATACTGCAGCAGCATTTTAAACATTATAACGTGAGAAACGAACAAACAAACGGAGGGCGCACATGTCTTTCGCCGGTGAAACGTCGTGACAATTTGGAATACAGTGAGTTGAATGACCATCATAGGCGGAGTGATCCAGGGATAGCTCATCCCTGTACTCATGGTTTAGAACATCGTCAGGTCTAGCATTTTGGTCGTCGTCGTCGCCGTCGTTGTATGGTATGATTTGAGAATCAAGACAACGAATATAGTCCACAGACAGCAGAGTATTCTCAATATGATAATATTTGAACTGTATGACAAGCGTGTCAGAAGGTAGACTTGTCCGAGAAATCATAAATAACCCACAATTCCAAAAGCGAAGCTTTGGAGCTGTTTCTCGGGATCAAGTCTTTGCTGGTAAAAGTTGTCTACGATTGAAGTTAGCATAGCAATCCACAGTGAGTGACATAATTGACACACGTTTGAGGTCCTGAACGCGGTACACGACGGCATTATGAATGTACATAATACCTTGCGCACCCTCCACAAGTTCACGCATGCTCAGAACTTTGGTACGCATGATTCGCATAATGTCATAATGACGCTTCATGAGCAAATACAACAACGGAAAGACGGTCTGCAACATAGGTGAGTCCAGAGAGGTGAAGCGTACATTCCTGATCCTGACCTTTTCGATGCGACCCACTCCTGCAATGAGCGGGATGGTATCAACCCCATCAATAATATAGTCTACCGCTCGTAAGTTGTTTCCCAGCCGAGCCTCCTCCGCTTCGAGATATGATTTGAATTTTTTCAGATCGTCTGGCCCAGTGGACTGTGATGAAGACTGCGAGAGTACCGCAGCGGTGAGTGTATGAACTGCCCGCCAAACATATCCAAAGTATCCATCAACGACCTCCCGATTTGGAGGGAGCACCACACTGCGCACGCCTTCCATCTTAGCGAACAACTCTTCAATCTTGCAGGCATAGTCAATAATTGACAGCTTAAATCCTACAATCACCCGGTCAAAAGAGGTATTAGAAGGGTGCATTCGACTCACCAACTGCCCAGAAAGCCAACCAATGGGGCAGGCTTGGACTCGTGAGACGGCACCTGTCAGGAATAACGAGAGACTCACCTCCAGTCGACTGGCCGAGAACTCGTAAAATGGTTCACCTCAGCGACAGTGATGAACCCAGATGCGTCATCATCGAACGCCTCTAAAATCGGTTGCACCCACATAACGTCGATGTATTTGATTGCCCATCCATCCGGATTCGTACAGCTATTGATTGAACTGGTGCTCACGTCCAGGGCATCTGTAGTATCTGAGATAAGTTCCTCCAGGTAATGGTCTCGAAGAGCGAGAACAAAGTGTCGAGCCTTGACATTCCCCCGCCATCCCTTCACAGGTAATCAGCCTCGTGCATTCAACAGAAAGAAGTTAGCGATGCTGCATCTACCATTTCCACCCAGAGGTTATGGATTAACTAAAGGGAATAGCAAACAGTAGTCATAAGTCGGTCAAAGCATTGAGCAACGAAGAACCCACCCCGTTGCGGATACGTTCATGAGCTTTACCTTTCAGCTCCCGAATGACCCGGTCACCCTCATGCCGGACGACAAGCACGAGTTCGTCGATGATCTGATTCTTCTGTGCCTCGAACTTGCGGGAGAACATGACCCAATTTTTCTCCGCGGCAGTGTTGGGGTCCTCCGATATGTCCACTCTAAGACTTACAACCTCCGGATCAGCATTGGCTGACTTGGTCTGACGCGCGCGAAGCCCCTCGATACTAGGTGAACTCGATCCTTTGTTTACAGTTTTCTCAAGATCAAGCAAGATCTTGTCGTTATTCCGGAGAACTTCTACACCACCGTTCGCTTTTACGAGGTCCGAGAGCTGTTTCTGCTCAGGGCTGACTAATTGCTCGAACAGAGACTTCATGGAATCCATCCTGTCACCGAAATTAATGCAGAGCTAGGATATAGGAATATATATGAATGCGAACTGTTCGCTAATGGTGTCGAGTTTCACATTGACCTTATCGACACCCCGGCTTGTGTACACTGTCAACTCGAACTCGAACTCTTGACGCCGCGTGGCAAACAGTTCCACAAACTCGAGCAGCTTCGCATTCCAGATTGAACTTGACAATACTCTGGCAAGAAGCCTCTTCTTCATATAGGCGTCGCACACATTCGAGCACTTCTTGATATCATCCGCAGTGCGTTCAACGAGTAATCTCAAACGATCTTCGACATTTGTGCCGTCCGGTGCGATGAGCTTGTCATTCTCCAAGTCCTTGAGGCTGCCAGATGTCAGTATGTTCGGTTAAATATATGCGATCACATACAAGAGCAATGTGCCCATCATGTCCTTCATTCCAACGAACAGTGAAATGATCTTCTCGTCATTGTCGCGACGCCTTTGTTCCAGGGTGTACGCCGTCTTGAATGCCAGGACAGCAACTACTTTCCCGGTTATTTCGTATGGACGCAATCATTAGGTCGACTTACCACGGATAAATGGGTGCAAGGCTGCCAATTCATCCAGAGCCTTCATGAGTATCGGTATACTCTCTGAGAACTTATCAATGCCGTCCTTCATGACCTTGACTATATTAGTTCTTTCAGCTGCTGCGACAGTTGCCTTGATGGTGGGTGTGTACGGTGTGGCACTACTTTGAGTCGTATCAAGTTTATCATCTAAAGTATAATCAGCGCATGGCAGAAAGTGAAGGCGCTACGGACACACCAACGGCATGACTCGGAATAGCCCGACTCGTGTGAGCGAATTCGGGGACATCCTTGACTGCATCCCATGCCTCAGCAAGTTTGTCTGACACAGCATCAGTGGCCGGTATCCTTTCTGGTGAAGGTGCAGCAACGCCATTCAGGTGTACACTGGGGATCGCAGGATCGGGAGTGGGAAATGCGTCGACACTGCTTGCGGTTGAAGGGGATATAAGTGTCCACTGAAAAGGGCTAGAATTACCAGTGGTTGACAACCCCTTTGCCCTCCAGGGATGGGGGCGGATGGTGGCTTTCGATTCGCTGACCTGCAGGGATAGGTTGAAGTCGTCAGAAGTGCTACCCCCGGCCTCAGTATGGTTAGCTTTCGCAAGATTTGCCCGGCTAGGTGTCCTCGACAAACGGAAGGGAGGCATGCCAAAAGGATTTGGATATAGTGCGACCAACAGCCACTGAAATGGCAAACCCACAGACCTTGCACGGATGAGGAAATATGCATAGCGCCCGGCTTGAAGAGCGCCCAGAGTGTATTGTAAGTAGTGTTGCTAAGCATGGAGTGAATAAAATAAAGTGAAAGTGAAACAATTGTGAGAAATAACGCAGGACGCGTGGAGAAGATACATGGAATTCAATTCAGTGCAGTACAGAGTTAACTGTAGCTGTAGCATTCTCACAGGTCACTTGCGTAAGCACACTGTCGGGAAAATACGGGCCGGGAATGCCGCCCTGTTGCGCTTTACGCTTCCTTCGAACGACATCGCCGTCTAACTCTTCCCGTTCACGTCCTTATCTTAACAATGGTATGAAAATGTTACAAAGATCGTACTTATTCTAACAGTCTTCCTAGGCTCGAAATGAGGAAAAAGCGCAGTCCATGCTCTACCGCTTCCGCGAAGCTCAGGCGGCAGAGCTTGGACTTGGAACCCGGGGCGATCGGCGCCCGCGCATGGCAAGTGCATGTAAGAGCCTACGTGAATGCGAGCGATGGCGAGGAGAAATATTGCGCGAAATTAGTCGGAAAGTGTCGAAGATACAAGACTGTCTGTTTTTCTCGTGTTGTCCTGTCAAGATCATGTATTCTGACTTATTTCCGCACAGCTGGTCTGACGGACTATGAGGTCCGGGACCTCAACGATGAAATCAACAAATTGATGCGAGAAAAGCGTCATTGGGAGAACCAGATCATCGCTCTGGGTGGCGCAAATTATCGAAGAAACGTCGCCATGTTAGACGATGACGGAAGAGAAGTACCTGGGACTAAGGGATATAAGTGCGCGATCATATCTCTCACCAGCTTCTTTTCGTGCTCTGATCCGTACCCTTTAAAGATACTTTGGTCGAGCCAAGGAGTTGCCGGGTGTGAAAGAGCTCTTTGAAAGTCGCAAAAAGGAGGAAGACGAAGAGAACGCGACGCAGAATTTCTACAAAAAATTCCTAAATCAGGGTCCAGCGTACTTTGGCGATCTCGACGAGGCTGATGGGGAGCTCTTAAAGTATGAGGAAGCAGCAGAGAAAGAAGGTAAGTTTTTGACCTCTTTGTTGGCAGGCAATTTACCAAGCCGATGGCAGAATGGGAGGAGGCGCATGCACACCTGCGTGAAGTGCTTGGCATTTCCTCTGACAACTCACCTTTACCCCCAATACCGCGCGGCACGAGCACACATTCATCCAACATCCCGCCACAGGATAACCTTCCACTAACCGTGTCAGATGGCAAGCGCAAGGCACCCGATGAGGACGGCGCCCCAGCGCCAGAATCTGACAGCGAACTTGTCAAACGCTCGAAACCAGACGCGTCAGTGCCTACTCCTGGCGCGGCGCAGGCAGATGCAGCTACCACAGCACTGGCACATGCCCATGCTGCTGCCGCCTACATTCCCTTCTTATCCGTTGAGAGCCTCCTGCCGCCAAAGATGCCAACAAAAGAGGAAATGGAGGGAGTACTTCTCGAACTGCGTAAGCGCGCGCTGGTCGATGAGTATTTTGGGAACTAGTTTACGTCTTGTATTATATGCCATCTCTACTGCCACAGCCATCATTTGCAAAACACGACTACTCTTAATACAAGGGTCTAGTCTAGTATCCGGTTACCAGTCTAAGTTCACTCAAACAGATGCCAGAGAAAAATGAGAGTATCTAGAAATAAGAATATAGCATTCGGAGGGATGCAACGAGGGCCACCAAGAAACCGAACTTGTAGCCCAACAGTAAAATGCCAGCTCCTTTGAGCAATGCATCCGCTTTGAACACAGGCAAGGAGGTGGCCGGCCCAGCTTCTGTCGCCTCTGGTGCTGAGACCTGAATACCCGTTTTCTCCTCCGTTTTCTCGAGGCTCGCCGCTGCCTCTTTCTGTTCCGGAGGGAGAAAGCCGCTCGCACGCCAAGCACCTACCCACTTCCGTACATTCTCTTCACCAAGAGGCTTGACACGCTCCGCCAACACATTTGATACGCGGACAGCACGCTTGGTTTCCAACCGCGCGACGCTGAGAGGCTCCCACTCGGGTCCGATGCGTGCCGATTGGTAGAAACCAAAGAGGCGTAATGCGGGGTTGGCCGATTGTGCCTTTTCCAGGTTCGCCTCGGAGTGGGTCTGGGTCTTGTGTTCTTCGGAGAGCTTGGAGAGCCATTCGGAATAAGGGACCAGGGGGACGTTGAGCGAGGATGCGGCAGATGCGATGAGCGTGTTGAAGGGCACGCCGCGCGGATGGACGATGTGGAGTGTGTGTGCGTCGGGCGAGGTATCAATACGCGACATCTCGAGCAGTGCTGCGGCAGCATCCGGCGCAGTAATCCAGGCAACAGTCTAGGCGATCCTATTAGCGACATCAATCAATATAATCAGCATCACCCCACTTACTCCATCAAGACTTGGCAGACAGCCCAGCGTCACTGCGGACTTTACCAGAGACGGGAACCACTCCTTCTCGTTCCAGGTACCATTTCCATCCCCACATACTTGTCCGAAACGTACGACCACAGGCCGAAGGGGGGTGCGCTCCGAAGCAGCATCGAGAATTCGCTCAGCTACCCACTTCGATTCCGAGTAGCCGGTGCCAACGGAGGTCTCCGGATTTGACAGCATTTCTTCCGCAGCTGAACCATTGTTCTCGAAGTCTAGATGTGAAATCAATAAAAGGCATGGTCGTCTAAATGATAAACACGTACTGATGAATACGGAGATGGAAGAGACGAAGACAAGACGCGGGGGACGCGCAAGTGGGGATGTAATTGCGAAGTCCACCAGGGCGCGTACGCCACGGATACTATCATCAAAGGATGCTAAGGACAAGTTGAGGTTGATCTTCCAGGCTATATGGACTCAGTCAGGCTGGTCTGAAAAATGCGAGTATCGCCGTACCGTTATGAACGATGTGCGTGACTGAGTTTTGGATCTAGGTATTCAAATCGTATGAGCAGAACTAGCACCTGAAACAACTTTTACTTACTTCTTCATACAACTTGTCGTCCAGAGCGAAGCCGGACGCGCTCAAGTCTCCCTCAACATACACAATCTTCCCGGATGATAGGAGACTCGTGTCTAGCCCGCGCTGTTTGAAGGCAGAAAGTTGACGTTCCTGTGAAGTGGAGGACTTGGATGGTCGATTAAATGCGTAGATGCGTTCGACGTCGGATGTCTGAAGCAAGTGCGCCAGCATATTGGAGCCAAGGCCACCCGTCGATCCTGTCAAGAAATATACATTCCCAGAGGAGGGTGTGTGCGCAGATCCATTGACCGCGATGCGTGCGGGGAAACTCTTCGTAAACTCGTCAACGAGTGCCTGCAACTCCCGCCCACGCGTCGCGAGGTCGACACCCTGAGCAGAGTTTGGATCGGCGACGGCCTTGCTCAAAAATGTCGCCATACGCTCGACGGTGGGATATTCATATACGAAAGACGCAGACACAAGTTTAACTGCCTCGGACTTGGACTCCCGAAGCCCGTGCAGGACAGCGTTACGAATATAAGTCGACTGCAGACTATACAAGGGGGTTACTTAATGGTGACATTAGTTGAGACGGACACTCCTACCTATCACAACCATGCTGGAAAATATCTGCGCCATCGGCAACCTCCTGCGTCATGACTTTGTGGACAACGTGTCTCATGTAGTCTAACGATTGCGATGGGGTCCATTCAGCGGGTATCGGAATGTCGACTTGCGAAGTCTTTTCAATCGTGTCGTACAGAGCGTTGATCTCGGGGTCATAATCCCTGATGATAGCTTGCCTGCGTGTGGTCATCTTTGCCGTATAAACAAATGGCTTGGACGGAGCTGCTACAATTATCATCTGCACGTTATTTAGGGTTTAGGTGAGCATGGCGTCGCGAATGCAAATTGATGTACGTGCCTCCTTGAACAGGCGGGAGTGTTGTGGAGCATAAGCGTTCAGGCGCTCCACGGTCGGCCTGGATTTTGAATTGAGAACCCGAGGAAATGCATAGAGACCGAAATACTTGCCAGATTAATGTTCGGAAACTCTCAAGTTTTACCTCGTCTTTAGGATCAAAGGCGAATTGAGGTTTCGGGTCAATAAGGACGCCATTCTGAAACCTCCCACGGCCGAACATAACAGCGGAGAGAATGTGAGGATCTTGGGCAAGAATCCCCTCTGAAAGCTATGTCAGCTCAAGCAGTACCAAGACTTAGTTAGTGGTTATACCAAGAGGCCCTGGGTTCGTCTTCTCTCCCGTCGACAGCATTATTTGATCATCCTTTCGCCCGTAGATCTTCCATAGGCCAGGCTTCGTAGGATGAGGGATCAGTAGATCCGAGGTAGCGTAAGCATCCATCCCGTCTATCTGAGTATTTGTTACGACGGGACGGTGAAGGTCGTGATTCTGAAACATTTCAGCAAAGGTGAGAAGAGGAGATATAATCCACATACGATGAGAACCAACTCGAATGTTCCATCGCCTTGTGGCAGAAACTTGGGGCGGCAGTGAGAGGAAATGGCGAGATATTCCCAATCTTCTCCGCGAGACTGACCTGTTTTCATAGCAACCTAAATTTATTATAAGTCAGATAAATGAAAGGGGAACCCACTTGGGAGCACTGTGTTCATAACCCCGCACTCGGAACTGTGGTGACCTTCTAGAGATGAAACTAAGACGAGAATTTGAGGTGCTTACCATCCGTACTGGGGGAAAATGGAGACTCCTTCACGTGAAAGACTATCCCCTACCTCTTTTGGTAGCGGCCCTCCACCCCACATCTCACCAGAGAAATCAGTAACACACCGAGGCTGGGTTATTAACAACATACCACCGCCTTTGTGGTCTTGAGGTAGTTAACGGCAGCAGGGTTGCGTGACCAAGACTACATGCACATTCGAACGAGAAATCACCAATCGAGGAAGAGACCACGTACTTCTAGGAATGTGGGGGCAGCTACTCCAATAGAACAGCTAGCTGTAATCATCCCCTCCAATACGTTCTGGGGATTTGGAAGAGCAGCAGGGAATGCTGGCTTGAAGACGGCCATCACCACTCCAACGGACGGCTGCAAAATGTTGGAAAGGAATTACTCGGAATAAGTCACAAACCAGACTCACCACCAGCGCTATTTGCAAGAGGCCCATTCCGTGAAAGACGGGCATAGCGTGACAAGACATGATTTGTCCACAGAGATCCACTTCTCCCCACCCTAGCCAAACACATTGGACAAAGTTCCAACGCGAGCGCAAGAAATCACTTACACGGAATAACACAAAGAGTGACCACTTCCTTGTGGGACCACAATATGGGTTTTGGGAACGCGGTCGATCCTTCGTTCCGAAAGTCAGTCAATTGTATTTCTTCCAGGTGAGATCTATGACGTGCTGACCAGAAGAGTGTAATATTAATGCTGGCGCCTCAGGGTTGAATTTCACTGCAGGATAGTTCTCGAATCCGCTATCCGAATCGTCATCCGGGTAAAGATCTCCAAAATGCGGCATGTGGGAATAGGGTATCTCAGGGTGACCGTCCGCTCGCAATAATTCCAAAGCGGTAGTAGCAAGCTTCTGAAGCATGGGCTCACCACCGACCAAAAGGTAATTTGACCCAGTCTTTTTCAGCAGGTGGGCAATAGCTTCGGGTGAATTCCTCGGCGAGATCGGGAATACGGCAAATCCGGCTCGCAAAATTCCGACTTCGGTCGTGATATAGGTCACAGTGTCTACGGGAAGTCAACGATATGGGCATGGATACGATACTGGGAAGAGTGGGGTACGGACCGGTCGCCGCCAATGCGGCCATGATAATGGGGCGTCCTTCCAACGCAGCTGCCGCGTCCTCTGGAGAGACCCGTGATGCGACGAGATGGGCAGCCCGATGAATCCCACGAACAGCTTCAGCCCATCGGATGGTCCTGATCCTCTCTGGGCCATCCTCGTACAAAAAGAATGGATGGTTAGGGCTATTTCGGGCGTGCCAGTCGTAGAAGTCGGGGAGACACAGGGATCTGTCCTCCAAAGGCGGAGCCTGGAACGTGGAGCTATTCAATACCTGAGTCCTGGGCAGAGAAGACATGACGGGGTGCAGGGTGGAAGAAAGTAGACGGAGGTTGGGAAGGCCATTGATATTAGAGCGAGGGTAGCACCTGCACTCCGCTCCGTCCCGCTCGGACAATGCAAACCGGACAATCAAAAGTGTGCATATCAGAGGTCCCAGAATTGTTATGTCATTAGCATTATTAATAAGGTAATGAAAAGCGCCGTGCCAGGGTTAAGCCTAGGGCGAATTTCATCACTCCCAGATGTCCTCGCGACTCATCCCTCCAGAGCTTGAAGTTGAGGAGGCAACCGAAGTATGACTAAGCATTGCATTCCTCGGGGGCGACTTTCCGGCGAATCCCGGTCCGTGACCACTGGTCCGTTTCAAGTCCGTTTCAAGTTTCACGCCGAGTCGTTGAACGTCGAACGGTTGCGAGTGAGCAACTCGCTAGCCGTAGCAAGATCCTCAAACTCAAGTACAATCGATCTGGACTTTGTGGGTTTTCAATCGATATAACGCATGAAAAACTTGGCCCGACGATGCCTAGCAGGCTTGTCGACTCAAGCGTTATTGGCGGGTCTGGCGACTGAAGTCTGCAAAGTTTGCTAATCTCTCGGGTGTTTGCCGTTGCCGTCACACCCTGAAAAAGTTATTCGGTTCACCACCTGCCTACCAAGTATGGTATTAGGTTGATGCACGTTCTTCGCACTCCTGCATCTCCCGCAGCGTAAGAGTTACTTCTCTGAAAGCAGAGATCAACGAGAATATTCAAGTTGTCGTTCGCTGGATGTCCGCCTTGCCCTGGACAATCAAACGCCGATTCCTGTATTTGCGCCCACCCTTCTTAGGATTGGACAGAACAAATGTTTGTTACTTCCGGGGAATCGGAGATTGGAACTCCTCGGCAGTGAAGTAGAGATTTACTGAGAAGTGGGCTGCGACGAAGATTGCTCAATAGATTAGCAACGATAAACCGTCTTCTAACAGCCCTGTGGCAGTACGGTCTTCCTCGGGATTCGTGATGAAACCGGAAACCGATCTACGTTACATCCGTAATGCTCGGGCTCGGAGTTGCGCTGCTCGGTTTTGTTCCATCCACCTCCAACTCCCTATCAATAAGGAGCTGTCGACCCGGCGCTTCAATCTGGACGCCAGAAATCCGAGCCACCGGCTGCTTATTCCTTCCAACATACCTGTGCCTCCGGCAAAGTGTCGGTGCTGGCCGATTTCTCCGCCCTTTGCGCAATTACAAGCGGCTGAGCGGCGCCCCGGACAATGAGCATGGGAAGTGCTGCTGGGGATAAAAACCCTCAGGTGTACGACCAACCCACCAGAACAGCCGTTCCCCTCTCCCTCCTAGATATATATTGCGGACCTTAGACCGTCTCCTCTCAACTCCTGTGCCATGGCTCGACCCTCCGAAAAGGCTACACTTCTCAACTCGCGTCCCGCCGAGGAGAATCTTCCCTTCCCTCTTGGGCTCGTCTCTCCCGGCGTTCGCCCATACTTGGAACTTATTCGATTCCACAAGGTACGCGACGTGTCCATGAGATGGATCCGAAGTTGGCTCACACTCTACTCAGCCCACTGGCACCATCCTCGTGTTCTGGCCGTTCGGTAAGTTACGATGTTACTTGACTAATTTTTTTGCTCACGGCAAAATCCAGCATGGGGACTTACGATGGCTGCGTATCACACAAGCTTGGACTTGCAAACCTACTGGCTTGAGATGTTCAAGTTCTTGATTGCTTCGTTGCTCGTGCGCGGCTCTGCCTGCACCATCAATGATATTTTCGATCGCAACTTCGATGCTGGTGTTGGTGTGTCCCATTTCTCAGCGCACCGTCCAACAGCAACCTCATGTCACAATAGAGCGTACCAAGGGACGCCCTCTCGCCAGCGG
>Ga0137358_10001229_pt1 | contig 13555 bp, 18 predicted proteins | sample Mad1_20_16metaG_FD_105551 | JGI IMG/M metagenome (GOLD analysis project Ga0137358, IMG submission 105551) | Vadose zone soil microbial communities from Angelo Coast Range Reserve, California, USA - Mad1_20_16 metaG | ecosystem: Environmental > Terrestrial > Soil > Vadose zone | place: USA... | reverse complement strand
GGCGTGGGGCGTAGTCGCATTTCCTTCGCCGGATGAGAAAGGTGGAGGATAATGTGTGGAAGGCTTGGCAGCTAGTTTGACGGAAGCAGTGCGACTAACTGGCTCGGCATGGGGTCTGGTCGCGTTTATCTCGGATGAGAAAGGTGGGGGATAAGGGGAAGACTTCGAAGCTGGTTGGACGGAAACGGTGCGATTGACTGGCTCGGTGTGGGGTCTGGTCGCGTTTATCTCACTGGATGAGAAAGGTGGGGGATAAGAGGTGGACGGCTTAGCAGGTGGTTGGATGGAAGAAGTGCGATCAACTGGCCCTGCATAGGCTCTGGTCGTATTTCTGTCGCTGGATGAGAAAGGTGGGGGATAAGAGGTGGATGGCTTAGCAGATGGTTGGGTGGAAGCAGTGCGACTAGCTGGCTCAGCGTAGGGTCTATTCGCATTTCTTTCGCCGGATGAGAAGGGTGGTGGATGAAAGGTGGAGGACTTAACAGACTGCCGAATGGAAGCAGTGCGATATACTTGCTCGACATGGGGACTGATAACAGGGCTTTGGTTGCGCGAGTCAGCCTGGGGATTGGAATATTCATTCTTGTTGCTCGTTTCTTCTGATCTGGGGGCCACCAGGGAAGCGTTGCTGCCATACTCTTGCGGTGCCCGAGGTGACAGCACGGTCCGAGATGGGGGAGAATTAGTTACGGTATGTGGCTGCTTAGAACTTGCCCACAAGGTGGGCTCAGGACTTGTTATACCCTCGCGTGGCGCAGCTTGTGCTTCCTTTGAGGTAAATATACCGGATACCTCGGAGGAAGATATGGTATCCGCAGAAACGTTTTGCGTCTGGTCTGCATTAAGGGGAGGCTGTGACAGGGACACTGGTGAGGATCACAACCGAAAGAACTACACCAATTGAACACTGGGGGCTGGGGCTCACCTTGCCAGCTCGAGACCGTGCATCAAGCTCAACGCCAAATTGCTTTGTTGTTGCTTGATAACCCCTTGAGGCTGCCACTGGGGCAGCAGTTGCTTGGTTCCTCCGTGACTGTGGACTCGAAGCGGCGGGCCGCGCCGCGGGGCTATCGAGGCGTTCATCCGAAAGTGCCTTCCTAGCCATGGCTGCATAAGACGGCCTCCCTTGCGGTGTCGGTCCAATGGTTACTCGATGAGGTCCACTTTGTGATATTTTGGTAGATGTTGACGTGACATTGGGCAGCGAGGGAGACCGCGAAGTGTCATCGTCTTGTCTTCTGGTGCTAGTGCTAGCCATGGAATGGGGATATGGAAATCACGTTTGGTGAATAGGGTCGCTCGGATATGAGACTAAGAGGGCCAGAATGTCCCCTGCTCTGCGCCGCGCCGATTGCTCGTGGCATACTGCAGGTCCGCGTGTAGCCGCTGTTCAACCGGGCACATACATGAGGCCTGAGGCATGGGCTTGGCTCTGATCGACGTACCGTTAACATCACGTGTTATTGCTATTATAATTATCCTCACTCGTGTTTTAAGTGTGGCTGCACCTTGAAATGCTCGCTGATGGAATCGATGGAACGCGACAGCCTTTCAACGACCCTAGATGATATCGAAAATCTCGAGGCCGGCTTGTGCCAGTAAGAGATGAGATGCTGGTATCGCATCTGCTGCTTGGCCTTGCACCTTAGTGTAAAATAAAATTGGCGAGCGTGTAAGAATGCTTACTATGGGACAAGTCATGAAACACGAGGGCAAAGGGCGTGTCCGGAGACGTACAATGTGTTCCGATAACGTATACGGCATAGGATAGGTACGTCTTGTCCTCGAGGATGGAAGGATATAGAAGACTCAACCCCACTGCGAACACACGCATCATGTGTGAAGCTTCCATGTATGTGTCCAGTTAGGTGTCGACCCAATTTTTTCGACATGTCATCAGGCTCGGGCGGCGAGAGGACTAGCTCCGTGTCATCGCCGTCCTCTCAGTGCCACAGGATCCACAGAGGGAGATATTGAGATCATGTTTGGCAAGTAGGGTCAATATAGACAGTGTATAGACGTGACTGTTCTGCTGCGCTGTTTGCACGTGGCATCCGTAGTTCTGCATTACATAATACATCGCTGCTTCAAGTTGGTCCATCTTAAGATGTTCCCCAAGATGTTCTGAGTTCTCCCTAGCACCACATATACCCGGAACTCGTCGCATTGTATGCGCGCGGGCCAGCCACGCAAGGCCGCGCTCCAGGACGGGCGTGATCAGCGATCAGCGCTCAGCCCTCGCGGGCAACTGCACTGCCGCGCAAGTGTTTTCCAACTCTGCCAGCGCGATCATCGCGACTCTTGGCTGGGGGACACTGCACGCTCCATGGTACCCTGTGGTGAGAAGGAATGGCAGAGGCTCTCTTTGACGTCCGTCGCGTCCCGTACACGAATGAAACATGGTGTCTACTCGACTTGGGCACGACTCATGGATCATGATGGTCCTCCGGTGCGTTTTACTATAATCTCTCCTTCCCCCTTCCCCCGTCGGATTCTCACGCATTGATAGGTTTACACAGGCACTTTGCACGCTGCATGGGTGATGCGCCTATGCGCAGCTTGGTATTCTGTCAAGTTCGCCTCCCATCGTTCTCACGACTCTCAAAACCGTGTCGCCAGGCACGAATGGTGCACTCATTAACTCAAGTTACTAGGAACGGCAGCCTCCATCGGCGGCGGCATGGCCATGGACTGGACAATGTGGGCCGCACTTTCTGTGGTAAAACGCGACATGTCGACGATCTATTCTTACCGCTGCTTGGATGGGGTGTGGTGGCTGGCGTAGCTGGGATCCTTCGTGTGTATTCAGTTCTACTGGTCGTCGGAACTAGGGTGAGTCTTACTTATTCTCTTTCGGTTTTGGCTTGATTTTCTTGTCGCCACGTTGCAACGAACACGACATTCCAGCACGAGAAATCTCATATTGACTGATACTTCGACATCAAAATCATGAGCGGCCTTGGAGCACATTGTGCTCTCGAATAATCATGTACGGACTTCTTCGTCGACTCATTTACTTACACCGTGATTACTCGACTCGTCTTCGAAGTTGACACATTCGCGCTAGAATATTTTGCTACAGTAGCCAAAAAGGGAACCCCATTCGGTATCTGCTTTTCTTTCTTCTCTCGTTCTCTGTGTATCTCCGAGCGCAGACAATTAGATACCGGTTTTTTGCATTGTTTCTGTATCTGTGTATTTTCAGCACATCTGTGATCAGAGCTTACTCATTTCCATTTGATCCCTGACCCATGTCCCCTCATTCGAGACCCGATCCAACCACCAAGTCTATACGAGTCTTTACCCAACCCAAACTCTATGTTTCAACTCGCTGTGACATGCCTGGCGCCAAACCTTATGACATTAACGGGGCCCACGACGCTACCTCAGCTCGCCCGTCTGGGGCTCGATCGGTCAGTCCACTCAGCAAATGCATCTAAATGCATGATGATCGACGATAATATAGCATTACACGTGTGCGGAACCAATTGAAGCGCAAATAAATCAGTTACTCTGATATCATGCTCGGGGATAAAATACAAAACTAGCAATCAACCGTGCCCAAAGAAGCATTGCTGACTGGCTGTCTAGCGATTAAAAATTGCCCAGTGTGATAGTGTCCGAGAACCTGCTACCGATAGAAAATATCAAGAGTACCTGCTCGCAAACACTACCGACCATGAATAAGAACTTTCATCATAACGAGACGAGGCGCCAAACGCGGCAGACTAATCCAGTGTGCACTCGCACGTGCGCGAAGCTTCGATTCAAATATTGGTCTAATATCTCAGTTGAATTTTATTTCCGCTTCCAAAGTCACCAACCGTCAACAAATAATGCAAGAGCAGCCGCAACACGTTATTTTGTCCTGTACTCTCATTTCAGGCGGTTGCGGTAGACTTGTCTTTATCTCTGGGTGAGAACTTGGTCTAGGTTGGTCGGTTGGACTAGAACATTGTAGCAATCTAACGTTATGGGAGGCAACTGCTTTGAAATGAAGGTGACGTACTACACAGCCGCCTCTTCCGGGTGCTTGATATCACTTGGTAGTGTCATGGGATGCTTATATTGATTTGGTTGGCTCTGCTCAGTTGATGGAGGATTAGGGGAACGGCTATGGACCGCTCTTGGGTGAGTTGGTTCATCCCGTTCTACGGCTTTCCCAGGCCAGTCTCCTGAGTTGTCCATCCTTGATGAGGGTTTTCTAACAGGGACAGGGCTCCTGTCACTGTCGTGATCCTGCCCTGGGTCTTGATTTGGTTGGCTCTGCTTAGTTGAGGGAGGATTAGGGGAACGGCTATGGACCACTCTTGGGTGAGTTCGTTCATCCCGTTCTACGGCTTTCGGAGGCCGGTCTCCTGAGTTGTTCATTCTAGATGAGGGTTTTTCAACAGGGACAGGGTTCATGTCACTGCCGCGATCCTGCCCTGGGTCCGGATATGCTGGGGAAGTGGCCCCCGCGTCTTGGCTCTGGGAATTAGGACTACGAGAGTCTCAAAGGGAATCAGTGACATGAGGATACGATGACTTTCGTTGCAGACATACTTTCAGGCCGCACTCTATCACTAGAGCCACTCTCCCCGTCCTTGCTCTCAGCCCATTGTTGTGCATTCCCTCCATCAGCTTTGGAACATCCCATGTCTACGTCGAGTGCCGTCAAATAAATGTTCGAACATGATCTAACCATAAAATACTTACAGAGAGATACTGACTCGTCGAATGACTCACTAGAACTATTCGTGTTTGATCCCGATAAGGATTCGTTATGGGAGTCGTGGGCTCCAATGTATACAAGTGAGTCGGGTGAGAAGCGTCCGCCTTGCGATCCGTAAAAAATGTGTTCAGATCGCGTCCAGGATCCACTTTCTTTCTCCCAATTAGATGAGTCAGAAGGCCGTCTTACCTTCCTTAGCGTGTCGCTCGTGTCAGGAAGATACGATACGCTGGAATAATGCCCGCGGCTGTGGTAAGAATACGTCTGTGGAAGGGAGCTTTCTGGGGGTGAGTTTTGGTATTGAAGGATATTGGGAGCGCGACTAGTTGTGGGATTTGGTTCGACATTGGCAAAGTCATTAGCCCGGTTCTCGTGTCCAGCGGGCGCCATAACACTCTTCTGCTCTTCCCTCACAGGTGGTCCCTTCACATCTCGCTCAGCTCCATGTTCTATTCTCTCATTTCCTTGAATGCGGGATTTGCTCCTATTTAGGAGATGTGGTCCAGATACTGACTGAGACAGAGAAGTGAGTTCTGGCTTAGTAGCAGTATGTTCTGGGACCACAGGTGGCCTGGGTGGTGCAGCAGAACGACCCTGTAGAGAAGGGAGATCTGTCGTGACAAGAGTATGTTCGTGGGATGCAGGCGGCCCATGTGGTGCAGCAGAACCCTTATAGCCCTGCAAAGAACGGAGCTCTATTGCAGCAGGGGTATGTTCGTGGGATGCAGGCGGCCTGTGTGGTGCAGCAGAAGGAATTTTATGATCCTGCAGAAAATGAGGCTCTGTTGCATGATCCGGAGGCACAGGCGGCTTGTGTGGTGCAGCAGAGAGGTCCTTATAGTCCTTCCGAGGCACTGTTGTGAGAGCTCCTCTAGACGGTGCCTGGGGTTCATATGAAAGCGTGTCTCTCGGTGGGTGTATTCGATTGGATGCCATCTTCGCCAACACCGGTGCTGGGGGAGACAAAGACGGTGGTACGGAGGCGCTCGGTCGGTCCAAAGGTGAAGGTGTGGATGGCTTAACAGGTGGATAGACGGAAGCAGTGCGATTAACTGGCTCGGCGTGAGGTCTAGTCGCATTTCTTTCGCTCGATGAGAAAGGCGTTGAAGAAGGGGTGGGAGGCTTCGGTGGATGGACGGAAGCAGTGCGACTAACCGGCTCGGCGTGAGGTCCACTAGTCGCATTTCTTTCGGTGGATGAGGGACGTGGGGGATAAGGGGAGGCCAGCTTAGTGGAAGGGGGGATATAAGAGGTGGACGGCATAGCGGATGGTCGGACGGAAGCAGTGCGATCAAATTGCTCGGCATGAGGCATAGTCGCATTTTCTTCGCTCGATGAGAATGGCGGGCGATAAGAGGGGAAGGGATTGGCAGGTGGCTCAGTAGAAGCAGCGCGACCAACCTGCTTTGCGTGGGGCCTGATAATAGTTCTTTGGTTATGCGAGTCTCCCTGGCGATGGGGAGATTCGTTCCATTCCCTCTTTTCTTCTGGTACAGGGGCCGCCAGGGAAATATTGCTGCCATTCCCTTGCAATGCCCGAGTGAGCATGTTCCGAATTGGGGGTGCATTAGTTACGGGGTGCAGTTGCGAAGTCAACTGCATAGAAGTTGCCGACAAGATGGGTCCAGGACTTGTTACAACCTCACGTTCCGCAGCACGAGCTGCTTTTGAAGCGGATATAGTCGACAACGGAGAGGAGGATATGGGATACACAGCAACGCTTTGAGTGTTATCTACATCAGGGGGAGACTGTAACAGAGGCCGAAGGTGAGGGTGGCGAGCAAAAGTACTAATGCCAACGTGGGGGCTCACCTGGCCAGCTCGAGACCGTGCATCGTGCCCAACGTCAAGCTGCCCCGTTGTGGTTTGATGACCCCTTGAGGCTGCCGCTGGGACAGCAGTTGTTTGATTGCCCGTGGGACGGGGTTCCCTCCTCCGTGGCGGGGTCGCGGGGCTAGCGCCTGCGGCACTCTCGATGCGTTCATCCGAAAGTGACGTCCTAGCCATGGTCGCATGAGGCGGCCTCTCTTGCAGTGTCGGACCAGTGCTTGCTCGATAAGACCCGCTTCGGGATATATTAGTGGACTTTGACATAACATTGGGCGGCGGTAGAGACTGTTGAGTATCATCGTCCCGTCTTCTGGTGCCAGTGCTCGCCATGGAAGGAGATATTGAGATCACGTTGAGTGAATAGGGCCGGATATGAGGCTAAGTGAGTATAGCCCCAGCCCTGCTCTGCATTTACTGCTCGTGGCATACTGCAGGCCTGCATGTGGATGTGGCTGTCGTAATAGAGCCTGGGTGGATACACGAGGCATGGGCCCGGGATGGGCTTACTATAATTTTATCTTATCTCGCTACTTAGCACATATTTAGTAGTTCGTTCCCACGCCTACGGATAGGACAGTTCATCGCATCGCACTGCTTCCGTCCAACCATCTGTTAAGCCATCCACACCTTCACCACCTTTGGATCGACCGAGCGCTCCATATCACCGTCTTTGTCTCCCCCAGAACCGGCGTTGGCGAAGTTAGCATCCAATCGAATGCACCCACCGAGGGACACGCTTTTATACGAATCCCAGGCACCGTCTAGAGGAGCTCTCACCACAGAGCCTCCTCGGAAGGACTATAAGGGTCCTTCTGCACAATACAGGCTGCCTGCATCCCACGAATATACCCCTGCTGCAATAGAGCTCCGTTCTTTGCAGGACCATAAGGGTTCTGCTGCACCGCATAGGCCGTCTGCATCCCACGAACATACTCCTGTCACGACAGATCTCCCTTCTCCACAGGATCGCAAGGACACCTCTGCTGCATCACCCCCGCCTGTGGTCCCAGAGTATACTGTTGTTGAGCCAGAACTCACTTCTCTGTCCCAGTCAGTATCTGGAGCACATCTCTTAATCCTGGACGGAGGTACAAAAATACTATTATCCCTGAAAGTGAATGGAGAGGACGCTAGGACCAAATCCCGCATTAAAGGAAACGAGAGTATAGAGTATGGAGCTGAGCGAGATGTGAAGGGACCACCTTCGATGAGGGAAGAGCAGAAGAGTGTTATGGCGCCCGCTGGGCGCGAGAACTGGGCTAATGTCGAACCAAATCCCACAACTGGTCGTGTTTCGAATATCCTTCAATACCAAAACTCACCCCCAGAAAGCTCCCTTCCACACGAGTCAGTATCTCTCCGTAGGTATTTTATAGTTAAATCATGTTCGTACATTACTAATTTAACGGCACTCGACGTGGACACCGGACTTTCCATAGCTGATGGAGGGAAGGCACAACAACGGACTGGGAGCAAGGACGGGGGGAGTGACTCTGGTGATAGAGTGCGGCCTGAAAGTATGTCTGCAACGAAAGTCGTCGTATCCTCATGTCACTGATTCCCTCCGAGACTCTCATAGTCCTAGTTCCCAGAGCCAAGGCACGGGAGCCACTTCTCCAGTACATCCAGACCCAGGGCAGGATCGCGGCAGTGACAGGAGCCCTGTCCCTGTTGGACAACCCTCATCAAGAATGAACAAATTGCCTCCGAAAGCCGTAGAGCAGGATGAACCAACTCATCCAGGAGCGGTCCATAGCCATTCCCCTAATCCTCCCTCAACTGAGCAGGGCCAACCAAATCAATCTAAGCATCCCACGACCTTACCAGGTGATATCATGTACCCGGAAGAGGCGGCTATGCCAAGGGCTATGCAGTACGTCACCTTCATTTCAAAGCAGCCACCTCCGAACCAACCAACCTAGACCAAGAGCTTACCCAGAGATGAAGGAAAGTCCATCGCCACCGCCTGCGCCTTAGAAGAGAGTACAATACCACGAAGAATACCACGAAGTGAGTGGCGGCTGTCAAGTCTCGTGTGGCGCCTTGTGTGACGTCTGCCGGTGTGACGTCTGCCGGTGTGATGTCTGCTGTGGCGCATGGTGTGGCGACCGTTGTGGTAGCTGCTGTGGTGTCGGCTGTGCCCCATGTGGCCCCCGTTGCATTATCTGTTGACAGTTGGTGAAGGTGTCTCGTGTTTCTCACATGACCAGCCCCTTTGGAAATGGGATTAAAATTCAACTAAGATATGTGAGTGGACGGGGGTGATGATGGTGCGGATGATAGGGGTGGACATTAGACATTGTGTTCCACCGTACCTACGTTATAGTGACTGACAGTGTGAGGTAGTGACAGTCCGGCCAAGAATATTACATTCTCTCCCCCGAGTTATGCCATCTGGGTTAATTCACTCTGGTTCTTGAGCCTGGTGATCAGCCTCACATGTGCACTGCTGGAAACATCATCACATCAAGGGTCCAGTCGATATATCAGGGTCACTCAGCTGGCACGGTGCAGCCCAGAGAAGCGAGCGCGAATGCGTGCATTCTTTCCCAATGGCATGGAAAAGATGCATATTTCCAGGGTCATTGAGGGATTGCCAATCCTGCTAACTCTCTCCGTGTTCCTTTTCTTTGCTGGACCGGTCGTCTTTCTGTTCAATGTCACAGGAGGTACTGGGCAAGCGCCAGGCACCAAGCATGTGCTAGTGGGCGTCTACTGCAGGAGCAGACCTCGGGAGCAGACTAAGGAGCGGAAGCAGTTACCGAATCTCGATCACATTTGGTCGCAACTTGGTCGCTTGGTCGTGATGCAGGTGGTGATGCGATCAACACTGTAGTAGAGAACGGAACGGCACCGCTTTAGAATCGTTGCCTAATGTACAAGAGAAAATCCCAACCTCAGCCGGACCGAAAGAGACAAAGACGAAAGGCCCATAAATGAATACATATATATTTATTACGAATGCTCCCATCTGCCCTCACTACCCGCGAACCATACCCGGCCTTTTGGTAGGATGATAGTCGTCAGGGTCGGACACGCACGAGCCCATTGCTCCGCGACAGTCGCTTCATCATCGAGCTCATAACACGACGCGCCACTAGCTATGAACGTGAGAAACCGCAAGCCGGCGAAGGCTTCTAACAGCGGGGCAGACGCGAGCAGCGTGTCCTGAGCAACTCTCCACATTCAGCATCACCGGTGGGGCGTTAGAGAAGAAAGGGTGGTGACGTACGAGGTTGTATTGCTGAACGAGGGCGACGATGTGCAGTGCTTCGAGGTGAGGTAGGCGTGCTGCGAGCTGTGGGAAGAGCTCGCTCGGCGCCGACGCATCGACAATGAGGATTGTTAGGCGTCGGACGGGTGTCGAGGTGCGTGCGAGCACCTCGAGCGCGCGATAGCCGTGTTCTGAGAATAGGGAGAGAGAGATGCCCTGTACTGGGCGCGTTGCGATTACCTGGCGGCGCAGATATCAATATGATAGGACGGACAATTAATAGACGATAGCACCAGGGGAGGTGGTCACTCTCGGATGTATGGGTGGATAAGCGCTCACCTCGCCGAGGGTGTCTGGGTCAACATGTACTGAGCGGAAGCTCTCAAGATGGGGAAGTGCGGATGGTGGAATCGTAAATGGGTCTGAGGTATATGCGGGTATACCACGTAATGAGAGGTCGCGGATCTCTGGTTGGGACTCGAGGAAGGTGGCTAGATCTTGGGCGAGCCTACGATAGCATAGTAAGCCCATTCAGTACCACATATGAAAAAATCGACTGGAGATAACACAGACCTGATGGAAGTTGCGAAGGAAAGCAGCCTGAAGGGTGCATCCCTCGGGAATATCCATGCGAGAGCGCGGTGTCTGTTTTCGTGGATGGACACCTCGACGTTGAGAGAGCGGAGACAGGGCAACAGCCTGAGTACCCTGGCTATGAGCAGCTCGAGGGCAAAGAGTACTCTGTTATCGCTAAAGTCGAGCGAGAGGCTCTTGACAAGCGCGCATCTGGCTGCAGGGGCATTCGCGAGAGAGAGCAGGAGCCGCACGGCGCGCCTGGCTGGGAGATCGCCGATATTGCGGTAGAGAGTGCGTTCAGCGATAGGATAGAGGAATTTGTTGATGAAGAGGAGGGAGTGGAGGTCATTTGGCCAGGAGAGAAAAGACAATACGTGGTCGATGAGTTCGAGAGGGATTGTTGTTAGCGTTGATGGACGGTTAAACATGGTCAGCGGACGATTGATCGTTGTTTCCGTGGTTGTTTGTCCCGCCACGTGGCTGTGACGGTGGGCAAGTTTCACACACGCGCGCGCTGACAGGGAAATGCGCCGGACATGTTCCTGGCGCACACAACGGGTTTGCCACGGAACGAGGCGATTATATAGCCTGGCCATGCCTATTGTCCTCTTCTCTCCCACTCCCTTCTCCGCTACCGGCCCCCCAACAACTCATGGCGCCCAAAAACCAAGTCGCGCCGAACAGTGAATTATTACCGCGCACGGCCACTCAATCCTCCCGTCCCTTCCACCATCGTTTCTGGAGTGGTCTGTCGGGCAAGGAAAGACGGTGGATCGGCTGGAAGCAGAGTGCACGTGCCATTGCCTTCTCTTCCTGTAAGTCTTGCACGGATATATGCGCGGATGCTCTACTCACCTCTCGCAATGCAGGGCTGAATGCTTTGCTCGTCTTCATTCCACTCGCCTGGTTATCCCACTTCCACGAATGGACACATGGGCTCACCTTTGCACGTATGTTAAAACCCTTTGCCATCCCTCTCTGTGTTCACAAAGTTCCCTTCTAGTCTGTTTCCTCGCTATCATCTCACTCGAAAAAATGTTTGACTGGAGCGGAGAGCAGCTCGCAATGTACTGCGGTCCAGACCTGGGCGACTTGATCATAATCACGTTGAACAAGTATGTCCGCCTTATCGGCCCATGACTTGACCATGCCGACTCCTCATTCCCAGTGCCGTCGAAGCTACTCTCGCAGTTATCCTTCTCGTTCGATGCGAGTATGTTACCATATTAATGCACGCAATAGGCTTTGGCTGACTCAAATAGGCTCAAGCTTCTCCAATCTACAATCACGGGTGAGCGCCCAGTGTCGAGGCTATCTCACCTCGTGCATTCTCACGGCTGATCAATTATAGGCGTCGTTCTTCTCCACCTACTGCTCATTCCGGGAACCACCTTTTTAACTGGCGGTGTTAGAATATGGGAACAGCAGCTACACCCTCATCGGTCCCAATTAAACCTCACTCTTCTCACAGTCGGGTTTGTGCCACCTTCCTGACCTTATCGTTGTAGTCAGAGCTCAAACTGAAATTAGTGTCCTTGCCCTAACCGTTCCCGCGGCCTTTTTCGCTGCAATAGACACCCGGAGCGTCGGGGGCTCCACGGGCCCATCAGATTCTCTCCGGCGCGACTTACTCCGCATGAGTCGTGGCTTTGCCGTCATCCTCCTCATCATGTGCGCCCCCTCTCAACCATGTTTTCGTCCTTGGTCTTAACTGAACCTACTCTCAGCTACGTCTGCTCGCGTATCTACTTGCATGATCCTCCGGGAGACGACAACGATGAATCTATGCCACACCCCGAAATCCCAGCAGAAAGACTGCGCAAGGAACAAGAGCTCGCTGAGGCAGAGCCCGGCGTGAATCCCTGGGCGTGTATCATCCTCCTAGTTATCACAGTTGCGCTCATGGGCGTGACAGCCGAATTTGTATGTTAACCTGTCTCTTTCAATTGACATCTTCATCTCATCTCTCCACGCAGCTCGTCGACAGCATAAATTTCGTCCAAAGAAATTCAAATATCAAAGAAGAGTGCGCTTTCTCCTCCCGCTTTCATATCTTTGCAAGCATGCTCTTGCTCAATCTCATTAACATAGGTGGTTTGGCATAGTCCTCCTCCCAATCGTATCCTTCTCGGCCGACGGCGCCGTCGCCATCGTGTTCTTCGTCCGTTCCTGCCTGCGACACTTCTTCAAAGCGCCGCAGCCTCCAGACCTCCTTGCCGATTCTCGCGCGAGCGACTTGAGCATCCAGTTCTTGCTTTTTTGGATGCCGTTCGTCACCCTCCTTGGCTGGTGGTTGAATAAGCCCGTGTCCATGCTCTTCGGTAAGAGAAAAATGTAACATCGTTTAGTACAATACAGAAAGGCTGACCTTTGCCGCTAAGATATGTTCGAAGTCGTCCTCCTCGTCGGGGCGTGCTTCCTCGTCAATTACGTTACGGCAGATGCAAAAACGAACTGGGCTGAGGGTTGGGTCCTCCTTTCGTTTTATGTTATGATCGTGAGTTGACCCCCAACTCCTCTGATACGACCTGGACCTCATTTCCGTGCGTGTGAATGTAGGGAATCTCGGCGTGGTATTATCCTGGCCAACCCGAAAGTCGGATTATGAACGCATGCCAGAGCATCGTGGAAGCGATAGTGAATGGCGTGGGCCCGGACAACTGAGGGTCCCCAACTTATTGCGCTTTCTTCTCTCTCGCGTCTTTTGTTCCTCTGACTTACTCCTCACATCTATCATCCACGCACCTCGACTTGCGCTTGTGCCAAGGACCTACTGGTACCAGTGAACCCTCTGACGCTATGAAAAATCGTACCGTATCGCACCATGCCATACCATTTGTTTGTTACCATGCCAAACTCACGCTCGACATAACACGACGCCATGCCCACGCCCACTTACGCATCTCTCCACGTTACAAATAATTTGTCTTCCCCCAAAAATGATCTGGCGTCGTTCACATATTCTTTTTTTTCTTCTTATATGGAGTACCTTTTCTTCGTACGATGACTCAGATGACTTGATAATAGACCGAGCTGGCAAAAGCTTGCTGGGATATTGATCCGTTTTGAGTCTGAGTCCTGGCTTGCCCTTGATGAAGCCGGCTATGATCGCTGCCGCGCCGGCAGCATATAGTACTGTGAGTTACGCGTATTTGGTATGATGCATATGCATATTGGCTCGGGTATACGTAGTTCCGTTCCTACAATACCTCTTTCGACGT
>Ga0137358_10001227_pt1 | contig 13564 bp, 12 predicted proteins | sample Mad1_20_16metaG_FD_105551 | JGI IMG/M metagenome (GOLD analysis project Ga0137358, IMG submission 105551) | Vadose zone soil microbial communities from Angelo Coast Range Reserve, California, USA - Mad1_20_16 metaG | ecosystem: Environmental > Terrestrial > Soil > Vadose zone | place: USA... | reverse complement strand
GTAGCGCAAATCTTCTTTTTCGTTGTGACGCGGGCGACGCAGAGCATTCCCGGATTCAAAGGGGTGGTCGTGCTGGTAGATCTTGTCACGGTGGGATTGGTGGCGGCCACTCTGAGAGCGATCGGTCAGCCAGCGGAACGAGTGATCGCCTATGCGTGGCATCCGCTACCAATCTTCGAATTTGGTGGTTCGGGGCATATCGATGCGCTTATGATTTGCTTCATCGCCCTTGCCCTGTTCGCACGCGCGCATCAGAAATTTGGGATCGCCGGATTCGCGCTTGGAGCTGCAACGCTAGTCAAATTCATTCCTGTCATTCTGCTTCCAGCTATCTACAAGAGATGGGATAAGAAGCTGCCAATCGCTTTCGCGATCACTTTCGTCGTTTGTTATCTTCCTTATGTGCTCGGTGCCGGCACTGGTATTCTTGGGTTCCTGCCGCAATACGCAAAAGAAGAAGGGCTACAGAGCGGCGCGCGCTACTATCTGCTGGTCCTGATCGATTATATATTAGGATGGTGCGGGGTCGTGCACGATTTGCCGCCAGCCGTTTTTGCTTCGATGGCGCTGACCGTTCTCGGTGCGATCGCCATTTGGGCATTTTATCGACAGCCCCCTTTCGGAAGCGAAAACAGCGAAACGCACCGGCGCTGGATCTTTTCTGGGTTCGTCCTTGCGCTCGCGTTTACGACCCTGCTTTCTTCGTACTATCCTTGGTACTATGCCTGGCTAGCTCTTTTCCTCTGTTTCGTTCCCAATTCCGCCGCGTTGGCCCTGACGTTAATCACTTGGCCTCTTTACCGCTCCCTCTTCGACCAATCGGCGGACGACCTCTTTCGATTCCAATCTCGGGTTTTTCTCCCGTTCTTTGCCCTCCTCGGCCTGACCTGGATCTTACGCAGACGCGGCTTAAGAACAGCGACGAATAGCTAACAGCAACTCATGTCATTATCTCCTCAAGCAAAACGAGCATTGGTCACTGGAGGTGCTGGACTCATCGGCTCGCACATCGTCGATCTGCTGCAGTCGCAAGATTGGTCAGTCCGCGTTCTCGACAACCTCGAACCGCAAACTCACCGGGATGGCAAGCCGCCTTGGTTGCAAGCAGCTATTCAGAACGGAGCAGAATTCGTGGAGGGCGACATGCGCGACCGAGAAGTCGTCGAGTCGGCGCTGGATGGAATCGACGTGGTGTTTCACGAGGCAGCTTACGGCGGTTATATGCCCGAAATCTCAAAGTATGTGGCAGTAAATAGTCTCGGAACAGCGCAGTTGCTCGAAATTGTTCGGGAGAAAAATCTCGGAATCCGAAAAATCATCGTTGCGTCATCGCAGGTGGTTTATCCGGAAGGGACGGGAGAATGCTCCCAACATGGCCTGGTCTTTCCTGGGTTGAGGCCGGTCGAGCAGCTTCGGCGCGGCGACTTTTCGGTCCGTTGCCCGGCATGTCAGAGTCCGACAAAATCGGTGCCGACACCGGAGTTTGCGCCGCTCGGAGGCGAAACGGTTTACGCAATCACAAAGTTGGATCAGGAAAAACTCGTGCTCACTTGGGGAAGGCAGGTTGGCATTCCGACGGTGGCATTACGCTACTCTTGCACTTTCGGTCCGCGCCAATCGATATTTAATCCGTACACCGGCGTCATCGCCATCTTCTGCACGCGGTTACTCAACAATCTGCCGCCAGTGATTTACGAAGATGGAGAGCAAACTCGTGATTTCAGCTTTGTAGAGGACATTGCTCGGGCCAATCTCCTCGCCGCAACTTCGGACCAGTTAGACGGAAAGGCCGTGAATGTCGGAAGTGGTCGAGCGACGACCATCAAACGCGTAGCGGCACTGATTTCCGATGCACTGCAAATACGGCTCGCGCCGATCATGAATCGCGAGTTTCGACCCGGCGAAATGCGGCATCTGATATCCGATACGACTGTGATTCGGAAGGCTGGTTACACGCCGGCAGTTAGCCTGGAAGAAGGGATCGAACGCTATCTCGCGTGGATTCGCCAACAGGGTAGCATCAAAGATTATTTCGCGGCTGCGGAACTTATTCTTCGGAAAAAGGGCATTCTCCAGAAGGTCAACACCTGAGCAGTCTGGATCACTCATGGTCTGCTTAGTCATTCCCGCGTTGAACGAAGCAGAAGTCATTGGCGAAGTCGTTCGCTCGGTTCCGCGTACCGTCGTCGACCAGATCATAGTCGTTGACAATGGAAGTACGGATGGCACCGCTCAAGCCGCCGAAAACGCGGGCGCAACGGTACTCAGCCAGCCGATTCGAGGCTACGGTAGAGCCTGCCGGGCAGGCATGAACGCAGCGGTGAAATCAGGCGCCGATATCGTCGTCTTCGTTGACGGCGACGGCAGCGACTGTCCGGAATTTATGAGCGAATTGGTCCGGCCGATCCAGGAGAACCGCTTTGACTTTGTGATCGGCTCGCGAACGCGTGGGACACGAGAACTAGGAAGTCTGAATGCGCAGCAAATTTTCGCGGGCCACTTGGCCGGCCGGTTACTGCGCTTGCGTTATGGTGTGAATTTCACCGATATGTCTCCTTTTCGCGCGATCCGCTCGGAGCTGCTGGCTTCGTTGCCCATGCGAGAGGAAACCTACGGCTGGAACCTGGAAATGCAGATGTTGGTGGCACAGAAGCGGGCCCGTATCTTGGAAATTCCTGTGAATCATCGCAGACGCCGTGGTGGTGTCTCCAAAGTTTCCGGCACTTTCAAAGGAACGATTCTCGCGACATTCCGTATCGCCGCAACGTTCTTTCGCGTCGCCTTCGCTTCGCGAATAGCCGATAGCCAATAAATCGCAAACACTTGATCGACGTATCCTGAAATCTCGGCTATTGGCTATTGGCTATCGGTTATCGGCTATTCGCGAAGCGACGTGAGAACAAATCCATTTTCCGACGCGCTGGAATTCCTTACTCAGGGTGACTGGACGAGCTATGTTTTTGGGCTACTGACGATTGCCAGCATTGTAATTGCAGCAGTCAATCTTCGACGCGACTCAAGTCAGCGCTCAGTTCTGCACCTGTGGAATTGGCTGGCCCGATTTTTTATCGGCGCATTGTGGTGGCAGCAGTCCTTGTGGAAGCTGCCCCCCACTTATACTGATAATCCTGACGGCTCCGGTGGTCTGCGGTACTGGATGGGCGAAATGGCAAAGTGGGCCAGTACCGGGCTGCAGCGGCACTTCGTAAAGGACGTGGTGCTTCCTCATTTCTACTTCTTCGCACCACAAGTCTACTTCTCAGAGGTACTGATCGCTGTCACGCTGATCCTTGGAATATTCGGCCGGTTGGGAGCCTTCCTAGGAACACTGATGGCCATCAATCTTTGGCTGGGCCTCTATCGTTCCCCGGCCGAGTGGCCTTGGACATACTTCTTCCTCATTGTTGTCCAGATCATGCTCCTGGTTCAACGACCGGGACGCAGTTTGGGCTTGGATGCTATCCTGCTGCGACACAAGCAGGAGTCTTCCGACCACGGTTTATGGGGCCGGCTAGTGCGATTCCTGTCGTAAATTCTATGCTAAGTCCGGCTCATCCATTCTCCCGCATTCGCCGGGTTGCTTTATTATTCGTTCTTCTTGCCGTCCCGCCGGCTGTATTCACATCAGTCGCGTCAATTCCGTCACCGGCTGTCCATCCGCGAAGCACCGATATCATCCACCGACCCACCAGCCAGCCTTACACAGGGGATCTGTCGGCTTTTGAAGACCCCAAACGAGATAAGAACTTGCAGGTCAACAAGGTCATGGACTTGCTGGGAATACACACCGGGTCCGCAGTTGCCGACATCGGTGCCGGTTCCGGCTGGTTTAGCGTACGTGCCGCACGCCGGGTGGGAAGCAGCGGTCGGGTCTATGCCGTCGACATCAACCGGTCCTACCTCGATTACATCCGCGATCGCGCCCAAAAGGAGAAGCTGCCTAATATCCGCACCATCTTGGGCAAGAGCGATGACCCTCGGCTGCATCCGAACAGTGTCGACGCGGTGCTCCTCATGAAAACCTACCACGAAGTGGCGCAGCCCATCGTGCTGTTGCGGCACGTCCGAGCCGCCATGCGTGCTGGCGCCCGGCTAGGAATCATCGATCGCAACGGCCGCGGCGATGATCATGGAGTGAATCGCGACGTGGTGATCGGTGAGGTCGAAAGGGCGGGCTTTGTGTCGGTCGCGGACTATGGTTTCGTCAAGCCTGATGGTGCCGACTACTTTCTTATCTTCCGGCCTTAGCTGACCGCCCCCGAACAACAAGCGCCGCGATTTGATTTCGATGGAAGCCGCCTTACGATTAACAGTATAAATCCAAGGATGAATCAAAAGCAGGTCGAAAGCTTGGCGGATCGTGAGCCAATAGCGTATGGGAACCAAAGCGAACATCGAGCTCGACGCCGGCGTTAAATTGTTTGCCAGCGGCCTGCTGCCCGAGCTTATCGCTGCGCTGCGCCGATGTGGCCCGGGCGATCTCCTGGCGGTCATTAGCAGCGAAGAGGGTCTCGGCGCGGACCTTGAGACTTGGTGCCGCTTCACGCGCAACACCTTGGTCGATACGACTGTTGAGGCGGGCCGCATGCGGTGGGTGATTCGGTGCGGAGAGGCGCCGGCGAATGCCGACTCCGATCGCCCCATCGGCTCGCGCCTTTGGCTCTACACGAATTTCGACTGCAACTTGCATTGTGACTATTGTTGCGTGCGTTCCTCGCCCAAAGTCCCGCGGCGGGAGCTTGGCCTCGCACGCATACAGCGGATCGCCAGCGAAGCAGCCGAACTTGGCGTCAACGAAATTTTCGTGACCGGCGGCGAACCCTTTCTGCTTGCGGACATCGGCGACATCCTGGCTGCGTGCGCCGCCACTGCGCCGACAACGGTGCTCACCAACGGCATGCTGCTCGCGGGGCGGCGGCTCCAAATGCTCCGTTCATTGCCGAGCGATCGCCTGACGCTGCAGATCAGCCTCGACAGTCCAACGCCCGAACGGCACGATCGCCATCGTGGAGAGGGCACATGGGTGCGGGCATGGAAGGGTATTGAGCGCGCTCGCGCGGAAGGGTTGCGGGTGCGACTGGCAGCGACCGTCTCCACTGACCATGAGGCCGATGAGTTCCGTTGCTTCCTCGATGCCCAGCGGATCAGCGAGGAGGACCGGGTGATCCGCCGCATCGCGCTGCGGGGTTTCGCCGTGGAGGGCGTTGCACTTGCGCGCGCCGATTTGGTGCCTGAGATCACCATAACAGCGCAAGGCGTCTACTGGCATCCAGTAGGGGCCGAAGACGCCGACCTGCTCGTCACCCCCGATATCTTTCCGCTCGCCCAGTCGTTTGCTGCGGTACGTCGCGCCTTCGAGCGCGAAAGCGAGCATCGGCGCCGATTGGCGACGATCTTCAATTGCGCGTGAAGACAGTAGCCGCACCCCGACTAGGCCAAGCCTACGTCGCGGCCGCACTCCATAGAAGCGTTAAAACCTAGGGCGCGCCGTAGCCTGCGAAGGCGGCTTCAAGCTGCGAAACATCGACAACTTTCGCAGCTAGAAGCTGCTACTTTACCGCTGCGCTTCGCGTGTTATTGATCCCAAGCGGCTCAGCGCCGAACTGCTTTCATGCGCCAGCCGACGTGGCTGTCGGGCGGTTGAAGAACCCCTGTTGCGCAGACGCTTGCCTGAGAGAGTCGTACCCATAGAGATGCGGCGGCTCCCAGCGGCGGAGCCCCTCGGCATCGAGCACGGCGCGATGGCTCGGGTTGTCGTAGCTCATCCCGGAGAGGGCTTCGGCGAACCGTTGCTCCAATGACGGGTCGAGATCGGGCCGAGCAGTGAACATGCAGTGATTGTAGGGCGGCGACGTCCAGATCTCAGTCAGCGCGCCCTCCGGCACCAAGCGCTCGGTACGCAACCTCTTCCAGAACGGACTGCCGATCGCGCCGGCATCGGCGCGGCCGTCGAGGACCGCTCGGACGACCTCGACCTCGCTCGTACCAGTGTCCCCATGCTTGCCGAGATCGCTGTTGAAGCGCAACGTGCGGTACTGCTGTCCCTCGACCAGGCCTTCCCGCTCCAGAAAATGGACCGGGAGAATCGCGGCATGGCCGCTGTCGCGGCTGCCGAGCGCCAGGGTGCGATTTCTAAGATCGCCAAGCGCAACGATCGGACCCCCACTGACCGCGACGATCTTCGTCGTCCAGGCGATATCGGTGTCACGCATGGCGACCGGCCGGCATCGATGGTTACTCCATGCGTCGGCCTGTAGATATGCAAGGTTCGTATTCCACGCGATGTCGATGCGCGGGGTAGGGTCGTTAGGCGCCGCGAGCAGGGCGCTTACCTGCGCCTCGTAACTCTGGAACAGGACGATCTCAACTGACAGACGCACCTCTTCGTGAAAGTAGCGTCGCATGCCTTCCCAGATCGTGACTACTTTCGGATCGTATGCGACGGCCCCTACCCAGATTGTTCGGCTCATGATAGCTTTCTCGTTAGAATGAGTTGCGACCGAATGCAATCATCCGGTTGCTGGTGATTCGTCAGCTCATCCGCTCCGCTGATTTGTGTGCGTGCGGTCAGAAGAGCGGCATTCCCAGGACCGCCCTTGCGATGAATTCTCGCAGGACGTCGCCCGTCGGCGCCATCACGGCGCCCGCATGAGCATCGCGGAACAGTCGCTCGATCGCCATGCGTTTTGAGAACGCCGCACCCCCGCACACCCGCATCGCCGTTGAGGTGACGCCGATGGCTATTTCGCCTGCCGCGGCTTTGGTCTCGAGCACGCGTAGCAGCGTCGTATCCCGAGGCCGCTCGAGGTGCTCAACCAGGTCGTCGACGCGCGCCGAGAGGCCATCGGTGTCGATCTGCATCGTTGCGAGCTGCGCGCGCAACGTCGGTAAGCTCTCTCCGAGGCTCTGGCCGAGATGCTCGAACCGAGCGCTTTTGAGATGCGCTGCCGTTGCTGCAACCACGGCGCGACAGAGACCTAGCGCCACGGCCGCTGTCCCCAGATTGAACTGCGGGAGCACCACGTCCAGCATCGCCTGAAAACCTGCGCCGTCCTCTGTGAGCTGGAGCCGGGACGGCACCTCGCAGTCATCGAGCATCATTGGAGCGGAAGCGTTGGCCCGTAGCCCCAGGCCGTCCCAGGAGCCTTCTACTGACAGCCCGCGTACGCCTGCTGGAACAAGGTAAAGCGTCGAATCGGTAGGACCTGCTCCTTCGGGTGCGAGCGACGAGACCACATAACTTTGCGCGCAGCCAGCGCTCGTGACCCACGACTTCTTTGCCGTAATATGCACGCTCGTGCCGTTCCGGCGCGCGCGCGAAACAGGCGCCCAGAAGTGACTGCGCGACCCGGACTCACTGAAGGCGAGAGTGGATAGATGCTCGCCGGCGGCAATCTCTTTCAGCATCTGTGCAACGGCGGCGCCTGGTCGAGCCGCGGCGATCATCGCGGCGGCGCAGATATGCATCACATAGACCATCGCGACCGATGCATCCGCTTCGGCAAGTGTAGCAGTGACAGCCGCGAATGTGCCTGGGCCGAGGCCCGTACCGCCGAACTCCTCCGGTAGCATCAGCCCAAGAAACCCGGCTCGCCCCAGCGCATCAACAGCCTGGGTCGAGAACCGACCCTCCTTATCGTTCTGCCGGGCGGCCGGGGCTAGCACATGATCGGCTATCTCTCTTGCTTTCGAAAGCGCTGTCTCATGATTCATGGTGCCACGATCTACTTTGTGTCGCGGGGTAAAGCGTCGCACAAAAGCGACTAACAATCGACTCAGGGCTTAAATCGAGCGACACCAAAGTCTCTTACATAAGGCACGGGTTAATTCCAGTCGCATTCTTAAATTTTACCAATTCTTTCCTGGGTTTTAGATCGCTCTTATAATCCAGAATCCAGAATCCAGAATCCAGAATCCAGAATCCAGAATCCAGAATCCAGAAGCTAGGAGCGGTAGCGGCGACTGTCCGATCACGGCCTAAGGATTCGGCTGACCTGAAGACCCCGCCGAAGTTGCTCGGGTCAACAACCAGAAAACCGCAGTCGCCATCGTGGATGTTCTCGAGTAAACAGAAGAGCCAGCAGTCAGGCCGTCTCACCTTCGAGATTCCAGCTCCTAACTCCTAGCTTCTATGGTTTTCATTGTGCGCCAAAACAGTTTTTTTTGGCGCACATGATTGATCAGATCTTAATCGCTGTCATGATCTCGGTCCGTGAGGCCTAACGCGTGCGTGAGGTCATTAACGGCCGGATCTTGGTCGCGCGAAGATAGCGGGGCGAGATGGAAGCGCCGTTCAATCAGTTTCAAGATCGAGACGGTCTCATATTCCGTATTGTCGATGCCGCCATGTTTAGTGAACGGCGAGATTATGATTGCGGGAACGCGCACACCGACACCCCAGCCGTCCGTTCGCACCGGCGGAACGACATGATCCCAACGCCCGCCGTTTTCATCGTAAGTGATGATGATTACAGAACTCGACATCCAACCGGCTGCGATCGGTGCTGTCCAGGGCGGGGTCGCCGCTGCGACCAGCCATTGGTGGTTGAGGAAGGAGCCACCGTAGGCCGAGTGAAAGAAATTGTCGCATAGGGGGGGTCGCTCAAGACCCTCAAACGCTAATCCATCGATGTGACGTTCCGGTTACGGTCCAGTTAAATCCTCGGGCAAAACGCAATCTCCTATTTAGCTTTCCTTTTGCGGGCGCATCCCTTGGTAAGAGCGGCAAAACCGATTTCCCGGAGGCTCCGCAAATCTCGAGTCAAAGTGGTGCACTAGTTTGAGCCGAACTGAATGATGAGTCCGCCCACGATGATGACCGCTAGTCCGAACCAAGTGGTTAGCTGAATCTGTTCTCGAAACAAAAACTTACCAAAAAGGACACCGAACAGTGCAAACACGGCAACGTATACCCCGAAAATCTTGGAGAAATCCCAATCGATCGAATTCACGATCAGGCCATATCCTCCGAGCGTGGCGGCGCCCAGGAACATCAAGATGATATTGTTATTCTTAATACCCATTCGGATCACGGCGTCTCCTCCTACCTCAAAGATGGCAGCCAGCGCAAAAGTTACCCAAAGAATTAGTGGCATGTTGCGGATCAGAATAACTTGAATCAACCGGGTCTAAAGAGCTTTCTCTCGAGCTTTTTGGCGGGCAAATCCCTATGGTAGCATCTCGCTTACTCGTTCAAATCCTATGGTTCTTTACGATTCAGAGAAATTAGGTCGATCGCTCCTTTTGCTGCCAGCGTGCGGCTTCATCCTCTCATTGTTATTTCTGGTTCTTTGTACATCGATTGACACCGAGGCGGCTACCTTTGCGCGTGATGCTAAGACCGAACTCAGTGTTGATCCGCCCGGTTCCCCCGATGCGAGCGGCATTTTCGGCTTGGCTTATTTCGCCGATTCGCTGGGCGAAGAGGATTTTGATTTCAGCGGTAACCTGAAGTTGGATGGAAAGCTTTATCGACTAGAAGAACCATCGGACCAGAAAACTAATGCCGGGGTTTTCATCGAAGGAGATCTGGAGGGTGAACAAGTGGAAGTCAAGACATCTGGGCTGACCGACTGGCGAAAGAAGGAGCATGACCTTAGCGGTACCTACCGGAAATTATCGAACACCGAGTTGCAGCAGCGAGCACAACAGCGCTACGACGCGACAGATACCTGGCTGAACGAAGTTTACCAGCTGGCCAAGAAAAAATTAGCTACCGGCTCTTTTGCCGATCTGAAGAAGCGTGAGGCAAATTGGATCGAGTATCGGGATTACTTTGCCGACCAAAGCGCTGGGATCAATGCCAATGTCGCGTCTTTGCCGGAAGAGGTTGCTCGGTTGCAAACTCTTCGAGACCTAACAATGTCCCGCATCAAGTTTGTCCGCGGCTTACTTAACGATAGCCTACCTGCCGGTATTAGTGCCGAATACCATGACGAATACGGTGGCGAGCTGGATTTGGAAAACGGAAACCACGAGATCAAATTTCGTTTAAGCGTGGTTCGTGGTCCAACCTTGCATACCGGAGATGCGAGTGGGCGCGTTCTTCTGAAAAATGGAATTGGGGTCTATCGAGATCCGGATCCACCCAAGGACGAGCCGCCGGCAGAAATCAGGTTTCACATCCTGGACGATCGGCGCGTTGAGATCAAAGCACATAATGACAGTTATATGCATGGCGCTCGCGCCTACTTTGACGGTGTTTATTTCAAATCCGGTCCGCTAAACGAATCGATCAAGGTAGATTGATGCAACGTGAGACAGTGAACACCAGCGAACGTCAGCGAACGACAACGAAACGCTCACAATTGACAACGAACGTCAACAAGTGACCGCGGCGCTGTTGTTCATTGACGTTCGTTGGCGCGCGTTGCATCGAGCCCCACCGATCTGCCGGGAAATCCTGCTGCATCGAAGTATTTTGTTTTTCCGACGAGCTGGTAATTCAACTTCGTTACTTGACCGTTACCCGCCGGCTCTGACTTTATCGATTTTGTTTCGAACGCGACGTTTTCAGGTCCGCCCTTCAACGCTTCGCTTAGAATGCGACCTTCGAGGCGGCCATGTACAGGAAGCTCCAGCTTCAAAATGTGTGCGAATGTTTTGGCCAAATCGACGTTGCTGACCGGTGCCGGATCGGCAAAGTGTTCCTTAAAGTCCGGACCGAAAGCGATCATGCAGTTAAGCGTGTCGGCTCGATTGAAGCTGCCATGCATCCCTTGTCCTTGCTGCAAGGCAGTGTCGCAGAGAGTAACTGCGTTCATCAGTGGATTGGCAGATTCGGTAGCGAAGCTCCGGAAATTGATGACCAAGGCGGGAGTGGGTAACACGCCGATCCCTTTCAAGTTGATGTCATCGAGAGTTAAGGCGCCTTTGATGGGGCCGTAATCTGGATCGATAAACAGCCCGCTCACATAATCTTGCGCAGCGAGAAACTCGACCATCTTTTCGAGCAATTGCGGATCCTTGGTCGGTAGATAGACCAAATCGGAGCCGCCGTTCGCGGCAACGACTACTTTCGCGTCAGCCGGCGTCAAAGCACCCGTACCACCAATCAAACCGTCCCCGGACGCCGGTCGCTGTTCAGATGTGTCGCTGTTTGGGGATTCCGGGTTCACGGGTTTATAGCTCTTTTTGTCATCGATGCTGACGATCTTGTCGGGGTCGAATAGCGGCAGATTCAGAAAGTGTGCGAGATCGATGGCGACGAACCCAGGCGGCAAAAATCCGGTTGGTACCTCCTGGCGTCCGGTGGTGTCCTTGTAGATGTGTGAAGCCGCGTAGCTCTCGACCAGGTCTTTTCCATCGGCATCGAGTTCGTGTTTGCTGATGGTGGAGAAACCGTGATCGGAAGTGACGAATAGATCGGTCTCTGCTGCCAGCGCAGGGGTACTGCGAATGAAATCAAGAATTTGCTTGAGATTTGCGTCAGCGTTTTTGATGGATGCCACGGAAGTGGGACCGTTGATACCGGGTCGCAGCTGGTTGAGGCTGTCGCCCTGGTTATGTTGGGTGCCGTCCGGATCTCGACTCCAGAAAACGACAACGAACGATTTGCCCGATTTGAGGAAACTCGGTAGAACCGCTTTCGTGAGTGCGTCAGCGAAGAATTGTTGCTGTTTCAAATTCGGCGACAACGTTCCGGGCTTGTCGCTGTTCCCCGGGCTGCCGTTGTCCCCCTGAGTTTTGGGATACCCGTTGGCGCGATCAGGAGCGATCACATCGAGTCCGGCATCTTTGAGTTCCGCGACGATTTTTGGATCGAGTGGGATACCACCATCTTTGCCAGTCGTATCGTCGATAATGACCGTCTCAGGGATCGGAACCGAACCATTTTTTGCGCACCCTGCGGCGATGTCTTGAATCAGCGTTGGACCAAGCTTGCCGATTGCGGCGGTCGCGAACCCGTGCTTGCGGGCTAGCGCCAGCAAGGTCTCTTCGTCCAGAAAATTACAAAGGAAGTGTTCGTCAATACAACCAAGCACCGCATCGTTTTCAATAAATGGTGTTTCGGTATTTGCGACTTGGATTCCATTTCGCTGCGGGATGGGGAACCCCACGTAGAGGGTGTTACTGAAGTCACCGGTATCGCCCAGATAATGGCCAGTCGCAATCGCGGAAGCGTTGGGCGTCGTAAATGTCGGGAAAAGTGCATGACTGTTCTGGAAATCGACTCCGAGTTGGCGCAGCGTGTATAAGGTAGGGGCATCGCTCCGATTCACCGAGCCATTGCGAAGTCCGTCTGCAACAAAAATGATGACGTTGCGGCCAAGCGCTTCGCCAGCAAATAAAACCATCGCGGCAAAAATCAGCGCGGTGCTACGATTCTGAAAACGTTGACGGGGGCACGGTTCAAACGGTGAGAAAAAGTTCATCGGCGATAGGAGTGCGGTTTCGGCTCTCAGTACCATTACCTCAACCGCGACGATCAAAACAAATAAGTGCTAGACTGTAGCGATTTTGTAACACTAATGCCATCCATCTGTGGCGGCCTTCCCTCCGACCTGGGTTCAGCCAAATGGCGTGTCGCATCAATATTCCACGTGACCGGCAACTGAACCCGACTAGATTTTGGTTTAATGCGTAAAGCGATTTCTCAGAAGGTGAGCGTCGGTGAACAACAAGCACGTGAGCTGGGTTTTCCGGTGCAAGATGAGAAGCTAAGGGTCTTTCTAAAAAGTTTCAAAGACTAAATCCTGTTCTGCGCAGCCCGAAAAGAAGCGAAGCCTTACTCCATCGGCTCGCGAAAAAGCTCGCGGAGCTTCCGTTTGGCTGCAGTGAGCACTTTCTTGCCTTTTTTAGTGGCAGAATACTCGCGCCAAGCGCGCTTCCCCTCTCGTTTCACTTCGACGGAGAGATAGCCTTTCTTTTGGAGGCTATGCAGTAGGGGATAGATCGTGCCAGGACTCATCTCATAACCGTGCCGTCGAAGCTCTTCAATCATCCAGAAGCCCACCAAAGGCTCTTGCGCTGCGTGGTAGAGAATGTGTAGCCGGATAAAACCGCTCACAAACTCGCGGTGATCAGGCTTGTTGCTGGGTTCTCTGAGTGGGGCTTTTCGACGCATTCGGGCAATCCGCAACTTGTGATCTTGACTTACAACCAAGAGGCACTTCAAGTGCAATCAGCTCTTTGATATCGGCCTTCGTTATTGACAAGCGTTAGCGCTCAGGTTGAGTCAAGGAGGTCTAATTGTGGTTCAGGATTTCGCTCACCCCGAGTGACGTCCTGATTTTGTTCCAGGAGGATCTGCGAACTATGAGAGAGCAGGAAGACAAGCGTTTTTCGCGGCGGCAGTTCTTGCTGACGAGCGCCTTAGCCGGAGGTGGTTTAATGCTCCCGAGCCCTGCCGCAGCGCAGAACTCGATGCAGATGCCGATGGCTTCAGCGACTGCAACGCCTCCGGTCAAGACCGGACCAGCAGAAGTCAATTTGCGCATCGGTCCGGTGTTGGTCGACGTCACGAAGGACAAGACCATCAGCACAATAGGCTATAATGCCCAAGTCCCAGGACCGCTGATCCGTTTACGGGAGGGCAAACAAGTCTCGGTACAGATAATTAACG
>Ga0137358_10001223_pt1 | contig 13586 bp, 14 predicted proteins | sample Mad1_20_16metaG_FD_105551 | JGI IMG/M metagenome (GOLD analysis project Ga0137358, IMG submission 105551) | Vadose zone soil microbial communities from Angelo Coast Range Reserve, California, USA - Mad1_20_16 metaG | ecosystem: Environmental > Terrestrial > Soil > Vadose zone | place: USA... | reverse complement strand
TCTCCGAGTCACTTGACTCGTATTCCCCCAATGCGTCCCTCCGCACGAGCTGATGCATATGCCCATCTTCCTCAAACGACCAACGGTAAGGGTTGATCTCCATATCTTCAAGGCACCATGCGATGAAGCTCCCTCCATCCTCATCTTCATCCGTGAGCTCAATGTTCCAGCCGAGATAGAGGCACATGTCGTCGACAAGGGCAGTCAGCCCCTCTCCGTGCGCATATTGCATATCGTATGCTTCGATCATGCCGTACGTTGCGCCACGACGCAGAAGCACGTCAGTGCCCGGATCTGGATCGAGCGGTGTCGCCGCACGGTGCATAGGCGGCTCCCATTTGGGCGCGACCCATTCGCCTTCGTACTCGTCATTGGAAGTGTCGTCGTACTCTTGTAGTCCCTCGATGTCCTCGTCCTCGTCGTCATCGTCGTCATCGTCGTCATCGTACATGTCATACGGACCCCAATAGTCGTCCTCTGAGTAGTCTTCCTCGTCATCCTCAGCATCAGACTCGCTGCAACTTCGCAAGGGAGGAAAGATCTCCGCCCATGGGTCGTCCAGGTCTGGGGGTGGCGACGGTTGAACCGGCCCAGCTGCGCCACTTGACTTGCTTTTGGCAAGGGCGGACAGGAGATTCTTGAGAATAAATAGTGGAAGTGGGCGGGATCGAATCACAGCACGACAGAAAGGGCATGTCTTCTTGCGAAGAATGAGGGGCAAAGGTTCGTCGATGTTCATCTCGTCCTGGGGTACGGGAGCATTGCGGAACCAATCTTGGAGGCATCCCTGGCAAAGAACGTGACCACAAGGCGAAAGGCTAGAAACCACCACAACTTAAGTACGGATGCGTAAAAATTAGCAGCTTACTCACGCAAAAGGCTTGGTAAGTGTTTCAATGCAAATCTGACATTGGAGCGTCCCTTCAATATTAGATGTCAGCTAGAAAGCGTCAATTATGATATTAGCTCGGATATGGTATATTATACCTCATCCACTTGTTTCGTTTTCATCTCTAACACGTCTATTTGAGATGCCTGCTCCTTGTGAGTCTGTGAAGAGTATAGTTCAAGATACGAGACGCAATATTACTGTCAGTGGTGCATACCCGCTGCATTGAACGTAGCTCATTTTGCAGAGACACGATTGTCTAATACGAATATCAGGGAGAGATGATGTGGGAAAAGATTCACCTACATTGGCCTGCTTTTCAATAGTCTTGGTGTGAGCGGTTGATTGCTGGAGAGTTCGATGAGCTGTAACATACATCATGAACGAGGGAAGCGGACCTTCTTGAGTGACTCTAACTCCCTCCTCATCCTGTTAAATTCCATGGTGGCGATAGGCCCGCTGTAACTGGGTTGAGGTCCTGCTTCATCGTCCGATACAGCAACAATACTTGATGCTTTTGCAGAGGACTGTTTGCCGTCACGAGACACTTCTTTCCTTCCGCGTAGTGTAGGACGAGCTACGGTAGTGGATACATCGGCAAATGACCGCGAAGTGCCTTGCTTCTGCCTTGAAGACTTTTGTGGGCGCTCCACATATGTGTCCGTAGAAAGTCCTAGACGGGGACCAGAACTTGAAGGTGGGTTGACAGATGTGGAAGGGTGTTTCTTCTTCCTGCGGTGTTTCTCGCCCTTGGTCGTTTGTATGTCGTCATCGTCAGACAGGATATGCGCCTGTTCGCGAGATCCGTCGCGATGTCTCTTGGGTCTGTCAGGTTCAATAGGGTGGCCGTCGCGCATATGTGAGGGTGGTCTACGTCGAGAAACAGTCAAGCTTGATTCCATGGCAGGGTTATGGTTGAAGATGGACGTCTCTCTGTTCAATGTGAGAGGGCTGTTAGGGTGCTGTGTGCGTGCTGCCGCTGTCGCGTGCTGCGTGCTGACCGCGTCTTGAACAAAGGCACCACAATATGCCACAATAATAATAATTCTGTTTCTTGCTCACACGTGACGGTACAGAGCATGTCCACGTCAAACGGTCGCGTTCTTCTCGCCTATTCCGGTGGCCTTGGTGAGTGGTGGCCGATCTCATGCGGTTGCAGACATTCAGACGTTTTCAGATACCTCGTGCATTCTTGCGTGGCTCATTGAACAGGGATATGAGGTTTATGCATTCCTTGCGGATGTCGGTCAGGAAGAGGTAGGGGGTACCCAGAATCACAAGGAGACTACTGATCATCTCTCGCGAAGGATTTCGAGGCTGCCCGCCAGAAAGCCCTCAAAGTTGGAGCAAAAAAGTTCTTCCTAGAGGTTAGCTGGACATGCCTTTGTATCTACTGCAAATACTAGGTGATGTGCTGGCAGGACCTCAAGCGCGAGTTTGTTACCGAGCTCATTTATCCGGCTGTTCAAGCCAATGCCATCTATGAGGTTGACGGGCACTTCCCTAGATGTCGATGATGTTATCTGATCAACGATTTCTTGGTTAGAATGTCTACCTTCTCGGAACCTCATTAGCGCGTCCGGTCATCGCTCGCGGAATGATCGCCATCGCGGATAGGGAAGGCTGCGAGTAAGTTTGTATTGCCGTTCTTGGCTGTTTTTATCTCACTTATCACGCTTTAGCTTCGTGTCTCATGGTTGCACAGGGAAAGGCAACGATCAAGTCCGTTTTGAGCTTGCCTTCTATGGTCTCAAGCCTGACATCAAGGTGATCGCACCATGGAGGATTCCTGGTAGGACATTCGTCTCTTTTGAAGAGTGATTGAACTCAAAACGATTTGACTCCTTGGATGGACTAACGTAGAGTTCTACCATCGATTTGCCGGACGCCAGGCCTTGCTTGCTTACGCGGCAGAGAAGCGGATCCCCGTTCAACAGACGGCTGCTAAGCCGTGGTCAACGGACGAGAACCTTTTCCACATATCATACGAGGCCGGGATTTTGGAGGATCCAAATACAACGCCGCCCGCTGATATGTGGAAGCTTACGTCTTCGCTCGAAAATGCTCCAACCGCTCCCGAATATCTTTCTATCGTATTCAAGGCTGGCCTACCGGTGAAAGTAACAGTGGGCTCGACAACACACGTCGACCCGGTTGAGATATTCCTGGTCTTGAATTCATTGGGCCGTAAGCACGGAATCGGGCGCATCGATATCGTCGAAAACCGCTTCATTGGTGTCAAGTCACGCGGATGTTATGAGTCTCCTGGTGCCACAATCCTTCGCGCAGCGCACATTGATTTGGAGGGATTGACACTCGATCGGAATGTCCGTGCACTCCGCGACCAGTTTGTCACGGTTGAGTTGAGTCGCATCTTGTACAACGGTCACTTTTTCACCCCGGAGCGCGAGTTTGTCACAAGTGCCATTCCTGCAAGCCAGCGCACAGTGAACGGCGTCGTCAGGCTGAAATTATATAAGGGCAATGTGGCTGTTGAAGGCCGTTCGTCTGACGAGGTAGGTTGCAGAGGTTTGCTTCACCTTTATTGGAGTGCTAATGAATTATTCAGGGTCTATATGATGAAAAGGAATCATCTATGGATGAGTTGGGAGGCTTCGAACCGACTGACACCACTGGGTTTATCCAGATTGAGTCCATTCGTATCAAAAAGTACGTTGAAAAAGCTCGTCGTGATTTGATGTTAATAATTTGTTCTGGCGATAGATGGGCGCAGGCAAACATCCGCAGAGGACAGAGCGACGTTGAGCCGAGGGGTGTTTATGGCACTCGTGTTTGAACCCTTCCAGGGCCGCGTCTTGTGTAAGAGAAGTCCGTTTTGCTGTTTAGTAGAGTCTGTTATGTTGTATGTGGTTCAGGTGGCCGCGACTGAGCGCCGAGTATTGAGTACTATTGAGTCCCGCCAGTGTGATGCGTAGTTGTAACTCGTGTGAGCAGAAAATTGACCAGTAAGATGTTAGGAAACCCGAAATGTGTGCGCGGGAAAAGAGTGAGATTTGTGGGCAAGCCGCGCGAGGGTGCACAAACGTAAATACAAGTACTTTATAACAATAGAATGAACGGAAGGAAAAACATTAGTTCGGTGCTAAAAACTAGTGCACTGTGCTAATATAAAGCTAGGAAGGGAATGAGCCGCGTGAGGTCGACTCAATTCCAACAAAAGGCATGGACGTACTGTACAGTACTGTGGCTCTATTGACAACCGCCGTCATATTTCATGACGCGTACGACATCGGTCCTCACTTTTTTCTTTCTACTCGATGTAAAAATATTTATGGACAATGTATTGATGTACTATTTGATCTGTGTGACGAGAATTCGAATTAGCTGATTACACCGAGTCGGTTGCTTGTCTATTCCGTTACCGTACAGTGACTGCAGTAAAACGTACTGTAAAACTCAGAGTCCGGGCTGCATTGGTACTTGGCTCCACCCACGCCAGTGGGCCACAACCGCAACTCCGAGTCAATAAGTACAGCCTTGGCTCTCATATAAAAACCCACATTCTGTAATGTGAAGTTCACTGTCCCAGTTGAACCTCTTTAAAGCCCTGATCAATATCTGCCACGGCGACCTTCCAGATGGACAAGGATAACAAGGAGGATTTCAGTTTCGGGCGCTCTTGTGATCTCAAGGTTCCTGTCACCTTTCGGATGTTAGTGTCAGTTTACTACCTCGGGTTACTTCTGTATATTAACTCAAACTAGATCTCAGCTCGAAGGCGTGCGTCATCCTCGACCTTTCACAGAACTTATCGACAAACCGGAATTACGATTTCATGGAGTCCAATCCTCGTACGCACGGTTACCTAGTGTTTAATAGAGTCTCTCAGACGTTCCTTAACGTCCTATACAGCGCACTCTCGGATCTCTTCGTCACTTGCCAGCTCATTGCAGACAACAAGCCACTCACCATTCCATTCCAAACATCCCACAAGACGTTCAAGAATAGTTATACGTCAGCGTTCAATCTCACTCTTATGACATCTCTATCGACTTTTCTTTCTAGATGGAACGAATGGGTCACGCTACCGATCCGTTATTGCGACCTCCCACTAAGCTCTCAGATCACCTTCACTGTATGGGACATAGCGGGGCCTCGCGCAGCGGCGCCGGTGGGTGGGACAACGTTCCGGCTGTTCAGCAAAAAATGGTGTGGTGTGCTCCTGGCTCGCACTGTAGATGCATCGCTGATGGCTAGTGCTTGGCGATGATAGGACGCTACGGAGGGGGAAGCATCGACTGTTGGTGTGGCCAGGTAAAGAAGCTGACGGGAGTGTGGAAACTACGACTCCGAGCAAGTCAGGAGACAGAGACGAGATGGGGAGGTTGGAAAAGGTGAGATACCCGCTATTCGCTGAGAGATCAACGACTGATGTTTGGTGGACATTCAAGCTTGTTAAGAAACATGAGCGGGGTGACATGCCTAAGTCAGAATGGCTCGATAAACTCGTTTTCCGGAGGATGTCAGAAATTCACGCGGTATGCGTATATAACATCTCATGCTGTGTACACACTGAACGTGGCGTAGGTGGAGACCGAAAAATCGAACAACCTGTATCTTTATATTGATTTGCCTCGTTTCGATTTCCCCGTTATCTTCAGCGAGCTGGTAGAGTTCCTTCTGTCCATTTATGGACCTGTTATTATCGCTTGACTCTGGCATACAGGAATCCGTGGCGGTGACTCCCCAGCCAACGCCGTCACCACCCTCAACACATTCCCCAGGACCTCCTCTGCTTCCGGCATCGTTTCACACTGACCCGTCTATGTGGGCCGTTGTCGATCCCGACGGGCCGCGTGATAACCCCGTCGAAGATAAGCACCGTCGCCTCGTGCGTAGTCACCGCAGTAGCCCCTATGACCGTGAGCTAAAGCCCAACACGAAATTGCGAGATGAGCTCGGAGTGCGTTCCGCCTTGCTTCGAATTTGCATCGACTCAAACGAGGATCGAATATTACAGGTCATCTTGAACTATGCGCCAAGCCGGGTCCTAACGTCAGAGGAAAAAGATCTGGTCTGGAAATACCGGTTCTACCTCGCACGCGACAAGCGCGGTCTTACCAAGTTTGTGAAATCGGTGACATGGCGGGACCCTATGGAAGTGAAACAAGCCGTCGAAGAGCTGCTTCCTATGTGGACTGAGATTGACACCGATGACGCGCTGGAGCTCCTTGGTCCTGGAATTGTCGATTCGCGAGTTCGTGCTTTTGCAGTTAGGCAACTGGCAAGAGCAGACGATGACGCAAGTATAGTCTTGTACAGGGACTTGCGACGTGACTTACGTTATCTATCCAGGAACTTATGTTATATCTTTTGCAACTGGTTCAAGCTCTCAAGTTCGAGAGCTCCGCCAGTGATGCAAGGTCGTCACGTTCGACAACGAGCGCCGTATCGTATGATGACAGCGGCCTCGCAGACTTCTTGGTCGCCCGTGCTGTAAACAATCACGTCCTTGGGTATAGGTTTTATTGGTACCTGACCGTAGAAGTCGCTTTGGAGGATCGCTTGATGGGCAAGATGTACGGCAAAGTCATTTACCAATTCTTAAAGCAATTAAAAGAGGTTTGATATCGAAACTTTAGTTTAGCTGAATTGCGTTCTAAATTCATTTTTCAGTTGGACGAGGAACGTAAACAACTTCTTATCCGCCAGGCGGGGCTCATCACCTCTCTCGGGAAGCGTGCTAAGGAATTTAGTAATCAAAAGGAGCCGCGGCCAAAGAGAATTGAGAAGCTACGTTCCTTCCTCGCCGATTCGAGAAATAATCTTCTTTCGATGGCACCTCTTCCTCTCCCGCTTAATGGAAACATCGAAGTAGTGGGGATTATCCCGGAGAAGGCTTCGATCTTCAAGTCAAACTTGTCCCCACTCTTACTGTATTTCAGTTGTTCCGACGGATCTGAGTATCCGATTATTTTCAAGGATGGGGACGACTTGCGTCAAGATCAGCTTGTGATCCAACTTTTCACTCTTATGGACCGGCTACTCCGGCAGGAGAATCTCGATGTCAAGTTGACTCCTTATCCTGTACTCGCTACTGGACCGCAGCAGGGAATGATGCAGTACATTCCAAGCAAAACCATCGCCAACATTGTCAGCGAGAACGGGACGCTCTTGAATTATATGCGTGCGAATTACCCTGACGAGGGCAGTGTCGGGACGTATGGGGTAGATTCAGGCGTCATTGATACGTTTGTTCGCAGTTGCGGTAAGCCCTTCAAATTCTGTGCGCGGTGATGTTCTTCATTTCATTTTGCATCTCAGCGGGTTATTGCGTCGTCACATATCTACTTGGCGTTGGGGACCGTCATCTAGACAATCTGCTCGTTGCGCCGGATGGTGCGTACCAGTTTTACCCTCTTATTCATGTGGCTCAAGAGGTCGACGTCTCCCACCAGGTCATTTCTTCCATGTTGACTTCGGCTACATACTTGGTCATGATCCGAAGCTCTACCCACCCGCCGTCAAAGTTTGCAAGGAGATGGTTGACGGAATGGGTGGTGTCCACTCGCCGCACTATGCGCGATTCACAAACTTCTGTTTTACTGCGTTCAGCATTCTTCGGCAGAGCGCAAATCTCATCCTCAATCTTGTAACCCTCATGGTTGATGCAAATATTCCCGACATAAAGGGTCGCAATGTGCATGAACTATTGCAGGAGAAACTCTTACTGGATCTCACGGAGGAAGAGGCGATGAAGCACTTCGAGACACTCTTAAACGAGACATCTTATTTCACGAAGGTAGTTGACCGGTTCCACGACATCGCTCAATACTGGAGGAGTTGAATCAAGTGGTACGAGTGCTGTAATGAGAATGAGTGCTGTAATTTATACACGGGATTTCGCGTTGCGGGGTTTAAATTCGCCCCACATTCTCCGGACATCCAAATAAGGCAGTGTCACAGTTGATGAATGACGGCCAGTATTTGCGATTCGTATAAAATGGCGCGTGGAGTGGCATCCCCTACCCCTGCCCCCGCATCCCTTCCCAGGGTCTCTTTTGTCAAAGTTGTTGGAGAGGACTCAACGACACGTTCCGGTGTACACGACAACCAACAACGATCTTATGGATGTACGTCAGTGCACGTTTCTCTGGCTCACCTGCTTACTGGATTATAGACAATGATTTCTCCCTTTTCGAAAGACCCCAACACTATATTCGGTACATCGGTATGCTCGTTTCTAAGTCACACATCTTGAAGCTAAGCCCAGCTGATTAGAACCACTCGAGAGTGAACTCGCTGTTCAGGTTGAGTATGACATGGATGAGCAAGGTGTGTATCGTTGAGTTGGATCCATGTGTACATGGCTGATCATTCATAGACCAGGAATGGCTTGATGCTCTCAACGCTGAGCGCAAGAAGGAACAACTAAACAAAATATCTTATGAGGCATTTGAGATCGTAATGGATAGACTGGAGAAGGAGTGGTTTGACTTGGTGTGCGATGACATCTCTTCCGCCCTTGCCCTAACCTGTCCTGTCTGCAGACGAAAAATATCCCAAAACCTGACCTCGCACTGCCATCAGAAGACTCGACTTGCGCAATCTGTGATGACTCTGAGGGAGAGAATACTAACGCCATCGTGTTCTGCGATGGGTGTAATCTTGCTGTTCATCAGGGTTCGTTTGCACAAAGCCAAGGTAACTCGTTTAAGCTGAACGTAGGCCCCTTGCAGATTGTTACGGCGTTCCTTATATTCCAGAAGGCCAGTGGTTATGTCGAAAGTGTACCGTATCCCCGGAGAATCCTGTGGTATTTTTCGAAATTTACTAGTCATCATACTATTCCTAACGTCGATATAGTCCTGTTTTCTCTGCCCGAATGAGGGCGGCGCGTTTAAGCAAACTGTCCATGGTGAATGGGTTCACCTATTATGTGCAATCTGGATCCCCGAGACGCGCGTTGCGAATGAGGTCTTCATGGAACCCATCACTGGTGTTGAGCGTATATCCAAGCAACGCTGGAAACTGGTGTGTCTGGATTTGCGTTTCTTACACCCTTCTCAATTTCCGAGTTCTCAGAAATGCTCGGTTTGCGACATTCGGGAAGGGGCATGCATTCAGTGCAGCAAGAACTCCTGTTTCCTTGCGTATCATGTCACCTGTGCACGCAAAGAGAAGCTTCTAATGCCAATGAAGGCTTCATCTGGTTTGGAACCCCCACCTCTCCAGTGCTTCTGTGAAAGACATATGTCTGTGAGTCACGATCCACTTTCTCCCGAACCTTTGCTGAGTAGTCCCCAAGCGCGAAAAACTTGAAGCGCGCGCTGAGGCTTTAAAAGCTGAGGCTGCGCTGGAACATTCCGAAGCGAAATCGAGCAAGTCAGCTCGTGCTTATGCTAAAACATACAAGCCTGGCCCTCCTGTCGTTCCTTCGTTAATCTTGTCCCGCATCCTGCAGTATATCAACAAAATCGTTATTCGTAAGCGAAGCGAGTTTGTCGAACTCGTGTGTCGGTACTGGAGCCTGAAACGCGAGGCACGTAGAGGAGCACCCCTCTTGAAAAGGCTGCACCTGGAACCATGGACTGCATCGGCAAGTTGCAGTATTGAAACAGATGACGAGAAAGTAGCAAAGCTAGAGGTGCGCCACGTGCCCTGAAGTGAATATTACTGTTTCATGGATGTTATGCAGCTTACGAAGCACTTGCGGAAAGACCTCTCCTATGTGCGGACCCTAGCGGAGCTCAGCCGTAAACGCGAGAGCCGGAAGCTGGGGCAGGCGCAGATCGTCCAGGAGGTGCTGAGCCAAGTAGTCTTCGCACACGAGGCATGGCTTCGTATGGCGTTCGAAAACATTGTTGCGTTCGTACATTCCCCTTTGAGTTTAGACAACTCACTGCAACACTGCGTCAGATCTGATCGTCAGGGTTTTTTCAAGAACCCCATCTCGAGGTCGCAGGTTCCCGACTATTTCGATGTGATCCATCAGCCCATGTGGTGGAGCGCCATCGATGAGAAGCTTGACCGGCATGAGTATTGGGATGTTAACGCCTTCAAGGTTCGATTTCTATTGTTGGTCATCTCTATTACGTCCTCACTGATCTATACAGGCCGATGTCGCCCTTGTTATCGAAAATGCGATGCGGTACAACAAGCCTGGGACGCCATACTACAAGGCAGCGCAGCGCATACAGTCAAACTCGGCGACGGTGTTAACGGAACTTAGCAACTTGAGAACTTCAGCACATTCAGAGCTTCTCGCACACAATGAAATAATGACCAAAAGCTTTTTGCAACCTGGCAGCTCGACGATCGGCGATCTTGAGCCTTCTTTGGACTTGCTTGACCTCCTTGTTTCCCCGGACATTGCTGACGAGCTCAGTATTGTTTTTCGCTCCGACCCACTTCAATTTTTGCTTGCATATGAACTGCCAGAATTCAAGCTACGGCCCATGGCTTCAGTTCAGCCCACCCCCTCATCCCGTAAGACCAAACGTGAGCGCAAGGCAAAGTCGGCCAAAAAGCGGCTGGAGCAGCACGTGGTCGCACCAGTGGCACTTGCTACAGCGGTTGCAGAGACAGATCCAGCAGCGACGCCGACAGCGGCAATGGCTTTTGCAAATCCTGGACTAGAGGTTGACTTCGAAGCAGAACAGGTCCTCGGCAAGCGCAACCGCACGAAGCCAGCCCCTTTGCACCCTGGCACTGATGCGGAAATTCTAATGGATATTAACCCAAAGGCTTCATTTACCTTATTCGACAAGGGGTGGATATTAGACCCAGGCGTGCGCCGGGGTGGGCGTACACGGGTCGAGCGTCTACCAGCGCTTCTAACGAAGAAGCGGCACAAGGGTATGTGTGCTTTCCGTGACTGGGTCATCAGTAGCAAGGAAGCGAAGCGCTTATACACCCATTCTAGTCATGAAGTCAGGTGCACCTGGAATGCCACTCACCGAATATGGTCATGTTGGAATAGATCCATCGTTCGATTCCGCTTCCAACGCCGCCGGCCCGAGCACTCCCTCAGTTACATCAGACGATCACCTGATGATCGATGTCTCGCACGATACGGATACGGAAGCCCAGACCATCCTCAATCAAACACTGCCTTGGCCACCAGAGACGGATGAACTTGTGGCCTTTTCCTCAGAGAGTGGTAAATTTCTCTCAGGGCCTGGAGTCATCCCTGTCCAGGGTGCGATGCCTACGCCTCAAATTGTTGAGCACGAGCAGGATACGCAAACTCCTCGGTTTGAGCAAGTGGCATTCGACAATCGACAACTTGTGACGGTAAACCAGCCTCCGCCAGAGGGACAAGGTGGATAACAGTCTTCAATGCAGCCTCTCTAATCAACACTGACACATGCGACAGAACGTCAGGACGTCATTCATGGTGTGCTCACCCACGAAGAGCATTCAAATACAATACAATACCCAGAGCCGTCAGAATCTGTACCGCTCCCATTGAGCGACCAATCCACCACCGGTTTGACGCTGGCCGAGGCTAGACTGAAGTTCAAGTTAGAGCCCAACATGTCTCTCGCGCAGGATCCCGACGGGAAGCTCGTCATTCAAGAACTGGACTCGCCTATCACCCGCCGTGAGAAAGCAATACGGAAAAAGCGAGCTCGCTCCCAACTTGAGGTGCCCGCCATCGTCGCTTGCTCACCATTGGAAGGCTCCGATCTTAGTTCACTCAGTGAGCTCAGCGAAGATGACGAGGGGAATATGCACATCAAGGAGAAGATCGACAAGACGAAGAAAACTCGGCCAATTCAGCCCGGTCAGGTGGTCCTTGAGGACGGTAAAATATTAGAAGGTGGAACGTTAGGTAAGACAATTGTTTCCTTGTGCCTATAACCACTGACTTTCGGACCCAGTCTGGGCAAAAGCTAGTGAGTTCTGATGTCTCGTACGGTTGTACTTGCTCATTTCGTCAATCCCTAGAAAATTTCCCGTGGTGGGCTGCGGTCATTTTCGAACCTGACGACCCCGCGGTGCCACAAAAGGTACTAAAATTACGCCCCACCAAGTCCAGGTCACCAATGGGACATCATCTTGTACAGTTTTATGATTCATCTAAGTCATGGTGTGTGCGCTACTCATTCTAGTTCTTCTTTGATTTATCGGGGATCATAAGGCAATGGGTCGAACTTGGTCAGCTTCTGTTACTCGGCGAGAATGATGGTAAGAACGAGTGAAACAATAAGTGTTGGTGCCGAATAACTCCTTTTGTATAGAACTAGATCAATCCTTTTTAACTACATCCAAGAGACAGAAATTTAGCTCTGCGAAGATGCGCCAGGGATGCCGGGAGTCATACAGGTACTGACTTTGATTTGAATGTGTTGAAGCATGTGTTAATGTCATCATGTAGACAGGCCAAAATGGAGATGGAAACGGAAGATGATGTGGATGGAAATGTGAATCCTCCATCTTCTGCAGCACCTGTGGTTGAAAGTCAGGAGTTTCAACTAGAGACTGAAATGGCCCCTGTGGGGAATCAGGAATTAGTTTAGTTTTCTATGAATTACAGTAGTGTACTATAGTTAGGTTGGGCTTGGCTGTTGTTAGGGTTAGGTCTGACAAATCATCACTTTAGGAGATATGATAAAATGCAAAATGCAAAATTTATGGCCAACTATGTTATGTAATATAACTTAGGTAAACATATCTCTGCTACCTTGTTGGCTTGGAAGAATGCAGGTGATGAAGTAGGCAGAAGTAGCTGAGGAAGAGGAAGAGGAAGTGTGATGAACTAGGGCCCAAATCAGCTCAACCATAGGGTTAGTGTTGTCACAGCTTGGCTTGGCTTGGCTCCAGCTTGGCTTATATTGGCTTATTCAAAAACAGATGAGCCAAGCCAAGCCAAGCCATAACAATGGCTGGCTAGTGGCTTGAGCCATTTTTAGCTGTTGTTTGGCTACCCTTTTAGTACATGGCTGACTCAGTGCACTGTGTTGGATTAGCTTGACATTGGTAACCTGTCTCATAATGCACAACACCCAAATAGTACAAAACTTTTGGAAAAACAAGTCCACCTGATTATGATGTATGCCATCTGAGTCTATCATGTATACCCTCCTTGCCTTCAGCAATGTTGAGCAGTTCCAAGTTGATATCATGGCCCATGCTGATGTACAACATATAGCTTGAGTGGGGAGAGCATCTGTGGTGAGGTGAAGTGGACATGACTTGGGCTTTACAGTACCAGTGTATTTGGTATGAGGTTGAAGTGTTGCCTTTGGAATCTGGGTGTTGGCTTGCATCAGTCAAGATAGCCATTGATGTTGCATGAGCAAATAGCAGCTCAGGATGGGGAGCAGGAACAGGTAGATGTGCACATGTCGGTCTGCCACCAATGGGCATCTGAATCACACCAGCTGATACCATGGCTTGTGGTTAGGGCACAATGAATGGACAGTCTTCCCCTGCATGCCAGTCACCAAATATCCTAGTTGTCAATCTCTTTAAGCTTGTGGGCAAGGTCCTCATGGTACAGTGAGTTACAAAAGTGATTCAATGTCACCGCCGCGACTTTAGACTTGAAAAGCTAAGTCGAGATTGTTGCCAGCCCTATAGTAGTCACGTGATTCCTACTGAGATACAAAGTCGTGTTGATGCCGGCCCTAAAGAAGTCATGTGGTCATGTGATTCGGTACGCCCGAAGCAGATAAGCTGGGTGCTAGACTGCGAGGGTACAAGTGCGAGCATTTAGAGATGAGCTAAG
>Ga0137358_10001222_pt1 | contig 13591 bp, 9 predicted proteins | sample Mad1_20_16metaG_FD_105551 | JGI IMG/M metagenome (GOLD analysis project Ga0137358, IMG submission 105551) | Vadose zone soil microbial communities from Angelo Coast Range Reserve, California, USA - Mad1_20_16 metaG | ecosystem: Environmental > Terrestrial > Soil > Vadose zone | place: USA... | reverse complement strand
CTAATATAGCGCATCCAAAAGAGGGAAAAACATAATGATCCCCTCCTCTCACACACCCAGACCTCTAAGCTCACCATTCATAAGAGGTCATGCAGGTCATGGGCCATGTGGCCTAGAAGCCTCGATCGAATGAGACAACATCGTTGATGAAAAATAGACACATACCTCCAGTATCTCATCGAACGATATCCCCTTAATAGGGGCGACCCCTATCTAAACGCGTACCATCTCGCCTGCTGCGGGTGCTAAAGCTGGCGTCGCGCGCCCGCTGGCGTTTCACCTTCCTCGCAGGGTTTGGGGTGGCTTCCTGCATGGGCATGGCAAGCAAGGCTATGGTCTAGGGTATGCGTGCCGCATGGTTACGATGATCGGGATGAGAAAAGCAAGAAGCAGGGGCATGGCGGGCGCAAAGGAGGCAGGATGACACGGTGGTATGTGAACAGCGGTGGGAGATTGATTTGGGAAGGAAGAGAAAAGGGGAAAAGGAGGGGGTTGATCAGTTACGCCTTAGGAAAAGGGTGTTCAGACACTTACGGCTTTGTGCACAAGGGCATTGTGCTTGGCGTTGACCTCCCTATGGTAGGCATTCAACTTCTTCTCATCGATCTCAGCCAAGTCGAAGAAGTAGCCTGCTTTGAGCTCGTCGTGCCATGCTCTACGTGCGGTCGCCTGGTAGAGCAAGAGGGCTTCTTTGCCATCGACTATGGTCCTGTCCTCGTGGTTCTCTATCTGCCAGAAAAACGAGGAGAGGACTTTGGCGTATCCCTCAGGCCAACCGGCCGGGATGAGCCACCTGCAAAGGAGGTGGTTGGCGTCCATAAACTGCTCCCATGTGAGCTGCTCATCACTTAGCGCATTCACGTTCAGGAGATTGGAGGCAGCTGTGAGGAGGGAGAGGCGGCTGTCACGAGTCCTGGCGCCATCCCAGAGGTCTTCATTCGCCGCTTTCTCTATGTCGGCTATTTGGCAACCTTGATCGGTGAAGTACCACAGGGGTACGTACTCGAACTTCCTGACCTTCTCGATGACGTACGCCATAGGACGCCGCAGAGAGATGGTGGGGCTCACCGCGTCGAGGTCTACGGGAGGGAGCTGCGGGGCTCGCTTGTCGGCTTTGTCAGGGGAAACCCAATCCTGGTCGTGGCTGGACAAGGGAGGGAGGTCCTGGGGTGCAACGAGATCTCCGTGCTGTGGTGGATGCGGCATCTGCTTTTGGAGGGGGTTTCGATGCTGATCACCTGGCTGAAGTTTATGGCCTGGCAAGGGGGGTTGGAATGGCTGTAACGGCTCTTGAGGAGGCTGCGCTTGGTTGGGATGCTCAGGGTCATCGTGATTGTCGAGCCCTTGCTGTACCTCCTGGTTGCCACGGTTCTGCTGAGGTTCGACAGGTGGTGATGCGGCACGCTGCTGTGACGCGTTGTTGTCAGTCATCTTTCGCCAGAGATCGGCTAGTAACAGAGTGGCTTGTTCTCTGCTCTGGCCGCCAGTCATTACGGCCTCGAAAAGTTGCTGGTAATCGGGATGTGTGCTGAAATCTGGTTGAGCTTCCTGCTCCGGTTCGAGCGCTGGCATTATAAAGGAGTGTGAGACGGATTTAAGATGTGGCACTAATATAGTTGTGTATTCGAAAAGAAAAGGAGCGACCGACAGGAAGGGGAGAAACAACAGCGTGGAAAGATAGCCACGTGACCGTGCTGTGCACCCCGCTAGGTTCAGCATCATGGCTCCGGCGATAATACAGATAGATTCAAGCAGTATATTCGTATTAATATATCTCTAATACAGTAATAGTAACTGCACTTACTACAGTACGTATCGTATCCATACACGGTGTAAGCTTAAAATATAAACGACTTAACGCGGGAAGACCCACGGATCAATTAATTCCGCAATGGTCAGTTATGGGGTCAGGAGGATACATAAGCCGGGGTCCCGCTTCGCTTCCTAGCCACCACGGGTGTGCTTGTTACACAGTCAAGCGGTATGGCAAAGGCAAAGTCATCGTCATCCACATGCCATTCAGGACCAATGCGCCAAAGACGGCCGGGGACTGCCGCGATCGCAAAGTCAGTAAGAGTCGATTGCCCTCGATCGTACGTGCTCACCGAAGCCCACAGGAAGGCCATAGTCAAGTCTTTGTACATGTGGACGTGAGGGTCTACGATGGTCGTTGGACCGACGGCCTTTTTTCCGTAACTTTCTAGAAGCACATGGAGACGGAGATTCATCGACGCTGAGAGCCGTTCCGTCCGGGTCTAGCGGCCGTTGAAGTGAACTCGCTCGCGATAGTTGAGGCGTCGAATTGACGATACGCTTGACATCCTGCGTCTCAGCGTCTTCGAGAGCCAATGGCGCACCAACCGTACTGGAAAGTCCTGTGGACGGACGTCGGACAATGTTCGAAGAATGGCTCCAATCCCAGTCAGTGTGTGGGACTTTTCGATGACTTGGTATTGGTAGGCCGCTGGTACAAGATCCGGCAGCGGAGAAGCTATTTGAAAGTTGCAGAAACGCCTCTGGCGCCGAGTCCGACTGGATGGTGGCGAGATCACTTGATTGTGGTGCAGAAGCTCCTCGAGAACTCCGGATGCGAATTTGCGATGAAGGAGATCCCGATGGGGTAAACGATGCTACCGGTGACATGGATCGAGGCCCATCATATGGTGCCTTGATATCATTGTCTGATTGTGCAGAGGCAAGGATTTCTCGAGAGGCCAACGCTAAGAGATGTTTACAGTTCTTAAGTCGAAGGCAGCTGAAAGTAGACTTGAATACGTTACCTGTTGAGCGGAACTCCTCGTTCTGAACACTATTCGAGACTCGGATTATTTGACGTTCGCACGAGCCTGCCGGAGGGAGGGAAGGAGACGGAAGAGTGAACCTAGGGAAAATGGGAGCGATATTGACAATCGGAGGTGGTAGAGAAGGGTGGAGCACTCGTAGGGGCACATCACAGGAACTCGAAATAAAACTCGGCGAGCCGTTGGTAACACTACCGCGGTCATGCCGCAATGAACAAGTTACTTCTTCATGATCTGGCGTCAAGGAAATGGCACATCAACTTTCGTTGGCGGAAGTAGCATGTAACAACGTACGGGAGACTGGATTCAGAATTGACGATGAACTGGGGGTAATACTTGATCGGGACGAGCCCGGAATTGTGGGATGAATGGGACCCGGTGCCACACGTCCTGGATGCGCAAGTGTCAGCAGCTGTCTTGGAAACTAAAGTCACGTACGTCTCTCTAGGACTGGTTCAGATCTCTGGAATGGGGATAGTAATGTCACCCGATCACGAAGGATTGGGTCTCTGTCCTCCCCGGTCTTCGTAGGTAAGGTAAGTGATCCGATCCATCTATAAAGGTACGGGAGGGATATCGCTCACCCGAAAACCGATGTCTTCGTCGCGATCCTGCCGAACACCCCCGCTTCCGGGAGATGGCGATGATCCAATGGGTGGCCAGTCCATTGGATCAAAACCATTCCTTTCTGACAAGAATGTCCGGTAGAGGAGAGATGGAGGACGAGAGACACCCTCTAATGAGGGAGAGGACATGAAATGACCCAAATCTGGGAAACTCAACGATCCATCGCTGAGAATCATGCGCACGAACACTCACTTGTGGATTCGTGATTTGCGTTCCCATGACCCACAGCAGTGCACGGGGCTACTTCGTAGCTCAGATAAAGACTGGGATCGGACTGGGATGATGGTGGAGGCAATGATAAATCTAGGAGGCGGGGAAACAGTGGCGGAACGGTCATGTAGATCGAACCAGAATCTTGCAAATCAGAGTCGTACGTGAACGCTTCAAAGTCAGATACCACTTTGAAAATATAAGCAGAGTAGGCGGCACAAATCGAGTGCATGTATACCTGTACATGAATCTGTAGGAGAGAACAGACAGGAATCGGCGTGTGCGAATGGCAAAGACAAGTCGAGTCGGGGCGACAGTGGTGGTGAAATTCCGATGGGATCGGAATCTTGTACATTAGAATTACCTGGAATTGTTTCGAGGTCTGGATATGCAATGAGAAGCGTGAATATACCGCGAACGCACCTGTACGTGTATCCTTGGGACCAAACAAATGGATATGGGCGCAAGCGGATGATATTTCCAAACACTTTTGAGGGCTAAAATAGAGAGAACTGGACGGTGTAGGGGGCAATGAAGAATCCAGTAGATTGGGAACTAGTGGCGGAACGGTCATCCATATTGAATCGGAACCTTGAAAATATACATGAGCATACAAGACAGCGTAAATCGGACGCACACACAAACCTGGACCGGTATCTGTAGGACAACAAGAACGAGCGGAATCGGTGTGGACTGGTCTTGTTGTTGGGTACTTCAGTTTCTTGACTTTGCCTTCTAAATCCGTTACACGCTCCTGTAGTGCCGCGCATAGAAACGTTACTTGAGAACATCTGAACCGCGACTCCACTGCCTCGGCCATCCAAGACTCGGACTCGGCTTGGCTTTCACGTAGGAGCTCGACAACTTCGGCAAGCTTGGTTATGCTGGCACGCCACGCATCTTGTGCTTCTCGCAGCATTACCTTGCACACCTCCCAGCCCGATTGAAGGAACGTGATGTAGGGCTTCACCTCCTGGAGTGTCTCTCTCGATTGACCAATATCACGATGCATGGTAAGGACCTCTTCTTCAGCCAGATGCAACAGCTCCTTCGTCTTTGCCAATTCCTCTCGCAGGCGGCTTTCGACTCGTTCGCAGTTGCGTTTCACGGCGTCCTGAATGCTTTCGGATTCTTCTTGGCGCATCCGCTCAAATAACTCTTTCAGGGCCGCCCGGTGATCTTGGGTGACTTCGGTTGCTGGGTCAAAACATGCGTCGGCGGATGTCTGGAGTAGACGCGCAATTTGGTGAGTGGAAGAATCCTCTTGGTTCTGGCTAGGAGAATATGGTGACGATTTGGTAGAGCGGAGAGAAAATTCGAGGTTGATATCGGGGGGAATATCGGGGTCATGGATCTGTTCCGGGGGGAGTGGAGGTTGACCAGTGTAATATGGCCAAGTTGTCGGCTGTCGGTACGAATGATCCTCAGGCTGGTTCAAGGGGGATTGTCCATCAGCATCCTGCAAAGTGTCCAGCTGCTGTTGCGCATCCTGAGCTTCTTGTTTGAGACAGCGTATCTCGGATTCGTGACGATTTTGGATCCTGGCTTGTTCATCCAATAGTTCCTTCGTTTTTCGGAGCCTACGATCACGTTCGCGTTGCAGTTTGGCGTCCAGGTGCGCAATCTTGTCTTCCGCGTACTTCAGTCTGACATGCGCTACCTGCGACTCCTCAGTGATCGATTGGATGATGTGGTCTTTGCCCGAAGCAAGCTCTGTCTGGCGATCTAGTTGCTCCTGCACATAGTGAACGCGATCCATGGTGGCCTTGAGGTCTGCGCGGAGCTTGGACACGGTCTCCTCAGCTTCCGCACAGAGAGCTTTGGCGCTGGCAGCAAATCTCTTCCGTCTCCGCCGCTTCTCGTCGGACGATTCCTCGAGACTAGCGACGAGTTCTTTCAAACTCTCGCGCTCGTGTTCGGCGGCAAGTAGGTCGGCGTGTAACTTCTGTTGGCGAGCACGTGATAGTTCCAGCTGTTCACGGAGGCAATTCTGAGACTGGACGAATTGAGCGTAGATATTCTGGAGCCTGAGCGTAAATTTCTCCGGGATCTCATCGTGCGCCGCGTGCGAATAAACACTGGCAATAGAAAAATCCGTAATCACTTGATCTTCGCTGCAGTCGACGAGGTCGTCATATCCAGCGGCACCACGTATAATCTGCTCGTAAATTGCATCCAGGAGCGGGGGAGTCCGAGTGTCCTTCGCCAATAGACCGCACCGCTGCAGGATAGTGACAATCTAACGCGTAGGGTAAGAAATTCGTTCGCGACATTTACATTGGAACAGACGTACTACGTTCGAGCCTTGGTCTTGAGAGAGAAAGGTGGACATGACCCAGATGAAGGTGAAGAAGGACGCAATGGCGGGCTAAAAAATATTGTCGATACTATGACAAATGACATACGATGGGTACGCACCGGTCCAGTCACCCACAAGAGCAAAAGGCTGGCAGGCAGGAAATATCTGACAAGCTTGGAGACATTTCTGGACTTGGAAACGTTCATGAAAAAGTAAATGATTTCGGGGAGGACGACGACGAATCCGGAGATAATTCCGAGCATGATGATGAAAAGAGGTAGGAGATTGGGGAGTCCGCTAGACGATACTACCATAAGAGAAGACTGATAACTAGGAATGGGCGACGCAAAGGGAGGAGGATGGAGTTCGATACGTTCAATGGCAATGAGGTCCCCGGAAGGGTAAGGCGGCATGAATACCTCTGGAATCGCCACAAAGGGAACAGGAGCATCCAGAAGCGCGATAGGTGGAGGAGGGGAGAGGGCGGGAATGAAATGGGAGGAGATGACGCCAAGGTTTCTGAGCCTGCGGGCAAATCCTTGCAAGACATTCCCGAAGTACAGGAACCTTGAGGCGATTGCGAGGACGATGTGGAACATGGTAGGGCAAGTCTGAGTCTGAGAGTGCGAGGTACTGTATGTCCGATAAAGATAAGAAAGAAAGACTACGCAGTGACGGAGGCAGGGTTTTATACGCCTGCTCGCCGTAGTCAGCCACCCCACGTTCCGAATACGATCTTGGATTCCAGGATCGTATTTGGACTAGACTTTGAAGATAAAGTGCGGTGGATATTCCGGGGTTGATTTGTGCGTTTTGTGTGCTCGTCGTTGAACGTGAAGAACCGGAGATGGAGGACGAGTATGGATGGAAGCTCGGTGAGCATTCAGTTGTTGGCTCACTGCACCCGATCTGGACGGGCCAACTTCGACACATTCAATCCTCTACCGAATCGTGCTGTTAATTATCAGAATGTATGCGTAGGCAGATGGGAATAAACTGACATATGATGGAAATCACCAGTTTTTCGACGGGATCAAACTCGGGTTGGTTGGTTGGTCTGGTAGCGAAACTTTTGTACCAAACATGCGCATAATGGGCGACTCGCAGACTTGGCCTATTCGTATCTACGCATTCGTTAACAATTCCAAGTCAAGTGCTGAAAGAGAAAAGTAAGTAATTGACGCGCCAATCACTAAGTTCCTTTTCTCGGTGCCGTCTCGCTTTCCCACCCGCGTGAGATGGCTCTTCTCCATTAGTCCCTCTGCTTCGGATGCAACAGAGACTGGGTTGTGAGTGCTGAAAGAAGTGCGTGGCCCAAGTCACTCCTCATCGAGGGCCTCGACGGCGGCAGAGAACAATCCAGCCTTCGGCCTCAGGGCTTTATATATGCGCGAAATTTGTACAAAAGGGAAGTAGAATGATGGACTCACAAATATCAGGAACCCATCCGCGTCGTCCTCTCGTCCTTTTCCATGGCCAGCAACGCGTAAGTATAGAGGAGAAGTCCAAACTTTATGGACAAAGTCGACTACTCCATGCTATGGCTGATTTTGGCCTCCGAATCTCAATGTTACCGCATCGCATTGAAAATTGGAGGCCAAATGGGTCGAACGCAACATGAGCCAAATCGGTGGGTTTCAGTTGTGAGGCGCGGCAAGGCCATCTCCGAGTCCGAGTCAGTGCTCACGTCAAGGGGGTTCTGCAGAGTCTTCACGTGAGTGGGGACATTGTCCTGATAATGGGTGGTGCTGGGAAGATGTTGACTTACTGTAAATGGGGCTTTGGTAACGATGAGATCATGATTTGTGTCATGTCATGTACCGTCGGGTTAGGGTCGAATATCATTCGGATACATCTGCGATGACTGGCATTTCTTTTAGATGAAATTTGCATGATATAATTATAATACGATACTAGAACCACGATACATACAGTAATGATACAGTAGTAAAGCCACGTCAACGTTCGCGGCATGGAAAGTTTAATGAGTTAGTGACTGTTCACCTCTTGCTTATTACACTTTCCGAGTAGCCCATGACGGTAGGAGAAACGAAAGCTCGAAATCCACAGAAGAATTAACCCTAAAAACGTAGTCACCTACAGTAAGCTAAGTAGTATATAACTATCTGTATATATGTGATACGATAGAGTGGATGGGCGTTACTGTGAGATCCACTCGTAATTCATCCGTACCTTAGCCAGAGCGCAAAGTGGCGCAAGTGCACCATCCTCTACCTCACAATTCCGTAAGTGAACTTCCCTGGGAGGAGCAGCGCCGCCACGGAGGAGCGCCATCAAGCCAGGCCTCGCGTCCAAGCTGTGTACTTCCTCTCTCTTCCCTTCCTCTCCGTTATACTCGATAAAGGGACCACTCGATGAAGGACTAGACGACCTTTTCAAATCCAACTCGGAGAGGAGTCCACCGAGGTCGGATCCGGAGGAAATAGTGGGTCCAGACAGCTTCCGCGGTTCCGCTGAGAGCTTCCCTTCAACAACGTACACCCTTCTCAGGGTCTGGAGGACACGCTCGGCATCCCGAGGTACGCAAGCTGACCGGAGTACTTCCGCAGTTCCGGGATATAACCACAACTCTTCCACGCTGGGCAATTGCGCGAAGAACTGATGCCAGTATCCAATGGCTACAACGACATGCGCGGGATCGCCCTCCACGAGGACTTTGCGTACGCCCATTGTGTTCAATTCGCCGCAAAGCGTACCCAAATAATAGAACGGGCTTGTCGACTCGCTTGCTCCCACCTGACCGGGGGCAAGTGGGCAAATATTCCACTCCAACTCGAAGCAGAAGCGTGCCATGTCGTCATGAGGTTCGTCCGTCCATGCGAGGAAGCGCCCACGCTTTGGTCCTCCCGAGATACAGATATTTTGCAGCCCTCCACGGGTATAGGAGGCGTAGAGCGGGGGCAGTATCTGAAGCCAGGGTGTCCAAAGACCGCTTCCGGGTGCTACCAGCGTGCGGACCACGAGTCTCTTCCGCGCTGCGTCAGGTATCGCGAGGCGCGTCGCGAGTAGCACAAAGTGACGCGGGGATCCTGTGCACACGGTGAACTCTTTCAACCTATTCAAAGGTATCGGCGCGCCTGAAAATATGTCATTTTCATCCCAAACGGCAGTACACTCGAGCAGGGTGAAGTATTCGAGCTTAGGCATTTGACGCAGCGCATCCAGGAGATCCAAAAGCGGCGTTTTACCGCCAGTTTTAAAGCTCGTCAGTCCTTGGAGAAGCCAATTTGGGGCATGAAGAGCCCGCTCCGCTAAGAAGGAGAGACTACGCAGGGACGCATTGGAAGAGAAGATGTCTTTAGGGATGGAGAATGGTGCTCCAAGATCCCAGGGCGGGAGGTTGAGCGAAAGGGACGGGATCGGAGGGGCTGTGCGGAGGATGATAACTGCACTTCTGACGTGCTCACGGGGACCATCGAGACGAAGGGAGCGCGTGCGAGGAGAGACATTCCGGAGGATTACCTGGGCGGTGTAGGCGGTCATCACTTGCCGATCATCGACGTCGAGCCTACCGACGCGAAGGTGAACATCAAGCAACAGGGGCCTGGACCGCTCTTGCATGATGTCAACCCAAAACATGTTGAGGTTTGGGGTGATCCTGGTCCAGAGAAGTGGGCAGGTATGAGTGATAGACCGCCATGAGCGGCACACCTGAGTGATAGGAAGCCACTCGGGGGAGGCTTTTTGATATATGTGAGGGGGCGAGTGTTCGGATGGTGCGGCACAGCACAGGAGGATTTGCTGGAAAATTTCGAGCGGGAGGTCAGAGAAACGGAATGGAAATGTGTCTTGCCCTTCTGTTTCAGCCGGATGGGCTGGCAGCTCGAGGTCAGGCACCTGGGCAGGGAGGCGCTGGGGGAGAGTGTCGGAACTGGAGGATTGTTTGTGCATATGACCAACAAGTTGGCTGTGCTGTGATTACTATGTGGCATGCCTTCACTGACTATACGACGTACTTTGTCTCGACGCATTGACTATCGGGAGTTGAGTCCCTCCCTGGAACCCCGACCACCTTCTGTCTCTCGTTCTCTTCGGACATTTTCTTTCGTTTGCAAAGCGTCAATCGAACCGGACAACAGTATCCCCCTGATGGATGCTGTTGAGGAGAAAAGGTCGTCAACGAGGCCGCACACCACGGCAAAGAAAACGCAGCAAGGAATTTGGGGAAATGAGGCCGTCGCGGATATCGTAAAAGGCGGGGTTTATTGGTGGCCTTTAAATGGGACAGCTAGTTGAAGATGTTTGGCCCGTCTATACAGTTCAATAACGTTTTCGCAGAGTGTCACGATGTTAGCCGACATCAGGACAGGGGGACTTGTATCTACGCACAAACTGCTTCACGATCTCAGCGCTCGGAAAGCAGAAAGGCCTCATGCTGAGCTGAGAATAATTATTACGTATTATAACACCCTTTCACAACTTGTACAATATTTGCACTAAAGTACTTTAATACCATATGACCCTCATACAGTAAGAACATAAATACAAAAACGCAATGCAAATATCAATGTCCCAACCCAATGTTCAATGTATCCAATGTTCAATGTCCAGATCCAATGTACTGTGTGCAGGATATATCTAAATAGAATAACAGGCGAAAAGTGAAACCATCACGAGCCACCTTGCAACAACCTTATCAGCCTCTCCGACGATTTTTCGTCATGTATCCCTGGAAACTGATCCACAGGTAGAGGCACGTCACCGGTTCCGTTGGTGATGGGATCCGAGACAAGCGCGCGCGGGGGAGAATTCGGCCTCCTCCCCACTTTGGTGGGTACGATACGAGAGATGAAACCTTTCCGGATTGGTCGGGCTACAGGTAAGCGCCGTGCCACGACTGTCGTCGCGGAGTCGGTCGGCACAACATGGATCTGCTGTAATGCTGGCAGAACGGCCGGTGCGCCGACTTCTTCCCATGCAATATGCAGCGCCTTGACGAGACTGGCCTGTAGCTCCAGTTTCTCGATGGCTGGCACCTTTTCCAGCAGCATCCACCAACAAAATGCCGGTAGCTCCACGTGCGTTGGCATTGGACCTTCTTCGAGTACGAGTCTGAGCCCGTGTTTTGTTGCACCCAGAAGGTCGCACAACCCACCCAAGTGGAAGATGGGACTAGTAAGGCGTTCCATCGTAACCATCGTCGGACTCCCGTACCAGTACATCTCGAAGGAAAACTCGGCATCGTCGAAGGTTGTGAACACGTCACCGGTCCACATGCGGAAGGTACCCTCCTTAGCACCCCCGGAAAGGTAAACATGTTGCAGCCCATTAGCAGCTTCGATAATGGGCAGCAGAGCACCGAACCAACGCAGCCAGCGGCCCCATCCGGCAATTGCCAACGTGCGCAACTCCAATCGCCGCTTCGCACCACGCGGTAATAAGAGTCTCTGATTGAGCAGCGCGAAATAACGGGGGGAGTTCGCTTTCACTGAGAAGTTTTTGAGGTGCGGCAACTCGACCAATGGTTCGCGCCATGCGTTGGTGTCTTCCCAGGACGCACGGCAGTGCTGCAGCGTGAAATGTGCGAGTGCGGGCATTTGGCGCAGCGCATTAAGGAGGCTCGACAGTGGAATTTGCTCGCCCGATGTAAAATGAGTGATGTTGCGCAAGAGCCAGGGAGGCGCGACGATGCAACGGTCCGCGTTGAAGTGTATTTTACGGATTAGCGCTTGGCCACCGAACAGGTTCTCAGGAAGGAAAACGGGAGGACCAGGCTCCCAGAGAGACAGGGCGAGGCTGTGAATGGGGGTCGTCATACGTAGCGCGTCCAGGACAGCGCAGACGTCGCTGCGTGGGCCTAGAAGCCGGAGAGAGCGCATTCTGGTACAATCGGAAAGTAGGGCGACGGCCTCGTCGACAGACAGACACATCCGTTTGATGGATAGTTGTCCGACCCGGAGCTCGACATCTACCTGCGCTGGTTCGGAACGAGCCATAAGAATTTTGAACCAGGTGAGCGATAAATTCGGGGTGATTGTACCCCAAAGCGAGTGGTGGTTGAGAGCAACGGCACGCCAATGACGGCAAACATAAGTGATGGCAATCCACTCGGGGTATAGTTGCAGAAAGGGATCATGATCGGGTAAGCGTGGCTCAGCAACGCAGGTAAAGATCCTCTGAAGAACTTCGACAGGGAGCTGGTGGATGGGGACGTGGTCCGTAACTGAAGTTGAGTTCCTGCAAAAATTTCCCTCGTTCAGCAAAGCACATTGGTTCCCAGGATCAGAAAACATACATTTTGGGAAGAGGATCTCGCTTCCAACGAGGCCGCAGGCCCACACCCCTCCACGTAGCCCCCCGTGAACTATGCCCTCTTCCGCAGCTGGATGTCATGCTTCGGTTCAGGTGTTTTTCACACTCGACTCTGATGGCGGTAGCAGACAAGTATCAAATTTTTGGAAAAGGGTTCAAAACAGCCCGCCCATGGGCGTTAGAGGCGGTGCGCCGGCAGTGCATGGCCGTGTCCAAGTCACGAGGAGTGTTTGGTCACTGCTGACGTAACTGACGTAATTTCTCTTTCTCTAGGTCAGTAAGAAGTCGTTGGCATTTTATTATGAGCCACAAGACTGAACCACATGACTATCAAGATCAGTGACGCTGCTTACAACCTCTGCCCATTTTGAAGGCATGACCAAGGACCCATTCTATGGCATCTTAGCGCATAATAGTAGTAGAAATGTGGCCTCTGAATTCACCATCGCATCATAGTAGACGAGTCCACATTTCCAGTACGTATGGACTCCAATGACAGTCACGCTGCTCTTCTTGTGCGGTTCAATTGGTGGTTGTGATTTCTCTGTATATTTCTCATCGTCATTGTACATGTGCTGGCCAGGTATGACCGCATGTGGGCGTTGATGGGCGCTACTCAATACACTGTACTGATCCGCTCTGGTGAGTCAGCCTCAGTCCGGTCCGCGTGCAGCTCCGAAGCGTTCAACTTCCTTACACGTAGCTATACAATAGTAGCCTTCTGTGGATGTGGATCGTAGCATCTACCGGAAATGCATAGCGTATGCATGGTGGTAGTCTGTTTCTTCGTTGCTGATGTAATTTGTTTAGAAACAGTCTTGATTTGAGGCGGGCCGCGGGCGAGGTGACTTGAAATACGCCCCCCGTTTCAGACGACGTCCCCAGGGACGTCCTATCAATTCTGTACATGCTTCCGTACTGTGAAAAACTCTTTCAATGTCCAGAGTTGCAGTCCAACGAGATCTCCAGAATGTGGATGGTACAGGTTATCTTAGTTGTTGTTCCTCTTTGCTCTTGCTAAATCAACCAACGCGCACAAGTTACTATAATTGCACTTGCACGCGGATGTAGAATCAATGTTGAATTTGAACACAAAGCGAGTCGACGACTGAATTGTCACGCTAGCAGACTTTGATTGTACAGACACTTATAACAAGTGGCAGTTGGAACAAGCCGTCATCAGACCGCTTCCTGAACGACCTGGAATACCCATCGCTGCGTTTCCAACCCGGCACGGGCTTCAAGCTTGATCTGGTGTGATTGAGTGGTATCAGAACTCAATTGTGGTGCATCGGAGGCAACCGTACCTGGTCGTTAGTTTGAACGGTCCACGCGTTCTCCTTCGACTGGGTAGAGATTCTGGTAGTATTGACCGTCAGCG
>Ga0137358_10001221_pt1 | contig 13597 bp, 10 predicted proteins | sample Mad1_20_16metaG_FD_105551 | JGI IMG/M metagenome (GOLD analysis project Ga0137358, IMG submission 105551) | Vadose zone soil microbial communities from Angelo Coast Range Reserve, California, USA - Mad1_20_16 metaG | ecosystem: Environmental > Terrestrial > Soil > Vadose zone | place: USA... | reverse complement strand
CACGTTTTAAAAGCACATGCCGTCAGCGATCGCTCCGGATATGAGCGCGGCTACAGTGCGGAAACCCCGGTCAGTTGCGTCAGAGAGAGCGTCCGGGTGAGCGCGACGAATTCCTTTATATAGGCGGCATCTGCGGTAGAGCGGCTGGTCGCGGCATACAGTTCGCAGCGCAATCCTGCGGGACCGATGGGGCGCGAGACCACGTAGCCCCGCTCGATATAGTTTCCGACGGTCCAGGACGGCAACGCAGCGATCCCGCGGCCGCTCGCGACCAACTGCAGAATGGCCACCGTGAGCTCGGCGGTGCGCCTCTTCGGATTGATGCCGGCCGGCGTCAGACAGTGCTTCATCAGGTCCAGCATCTGGTCGGGAACCGGATACGTGATCAGGGTTTCGCCGGCAAAGTCGTCGGCATCCAGCCACTGTTTCGACGCCAGGGGGTGTCGGGGGCTCATCAATGCGACGCTTTCATAGCGAAATAACGAGCTGAAGACGATCGAGTCTCTGGGTTCCTGGCGGTCGTGGATGATGGCGAGTTCGGCTTCGCCCCGCTCGAGCAACGGCAGCGGATCGACGACGAATCCGGAAATGATGTCGAGTTCGACTTCGGGCCAGAGCGAGCGGTAGGCGTCCATGGCGGGCATCAGCCAGTCGAAGCAATTGTGGCACTGCACCGCCACCCGCAGGGGGCCGGCGTGGCCCTGCGCCAGCCGCGCGACGTCCCTGCCCGCCTCGGCAACCTGCGGCAGGACCGCCTTGGCCAGGGTGACCAGCCTGTGCCCAATGGCCGTGAAGCGCAGCGGCCGGACATTCTTCTCGACCAATGCGGCGCCGTAGTGGCTTTCCAGCGCCTTGAGCTGATGAGAAAGCGCCGATTGGGTCAGAAACAAGCGCGCCGCCGCTTTGGACAGGCTGCCGCATTCTGCAAGAGCCAGCAGGGTTTCCAGGTGACGCAGTTCCAGCGCGGTGGTAGCCATGAGCCGGTTTCATCCGTTCCATGAAGATAATGAGATTGTGTCACAACTCGGGGGCTCGCATGATGACCAATGAGGCGAACCCCTCGGGCGGAGCGCAAATGGCAAACCAAGCAACGGTATCGTTCGAATTCTTTCCCCCGGGCGATGACGCGACGGCCCGGCAACTGTGGGATGCCGTCCGGCGCCTGGCGCCCCTGCAGCCGGAGTTCGTGTCGGTGACCTATGGCGCCGACGGTTCGACGCGCACCCGCACCCATGAGTGTGTGCTGCGCATCCTGCGCGAAACAAATCTGCGCGTCGCGCCGCATCTGACCTGCGTTGGGTCATCCCAAGCGGAGGTGTTGGGCATCGCGCAGGACTACTGGCGTCACGGCATACGGCACATGGTGGCATAGCGAGGCGACCTGCCCAGTGGTGCCGCGCCCGGAGTGAACGTCGCGCAACCGGAGCTGCCGGGCTTTCGGCACGCCTCTGATCTGGTGAGGGGTCTCGCGGGCACCGCTCCGTTTGAAATCTCGGTGGCTGCCTACCCGGAAGGCCATCCGGAATCGCCAGGCATCGAGGCGGAACTGGACAATTTGAAGCGCAAGATCGATGCCGGCGCCCGCCGCGCGATCACGCAATTCTTCTTCGACACGGACGTATTCCTGCGCTACCGCGATCGCTGTGCGGCAGCCGGCATCCACCTCAATATCGTCCCCGGAATACTGCCCATCACGCGCTTTCCGCAATTGCTGCGATTTGCGGAGCGTTGCGGCGCCTCCGTTCCCCAATGGCTGTGCAACCGCTTCGACGGCCTGGACGAGGATCCTGAAACCCGCCGCATGATCGCGGCGCACGTGGCGATCGAACAGGTGCACCGTCTGCAGGAGCACGGAATCGCGGAATTTCATTTCTATACGCTGAATCGCGCCGAACTTACCTATGCAATCTGTCACGCGATGGGCTTGCGGCCGTGCGTCGCAACCCACGCGCAGGTGGCCGACCACGCGCAGGTGGCCGACCACGCGCAGGTGGCCTGATGCAGGCGGGACAGCGACCGCCGCGGGCCGACGCCTTCCTTTCGCTGCTGCGGGAGCGGCTGGTCATTCTCGACGGCGCCATGGGCACCATGATTCAACGCCATCGCTTGAGCGAGGCGGACTTCCGCGGCAACCGATTCGCGGAGTGGCGCAGCGATCTGCGAGGCAACAACGATCTGCTGGTCATCACGCAGCCGCAGATCATCGGGGCGATTCACCGCGACTATCTGCTCGCGGGCGCGGACATCATTTCGACCAATACCTTCAATTCGACGCCCGTCTCCCAGTCGGATTACCGAATGGAATCGCTGATCGGCGAATTGAACCTCACCGCCGCGCGCGTGGCGCGGCAGGCTGCCGACGATGTGAGCGCCGCCACCGGCCGGCAGCGCTTCGTTGCCGGCGCGCTCGGGCCGACCGGCCGCACGGCGTCATTGTCCCCCGACGTGAACGATCCGGGCTTCCGCAACATTACATTCGATGAGTTGGTGGCCGGATATTCCGAGGCGGCACGCGCGCTGGTCGACGGCGGCGTCGACGTCATATTGATAGAAACCATTTTCGACACGCTGAATGCCAAGGCGGCGCTGTTCGCGGTACGCGAAGTCCTGGACGGCGCCGGCATCGATCTGCCGATCATCGTCTCCGGTACGATCACCGATGCATCGGGACGCACCTTGTCGGGTCAGACCACCGAGGCGTTCTGGAATTCCATCCGGCATGCGCGGCCGGCGGTCGTCGGACTGAACTGCGCGCTCGGCGGAAAGCAACTTCGTCCCTACATCGAGGAACTATCGGGAATAGCCGACACTTACGTATGCGCCTACCCGAACGCCGGACTGCCGAACGCGTTCGGAGAATACGATGAGACACCGGCCGAGACCGCTGAAACCTTGCGCGAATTCGCGATGAGCGGTTTTCTCAACATGGTCGGCGGTTGCTGCGGCACGACGCCCGATCACATCCGTTGCATCGCACGCGCGGTTGCCGGCGTGCCGCCCCGTAACGTGCCGGTGATCGCGCGCGCCTGCCGCCTCTCCGGCCTGGAGCCGCTGTCCATCCACGGCGACAGCCTGTTCGTCAATGTGGGCGAACGCACCAACGTCACGGGATCCGCGAAGTTCCGAAAGCTGATCGAGGCCGGCGACTATTCGGCCGCCGTCGATATCGCGCGGCAGCAGGTTGCCAACGGTGCGCAGATCATCGACGTCAACATGGACGAGGGCATGCTCGATTCGCAGGCGGCCATGACGCGGTTTCTGAGCCTGATCGCCGGCGAGCCGGATATTGCCCGCGTACCGGTGATGATCGACTCTTCGAAGTGGACCGTGATCGAAGCGGGCCTGAAATGCGTGCAGGGAAAATCCATCGTCAATTCCATCAGTCTCAAGGAGGGCGAGGGCACGTTCCTCCGGCACGCGGGCCTGTGTCTGCGATATGGAGCGGCGGTCGTCGTGATGGCGTTCGACGAAAAAGGCCAGGCGGACACGATACAGCGCAAAGTCGCGATCAGCGAGCGCGCCTACAAGCTTCTGACCGAGCGGCTCGATTTCCCGCCCGAGGACATCATTTTCGACCCGAACATCTTTGCGGTGGCCACCGGCATCGAGGAACACAACCGCTACAGCCTGGATTTCATCGAGGCAACGGCGAAGATCAAGGAACTGATGCCGGGGGTGAGTGTGAGCGGGGGCGTCAGCAACGCGTCGTTCTCGTTCCGCGGCAACGATCCGGTGCGCGAGGCCATGCATTCGGTGTTCCTCTATCACGCGATCCGCGCGGGAATGACCATGGGTATCGTCAACGCGGGTCAGCTCGCCATCTACGAGGATATCCCCGCCGATCTGCGCGAACGTGTCGAGGATGTGATCCTGGCGCGTCGCGACGATGCGACGGAGCGGCTCCTCGAGATCGCCGAGCAATTCAAGGGCGGCGGGTCCGTGAAGCGCGGCGACGATCTGGAATGGCGCAAGCTCCCGGTGGAGGAGCGTTTGCAGCATGCGCTCGTCAAGGGCCTCGATGAATTCGTGCTCGCCGACACGGAAGAAGCTCGCCTCAAGGCCAGGCGCCCCCTCGACGTGATCGAGGGACCGCTGATGGACGGCATGAACGTGGTGGGCGATCTATTCGGGTCGGGGAAGATGTTCCTGCCGCAAGTCGTAAAGTCGGCACGGGTCATGAAGAAAGCCGTGTCGGTGCTGATTCCCTACATCGAACAGGAGAAGTCGGGCGCAAGCCGCTCCAACGGCAAGGTGGTCATGGCGACGGTGAAGGGCGATGTCCACGACATCGGCAAGAACATCGTCGGCGTGGTCCTGCAATGCAATAACTTCGAGGTGGTGGATCTGGGCGTGATGGTTTCTTGCGAAAGGATCCTGGAGGCCGCCACGCGGGAAGGAGCCAATCTCATCGGATTGTCCGGGCTCATCACCCCGTCACTGGACGAAATGGTGCACGTGGCCAAGGAGATGCAGCGCCTGGGATACACGCAGCCCTTGCTGATCGGCGGCGCCACGACATCGCCGGCGCACACGGCCGTGAAAATCGATCCGCAATACAAGGGCGCCGTGATTTACGTGAAGGATGCGTCGCGGTCGGTGGGCGTCTGTCAACAGCTGGTCACCAAGGATACGCGCGATGAATACGTCGCCAACATCAAGGCGGAACATGAGCGCCGGCGCGAACAGCACCGCAACAAGAGCGTCAAGTCGCCGCAATTGACGCTGGCCGAGGCACGCCTCAAGAAATTGAAACTCGACTGGTCGGCCTACGCGCCGCCCGTCCCCAGCTTCCTGGGCCTCCGGAGCTTCGAGAGCTATCCGCTGGCGGAGCTCGTGCCCTATATCGATTGGATGCCGTTTTTCAATGCATGGGAATTCGCCGGGAAATTTCCGGACATCTTGCGCGATCCGGTGATCGGTGAAGCGGCGTCCAATCTTTATGCGGACGCGCAGAAAATGCTCAAGACCCTGGTCGATGAGCGATGGCTGCAGGCGCGCGCGGTGGTCGGATTCTTTCCGGCCAACACGGTGGGCGACGATGACATCAACGTGTACGCCGACGAGACGCGGACCAAGTCGATCGCGCGCCTGCATCAGTTGCGTCAGCAGAAATCCAAGCCGCAGGACCAAGCGCAACTGTGCCTGTCGGACTTCGTGGCGCCGGCGCACAGCGGCCGCGCCGACTACATCGGCGCCTTTGCCGTGACGGCCGGCATCGGGATCGACGCGCACGTGGCGAGGTTCGAGGCCGCGCACGACGACTACAGCAGCATCATGCTGAAGGCATTGGCCGATCGCCTTGCGGAGGCGTTCGCCGAGCGCATGCACGAACGCGCGCGCCGCGAATTCTGGGGCTACGCGGCACAGGAGCAACTGGACAGTGCGGGATTGATTCGCGAAGAGTACCGGGGCATTCGTCCCGCACCGGGCTACCCGGCCTGTCCCGATCACACCGAGAAGGCAACCCTGTGGAAGCTGCTGGACGCGGAGCGCAGCGCCGGAATCACGTTGACGGAATCGTTCGCGATGTTCCCCACCGCCGCCGTGAGCGGATTCTATTTTTCGCACCCCCGGTCGCAGTACTTCGGGGTGGGTAAGATCGACCGCGACCAGGCGGCAAGCTACGCGCAGCGCAAGGGCATGCGGCTGACCGAAGCGGAGCGCTGGCTTGCGCCGATTTTGGGTTACGACCCCGATCCCGCACCGGCGGCGGAAACCGCCACGGCTGACGCTGCATAGGCGGCCCGGGCCGGGCGGCCCGCGGCCGCGGCGACCGCGGCGGCTGCGCCCGCGCTTGCGATGAAGCTGCGTCTGGATATCAAGGTTTTCCTACTTGGGTTCGCTGCGAACCGCGGCAATCAGCTTCCGGAAAAAATCCACCTCGGCGCCGCCGGGCATGAGGTGTCTGCCGACCAAGATACCCGGCGTGCCGTCGAGATCGAGTGCGTGCGCCTCGGCATCGTTGCGCGCGAGCAGTGCGGTGATCTCTCGGGCATGCGATGCCATATCCTTCTTCAATTTATCGAGGTCTACGCCCACACCCCGCAGGATCGCGTCGATCTGATCGTTCCCGGTCAGGCGCGGACCGGTCAGCAACGCATCGTGCGCGATAAAGTACTTATTCTGCCACCCCGCCGCCAATGCACAACGGGCCGCATATGCCGACGATTCGCCCAGCACCGGCCAATCCTTGTAGACGATTGCGAGTTTCTTGTCCTCGGCCAGCAGCTGCTTGAAGGTGGGGGCCACCTTTTTACAGTACGGACAGTTGTAGTCGAAGTACTCGACGATGGTCAGGTCGGGGTTGCGAGCACCGGTCATCTGCAGCCCGGGTTTCGCGAGGATGACTTTCTCGCCGGCTCGCGAGACTTCCTGGAGTTCCTGCGACTGCACGGCGGCCGAAAACAGTCCGAATGCCAACAGCCAGACCAAAGCCAATGGAACTGCGCAGGTGATGGGTCGCATGAGGCCGCGACCTTAGCACAGCCACTATCGGATGGGGCTGGGGTGGGCGGTGCGGCCGGACCTGCGAGGGCCTGACCGGTACCAGCCCGGCTGCGGACCCTTGCTCAGGGCTTCGCCGCCCATTGCATCCTCATCGGTTACTATCCCTAACCTCAAGAGGAGTACCGAACGATGCGACGGGTTGCCGATGCGATCGTCGAGCGCCTGCGCGCACACGACACGCGACAAGTCTTCACGTCCGCATGCATCAGGAAGCGCGTTATCCGGGACGGCCAATGGCGACAGCGCTGGACAACCCGGACTTTGTCGCGCTCGCCCGGGCGTATGGCCTTGCTGCCTGGCGCGTCGCGGCAACGGCGGATTTCCGCGCCGCCCTCGAGGCAGCGCGCGCGCATTCCGGGCCCGCGCTCATCGAATTGGTGACGTCGATCGAAGACATTTCTCCCGGCCGGCGGAAAACGCGACGATTGGTTGACGCGCGGCCGCAACAGTGGCGCGTTATGTCGTGGCGCGTTATGTCGTGGCGCACCAGGTGACGGCGCGTTAGTTAACAGTGCGTAGGCGCCATGTCGCTTCACGTCGCGGCGCGTTCGGGGAATACCTGCGTCGCGGTTCAGCAACAATTGTAACTCCGGTTCGATTCCTTTAACTGATAATGTTTCTCGGGCAACCAATTCAATGGAACTGAACGTTCGAGTTTGATGCATGAAAACTGCCATCACCATGTTTGAAGGAGATCTTTCCCTCGAAGAGGCGATACTTGCCATCGATTGGTCGGCGACGGAGCTCGGGCACCCGGCGGCCTGGCCGCAGTCTCTGCGGTCCATCGTAGGTTTGATCTTTGCCTCCGGGAAGCCGATGTTTGTCGTTTGGGGGCCGTCGCGCGCGCTGCTGTACAACGACGCCTATGTGCCCTTGCTGGGATCGAAGCATCCGAGCGCCCTGGGCCGGCCGTACTTCTCGGTGTGGCCGAACGCACAGAACGAGCTCAGCCCCCTGTTCGACCGACTATTCGGCAGCACGGTCGTCGATCTGGACGATATCTCCATCACCTTCGATCGCGACGAAGGCGCGCCGGATGCGCACTTCGCCTTGTCGTATACGCCGATACGAGGCCACGGAAACCAGGTCCTCGGGCTGCTGTGCATCCATTCGGAAACGACCAACGCCCCGCCGGGCAAGGTGTTGGAACCGCACGACCACAAGCGGCTGGCGCAGATGTTCGATCAGGCACCGAGCTTCATCGCGGTGCTGAGCGGACCGGAACACCGCATCGAGCTTGCGAATGCCGGCTTCTTGAAATTGGTCGGCAACCGGAATGTGGTGGGTAGATCCATCGACGAAGTGCTGCCTGGCGGTGATGCACCGGAATTCCTGGCGCTGCTCGACCATGCGTTCGGAAGCGGCGAGCGGGTGGTGCGCGCCGAGGCACGAATTGCGCCGGGGGACTCGGCGGGCGCCGACGCGGCGGAGCGCTTCGTCGATTTCGTCTTCCAGCCCATCACCGATGGGATCGGCAGGATCACCGGCATCTTCGTGCACGGTTCGGACGTCACGGCGCGCGTTCACGACGAGGCGGTGCTCCGCATTCGCGAGTCGCACTTGCATGAGGAGAATGCCGATCTGGGCCGCCTCGTCACCGAGCGATCGGCGCAGCTGCAGGCCAAGGAAGCCTTGATCCAGGCGGTCTACGAACATTCGTCCGAATATCATCTCGTGATTGAGGAAATTGGGGGCGGCCAGTTTCGCTTGGAGGAAATGAATCCCGCGGCATTGAAAATGTACAAAGCCACGCGCGACCAGGTCATCGGCCGCACCATCGACGAAGCCTTGAGTCCCGAAGAAGCCGCCTTGGTCAATGCTCGTCTTGCCGCGTGTCTCGAAGCCAACGCCCCCCAACAATATGAATTCGTCTACGGCGGCAACATCATCGAGGGCATCGCATCGCCGTTGCCGCCGGTTCGGGGTCTCGGCCGTCAGATAGCCCTGAGCGCCCGCGACGTCACCGAGCGCCGCAATCTCGAGGAACAGCTGCGCCAATCTCAGAAGATGGAGGCGGTCGGTCAACTCACCGGCGGTCTCGCGCATGACTTCAACAACCTGTTATCAGGCATTTCGGGATCGTTGGAGCTGTTGAAGATCCGCAAGGACCAGGGGCGGCTGGATGAATTCGACCGATATATAGACGCCGCCCAAGGGGCAGCGCAGCGTGCCGCATCACTGACCCACCGTCTGCTGGCCTTCGCGCGTCATCAAACCCTGGACGCCAAATCCATCGACCTCAACAGGCTGGCGGCCGGCATGGATGATCTGATTCGCCGGACGGTGGGCCCGATGATTCATGTCGCGATCATCGAGGCCGGTGATTTGTGGAAGGCCCTCGTCGATCCGAATCAGCTGGAAAATGCCCTTCTCAATCTCTGTATCAACGCGCGCGACGCCATGCCGAACGGCGGAAACCTCGTCATCGCAACGAACACCCACCGATTCGACGAACGAACCGCGGCGGAATATGACCTGCCGGCCGGACAATACCTGTCGCTCTCCGTGAGCGATACCGGCACCGGCATGACTCCGGAAGTCATGGCGCGGGCATTCGAGCCGTTCTTCACGACCAAGCCCATGGGCGAGGGCACCGGCCTCGGCCTGTCGATGATCTACGGTTTCGCCCGTCAATCGGGAGGGCGGGTCCACATCGATTCGATGCTCGGCAGGGGCACGACGGTGTGGCTGTACCTGCCGCGCCATCTGGGCGACGACGCGGCCACCCAGCCGTCGCCGGATGCGAGCGCGCCGCGGCGTGCGACCCATGGCGAGACCGTGCTCGTCGTAGACGACGAGCCGACGGTACGCATGCTGTTGAGCGAGGTCCTGATCGACTTGGGGTACGGCGCAATCGAGGCCGCGGATGGCATCGAAGCGCTGGAGGTCCTGCGATCCAACCGGCGGATCGATTTGCTGGTCACCGACATCGGGCTTCCCGGGGGCATCGACGGCCGCCAACTCGGTGCGGCTGCGCGCACATACCGGCCGGGACTGCGCATCTTGTTCATCACCGGATATCCCCACATGCTACGAGGCATCCCCGAGCCCGTTGATGAAGGCGTGCAAGCCCTGGCCAAGCCGTTTACGGTGCAAGAGCTTGCCGTGCGCATCAGCGCGTTGATGAAAAGCGACTAGGCGACAGCACACGCTGGTCGAGCACAGTATGATGCCGGCCATCGATACGCGATGCGCGATGGCGGTATCAAATGACCAATCGATCTCCGATATATGGGGCCGTAGAGGCTGGCGGCACCAAATTCGCGTGCGCCATCGGCGATGAGAGCGGAAAGGTACTGAAGGAAGAGCGGTTTCCGACGCAGGACTCCGCGTCGACGCTCGCGCGCATGCGGCTGTTTCTGCGCAACGGCCGCGAGGAATTCGGCGCACTCTCAGGCGTGGGCGTCGGATCCTTCGGACCAGTGCAGCTCGACCGGCGGTCGGTGCACTACGGATACATCACGCGCACCCCGAAACCCGGGTGGAGTGGAACCGACATCATCGGCGGGCTGGCGCGCGAATTTTCGTGCACCGTCGGCTTCGATACGGACGTCAACGCCGCGGCTCTCGCGGAGCACCGCTGGGGCTCCGCGCAGGACGTGCAAAACCTCGTCTACGTGACGGTCGGCACCGGGATCGGCGGCGGCGCATTGGTCAACGGCAAGCCGATTCATGGGCTGATGCACCCCGAGATAGGACACCTGTATCCGCGGCGGCATCCGCGCGACGCGGGGTTTCCCGGAATCTGCCCCTTCCACCGGGATTGCATGGAGGGGGTTGCATCGGGACCTGCCATTCAAGCGCGGAGCGGTGCGACGCTTGCCGACCTCGACGCCGCGCATATTCAATGGGAACTGGAAGCGGACTACTTGGGTCAACTGTGTGCTCAATTGGTATTGACGTTATCACCGCAGCGGATCGTGATGGGCGGCGGCGTAATGAATCAGGCGCGATTGCTGGGACCCATTCGCCGGCGAACGCGGCACTGGCTGGGAGGATACATCGATCGCAATGGAGTTCTGTCGGACGACTCGGGCTATATTGTGACGCCCGGACTCGAAGACCGCGCGGGCGTACTCGGTGCGTTGGCGCTGGCGATCGACTCAGCCGCCGGAGCATGAGCCGGAATCCCTTGCGTTCTCGCGTATGTCGTGCCCCCCATCGTCGCGGTGTTCCTGGCCGGAATGTTCTGGCGCGGAGCGAATTCGGACGGCCGGCGTTCCGATACTCAACGCCAAAGTCACGCTCTTGGACGAGACGGGAGAGCCGGTGCTCCCCGTGTACTACAGCGACAACTACATCGCCTTGCTGGCGGAGGAGGCGCGCGAGATTGAAATCCAATGCCCGGCGGGCCGGCCACTGATCTGACACCCCCAAGATCTGATACCGACGGAAATGGCGCGAGATATTCAAACACTGGGGGGCGAGTTTGCCCCTCCTTCATTTGCCCATCGTGCGTCCGAGGCGTGATCGTCCTCGGCCGTCAAATCGAGTAACTCGCGCGTCGATAGCAGCCACAGACCTGAGATGCCTGCGAAAGCGGCGGCGATCAAGAGAAGCTTGTTGTTCATTCCGGCCACCCTCAGTGTTTTTTCCCGGCAGACTTCTTTCTCGGTATCCGAGCACCCGCTTTTCGCGCCTCCGAGAGACCGATTGCTATCGCTTGTTTTCGGCTTCTCACCACTTTGCCGGAGCGGCCGCTGTGTAGCTCACCGCGCTTCATCTCGTGCATTGCTCGTTCTACTTTTCGACTCGCAACCTTTCGCTTGGCCGCCATGGTGGTCCCCTTATCAACTACCCCACGTGAAATCATGGCCGTTCCAATCAGCGAATTTCTGTAGGCAAATAAGCGCAAGAGGCGTGGGATTATGGCCATTGGTGCGGCAATCCGCGCAGTGTCGGATTCCTCCCGCAGAATGATTCCAGTGCCCCCGCTTTCTTGCATGACCCGTCTTGGATAGCGTGCTCCACTCTCATCAACACCTAACGAGGAGCTGACAATGCTATGACTACTACAAGGCGGATCGCTATTGGTAGAAAACCGATCGCGCACCGGAGAAACGCCAAACCGGAGCGCCGGAATTGTCCGGCGCCCACGGCATCGCCTGATCGTGGCGGTGTGCATCGCCTGATCGTGGTGGAAATAGATGGGTGCCGCAATCAATTTGAGGCATCCGGGCCCCGTATGCGGTGGTCGGGCCGCGGAGACTACAGCTTATACCCCCCTTGCCGGCTGGAAAATTACTTTGCATCATAAAGCGCTTGAACGGGCGAAGGCATGACCACTGGCGATCTAGGGGTTCGATATGCCCAGGAAGGACACCATCGGGAATTGGGAGGGGCATCAGCCCGCCACCAGTGCGCGATTGCTCGATGTGATGACCACGGCGACGTCCGGATCGGCGAAGGTGTCGCGCTCCGAGAAAGTCCTGTTCACTGCCTGCGAGTTTTGGGCCTCCGCCCGGAACCGTAATCTCCTCGGGCAGCTTTCCGATGACGCGATTACCCAATTGCGGGCGGCCGAAGCCTCCTTTACGGTCATCGGGTTGACTCAGGTGGCGGGCGTGTTGCGCCATGCGCGCATCGATCTCACGGGGACCGACCCGCCGCCCCCGTTGCACAACGTAGTCGAGAACATCGAAAAATGCCTGGCTGACAGCGGCGAGCCCGTCGACCAGGCGCTGGCGGAATTTGCGAGCGAATTGGCCCGCGACCGGCTTGCCAGGCACACTTGAGCAGCGCCTCGACCGCGCACGCGATCGTCGGCGCATTCCGACACACGGTCGCGCCCCCGAGGAAGGGGTGGCGCTGCACCATTAGCGCCACAATCCCCCGCAGTTGTAACCAAAAAACAAGGTAAGCATGACGACGCCCCCGCCGAGCCGTACCGTGTGGGTGGATGGCACATGGGCTTTGGTGCTCGCGGGCGGCGAGGGAAGACGGTTGCACCCGCTTACGACCACCGCGAGCGGAGTCGTCGTGCCGAAGCAGTTCTGCTCCCTGGGGTATGGCCCGAGTTTGCTGACTCAATCATTGATCCGTGCGGGTTCCGTCGCGCCGATCATTCAAACTTGTGCCGTGGTTGCCGCCCGGCATCAGTGGTGGTGGGATCAACCGCTGCGTTCACTGCCGAAAGAAAACGTGTTCGTCCAGCCGGAAAACCGGGGCACGGCACATGGCGTTCTGCTGGCGCTTTTGAAGCTGGAGGCCCGCGATCCGCGCGCGAATGTGTTGATGCTGCCGGCGGATCACTACATCCGGCACGAATTCCTATTCTCGCGCTCGTTGCGTGAAGTGGCCGAACTCTCCGCGCGAACGGAGGATGAGATCTTTCTACTGGGCGCCGACCCCGAAAGAGCGGACCCCGAACTGGGGTATATCCTTCCGGCGAGCCAACGGTCCCGCAAGCCGACCGGCGTCCTCAGCTTCGTCGAAAAGCCCGATTCCTCGCGGCTCGCCGAATTGCTGAAAGCCGGCGCATTGTGGAACATGTTCATCATTGCGGGATCCGTCCAGGCGCTGCTCGCCCTGTATGAGCGCTCGCATCAATCGTCGGTGGCGCTCACGCGAGCAGCCGTCGGCGGGAAAAAATCGCACGGGCGCCAGACTCCATCGCTCGCCGAAGTCTACCAACAGCTCGCGACAGTCGATTTCTCGCGCGATCTCCTGGAACCCCAGGCGTCCAAGCTGCAGGTGCTCGGCGTCCCTTCCTGCGGGTGGAACGATCTAAGTACGCCAAAGCGCGTGATTGAAACCTTGAGTACGATGCCGGCCGAACCAAAGCGCGGCGAAGCGCCGCTGCTTTCGAGCGCAATCCTGAGCCTTGCCGACCAATACGGGCGGCTCGCCCGGGAGAAGAGATTGAGCCTGCCGCTGTAACCGGCGATTGACGGAAGTCCCGTGTCGATCAAGTGCGGCGGAACAAGCTGCCGCACAGCGCCAGCGCGGCCAGCAGGATCACGGCGCCGCCAAAAACGCGCGCCGTTGCAAGGATGCTGTGCCCTTCGGTGACCGACAATCCGGCGGCAACCGCGGGCAGACCCATCGCCAGGTAGGAGATCACAAAGGCTACCGACAACACGCCGGCCCT
>Ga0137358_10001216_pt1 | contig 13609 bp, 11 predicted proteins | sample Mad1_20_16metaG_FD_105551 | JGI IMG/M metagenome (GOLD analysis project Ga0137358, IMG submission 105551) | Vadose zone soil microbial communities from Angelo Coast Range Reserve, California, USA - Mad1_20_16 metaG | ecosystem: Environmental > Terrestrial > Soil > Vadose zone | place: USA... | reverse complement strand
GGGAGCAACCGGACGAGGGCGTTGAAGTGGATGAAAAGAACGACCAGATTGCGCTTCGCAGAATGCGTAGCAGGACGGGAAATCCTCAGGAATGATGAGCGAAATAGCAATTCGCCAGAGACACCCCCAATGCCCTTGACATAGGCCGCTAACCATTCGACACTTGGCATAGTCTAGCTATGCTACGGAGTCACGATTTGCATCGAGACGAGATCCCCCCTGGAACACTGTATCTGTTGATCTTGAGAACTCTGGCGCGCTCCGGTGAAATGCATGGATATGAGATCGCCAATTCTATTCAGCGGATATCGGATGACGTTCTTCAAGTAGAAGAAGGATCGCTGTACCCTGCGCTGCAGCGGATGCTAATCAAAGGTTGGGTGACCGCGAAGTGGGGCACGACGGCTGGAAACCGCCGCGCCCGCTACTACCAGCTGACCGCAGCGGGCCGCAAACAATTGGGCGTCGAGATGTCGCAGTTCGAACGTGTCATCGGAGCGATCACGCGTGTGATTGAGGCGGTCTGAAAGGAATCCCGTCATGAACTGGCTGCGCGAACTCTCAAGGCGGCTCAGGATGCTGGTGCATCGCCGCCAATTTGAAGTGGACCTCGAAGAGGAAATGCGTCTGCATCTGGAGTTGCGCCAGCAGGAACAGCTCCAGTCTGGCATGACGGCAGACGACGCTCGGGCCGCAGCTCGGCGCCGGTTTGGCAACCCGACCGCGCTAAGGGAGAACAGTCGTATAGCGTGGGGCTGGGAATGGTTCGAGCATCTGGCCCAGGACGTTCGCTATGGCTTGCGCATGCTGCGCAAATCTCCCGGCTTCACCGCCGTCGCTGTTCTCACGCTCGCCCTCGGCATCGGTGCAAACACCGCCATTTTCAGTCTCATCGACGCCATCCTCCTAAGAACACTTCCTGTGGCGAGCCCGCACGAACTCGTTCTCTTCTCTGACTCTCCCGAAGGAGGCACTAATTCCGGCACCCAAACCGGCCATTGGATGCGCTTTTCGAGTGAGAATTACACGTATTTCCGTGACCACAGTGAAAATTTCAAAGAACTCTGCGCGTTTCATAGCAGCTGGAACCACTTGAAGATCCGCGTCGCTGGAGCTGCGGAACGGCCGGACTTGGCATATGGCAGGCTCGTCTCCGGGAATTTCTTTTCATTTTTGGGTCTGAGCGCCGCACTAGGCCGTCTGTTCTCGTCTGACGATGACCGACTGGGGGCTTCGCCAGCGGTAGTGCTGAACTATACGTATTGGGCACGTAAGTTCCAGAATGATGTGTCGATCATAGGAAAAGTGGTGGAGGTCAATGGCACGACATTTACGATCATCGGAGTAGCTCCTCGCACATTCTCGGACGTGAAATATGACCGGCCAGATCTGTGGCTTCCTCTGGTGTTTCAGCCGCAGGTGATGTCCACCAATTCGTACGCCGACGATCCTCAGATGTATTGGCTGAGCATCATGGCGCGGCTCAAGCCAGGAGTTACGCTTCGTCAAGCCCAGGCCGTCGTCAGCAGCCAACTGAAGCAGATACTTGCCACGCAGGTACAGCGAGAAACGACCCAACAGATTGCGAATTCCTACATCCAACTCGCCCCGGGTGCCGGAGGTATTTCCTACTTGCGCGTCAGGTATTCAGAAGCCCTTCAAATCCTCGCGGGAATTGTCGGAATCGTACTTCTGATTGTCTGCGCAAACGTCGCCAATCTGCTTCTTTCACGATCCTCGGCCCGCGAGAAGGAAATTTCAATTCGGCTTGCGATAGGCGCAAGCCGCAGCAGACTCGTCCGCCAGCTTCTGACGGAGAGCATACTCCTCGCCACCCTGGGAGGAGCGCTTGGAATTCTCGCCGCGCGCTGGGGTGTCGAGATCCTCGCTTCCCTGGTTACGGGAAGCACTTCGATCGTCAAAGATTCCATCGACGCGCGCGTGCTCCTCTTCACTGCGTGCGTTTCCATACTAGCGGGAATATTGTTTGGCCTCGTTCCGGCGTTGCGCTCCAGCCGCATAGATCTCGCTGCACAGGTCAACGGATCGGCACGCGCACGGCTGGGCTTCGGTTTCGCAAACGGAATTGTTGCTTGTCAAATCGCTGCATGTTTTGTGCTCCTAGTCGGCGCAGGGCTCTTTCTGCGGACGTTGCAAAAGCTCGCCGACCAAGAGCTCGGATTTGACGAAGATCATATTTTGGTTGCCCGGATCAATGCGGAGGCCGCGGGATATAGCCCTGCCCAAACACCCGCTCTTTATCAAGCCCTGATAGATCGCATTGAGGCGATTCCGGGAGTTCTTTCTGCGACGGTTGATTACTCCGAGCCGTTCGGCGGTAGTACATGGACAAGCAACTTCACGATCGAAGGATTGCCGAGCAGGCCGCCTGGACAGATGATGGTTCACAAAGAACTCATCGGGCCGCACTACTTCGAAACCGAGGGCATTCCGATTCTTCTGGGTCGCGACATAGGACCTCAGGACCGTCCGGGCACTCCCCTAGTTACGGTAATTAACCAAACCATGGCGCGGAAATTCTTTCCCGGCGTCAACCCCATTGGAAGAAGATTTTCGCTTGGTGCTCCGTTCAATGATAGTGAGGCCATGACCATCGTCGGCGTGGCTGCGGACGCTCGTTACTATTCTCTGCGCGATCCGGTCCCGGCCATGGAATTTTGTGCAGCATTCCAAATTCCCGATCAAGGTTCGCACAACTCGGCATATGCGGAAGACGTTGAAGTCCGGGTTAGTGGCAATCCAAGAGCGCTTCCAACTGAGATTCGCGCGGCCTTGGCGCAGGTTTCGGATAGCTTGCCTGTAACCAGGGTGACTCTGTTAAAGGACGAGGTGAGCGCTTCACTCCGACTAAACCGCAGCGCCGCAGAAGTTTCCAGCGCATTTGGGGGCCTAGCTCTGTTCCTATCGTGCATCGGGGTCTACGGAACGATGGCTTATCGCGTATCGCGCCGCACACATGAAATTGGCATTCGCCTCGCCCTCGGTGCGCACCGCTCCGACGTGCTGTGGCTGATAACAAAGGAGTGCCTGATATTGGTTGCAGTGGGGCTTGTCATTGGCGTCCCAGTCGCCTTGGCTTCAACCAGTATTATCGCGAGCCAACTTTTCGGAATCCGTGCGAGCGATCCGCTCACGTTCGCGACCGTCGCAATCCTACTGGTGCTCGTGGCTCTCGCAGCGTGCTACGTTCCCGCCCGCCGCGCCATGCGCGTCGATCCGATGGTCGCGCTGAGACACGAATAGGTGCCTCCGTTTGTCACCGAAGACCGTACGCAAAGCGGACCATGGAATCGTGAATTCTTAAACATTCGCGCTCTGAGCACACACAAAAACCGTGGGACATTTTGTATCGCAAATCGTAGCGCACTTAGTGAGAGGGCTGCACAGGGGAACTTGAGCCAATTCAACAGCTTAGATTTGGCACTACCATGGTTCGTAGCCAGACGCTCTATCCAACTGAGCTACGGGCGCGCGGATACACGGTTTACTTTCAACAGTTTAGCGCAGATTCTTGTGCGATTTCAACGTCCAGTGTCTCCGCATTCGCATCCCATTAATTCAAAATGGCTTAGCTAAAACTGTCTTCATTTTTGAGGGTCTAGCGTCGCGCCAGACGCTCTATCCAACTGAGCTACGATGCATCCTTGGCAACTTCATTGTTTAACGATTGTTACGCTGCAACTTCAACTTTCGGTTCGCCGAAAATTTCGGAGCATTTGGAGCAACATAAGTAGGAATCTCGAACCCGACGCCGACTATTTCCACTTCGCGAAGTCCTTGTTCCAGTTCTTCATCCGTACGGGAATATAGTTCCGACATCTGTCTTCGGGTTGTGTCCCATCCTAGAATTGTTGATATCCTCTTGGCACAGTTTGCTTCGCAGCCACGTCTTGCTGCTAAAATTGAGCAGAATGATAAAATCATCTGCCGTTGCTTTCCAAGTCAGTCGACATGTAGGTTCGGTTACCAGACAGAGCAAAAGTCCACTTCTCCGGTAACCGCGTTATTAATCAGACTTAGTCGGGTTGCAAGCTGCTTGACCGTACGACATTTCCTCTATATTGTATACCTAATGTCCAATCGCGATTATCTCGGCGAATTCGAACACATTGTCGTCCTGGCACTTCTGCGTCTTGGTGATCGCGCTTATGGGGTCACAGTGCGGCAGGAGATCGAAGCGCGCACCAGCCGCGAGGTATCGATTGGGGCAATCTATGCAACGCTTGATCGTCTAGAAGCGAAAGGCTACGTTAAGTCCCGCCTCGGCGATCCCACTCCCGAGCGCGGCGGACGGTCGAAACGGTTCTTCCGTGTCTCGGCTAAAGGAGTAAAAGCCGTGAATCGCACGCACCGCGCACTCCAGAGCATGACCTCAGGACTCGATCTCGTCAGGAGCTACTCATGATGACGAAACCATCTCTCGTTCAGCCTCCGCGCCTTGCCGTTTGGCTCGTGAATCTGTTCACTCCATACGAACAGTCAGAATCAATCCTCGGGGATCTGTTTGAGGAGTTCTCTGACCTTGCGTCGAAATCGGGAGAAGCCTTGGCCCGCCGCTGGTTTTGGCGGCAGAGTGTGAAAACCGTGGCGCATCTGATCGCCACCGGATTCCTCGTCGTGCCGTGGTTGATCGCTGGTACCGTAGTGGGAGGCTGGCTGCTATGCTGGGTTTTTTATTGGTCTACCCAGAAAGCAGTGGTTGCGCTCCTCTATAAATATCAGGTCTACGCACACATCGATGCTTATGTGTTTTGGTTGATATACGCCGTCCTGATCGAGCGTCTCATCGAACCGTTCATAATTGGCTGCATCATCGCGGTGGCTGCCAAGGGTAGGGAGATGGTTGTCACGATGACTTTCGGCCTTATCATTGGCGTATGGAGTGGAGCGGGATTGGCACACTTTAGGCCTCATTGGTCAGAGTCCAACTTCCCGCTGCTGTTAACCACCTTTGTGAGCCCAGTCATGTTCGTCATTGGCGGAGGTATCGTCAGGGAGATTAGATCGGCTATGTCACGTCGTCCTTCAGCTACTCACAGCTGATTACCGGCTACAAATTCGCTTGCCACCAGCATTCCCGCCGACCGCCGCTCGGCTAGTTCGTTCCCATTTTCTTCCCGGCAGCTTCAGCGTACTTAGGGTCGGTTGGTTGCAACTCGTAAGCTCGTTGATAAGCGGATAAGGCCGCAGACTGATTATTCAAACGCTGGTAGGCAATGCCAAGATTGAACCAATATGAAGAGACCTTCGGCTGATACTTCACGGCGTCGCGAAGCCATCGAACCGCTTCCTGATTTCGGTCTGCAACGAGAGCGTCGTAACCCCATTTCCCCTCCTCATATCCACCTTGGCTGGAGAAGTTAATGAAAGGTCGCCCGAAAGTCGATCCAAAGAACCCAAATAGGACGAGCGCAGCGATGCTCCCCGCGATTAGCGCACGGCGACCCGGAAACACGATCGCATAACCAAGCAGCAAACCAAGGACGGCACCAGCAGCATGAGCGACATTGGCGACGTTGAATACGTGAGTGACTGTCGTCAAAACGCAAATGAAAAACCATCCCACGAACAGACTCACCGTCCTCTTGTCTAACGAATCTTTGAACCGTTCATCGTGCTGTGAAAGGACGTACAGTAAACCGAATAGACCGTATCCGACCCCGGAGAGTCCCACTCCTCCCTGAGCAAAAGCAAAATCCAAGGAACTGGAACCGATCGCAAAAAGTAAGATCAATAGCGCTGTTTTGAAATGGCCGTAGACGCGTTCGACAGTTGTTCCGAGTGCCCAAAGCCAATAAAGGTTAAATGCCAGGTGCAAGATGTCCAGATGCGGTAAGACACTGGTTGCGAACCGCCATAACTGTCCACGACGAATCTCGGCGTTCTCAAATAAGGGCGAAATGTTCGTGCCCGCCCACCAAGCAATCGTCACTCCTACCGCAAGGAGTGCGATGCCAGAGATCACAGGATATTTTGGAATTTCCTTCCATCTGGGGACACTCGGCATTTTCGCTCCCGTTGCATAAACTACGAATCGTTCAGTGAGTTTTCCCTTCCAGGTGTTTAGCCTTTTGGGGACGTAAGATCAGTCGACCACAACGCGACCTGTTCTATCTACGTGAGTGGTACAGGTGTGATGACTAAGTTAAGAGAAGAGCAGCTTTCGGGAACGAAAGGAATTTAGCACTCCATTGCCAACTGGAGAGTCGAAAAACCGGACAAGTCAAGTTCTAGGACTTCAAATGGACTTACTCAGTCCAGCTTCTAAATCTCACTGAACTCGCACGCAAGAAAAGTCTTGACACTACACATCCAAGTAGTAGCATTACACACGCGTGTAGTAGAGGACAAAATGACTGAACCCAAATTAACGAAGCTCGAACTTCAAATCATGGATGCGCTGTGGAGTCAAGGCAAGGCTTCCATACGGGAGATTCAAGAAACGTTTCCCGAAAAAGGTAGGCCAGCCTACACGACGATTCAGACGACTGTTTATCGGCTGGAGGCAAAGAGAGCCGTGCGACGCATCAAGAAGGTCGGTAACTTCCACATTTTTGAGGCCGCTGTCTCCCGTGATGCCGCGCAAAGGAGATTGATCGACGACCTACTCGCCCTTTTCGGCGGGCGGACTCAGCCGGTAATGGCCCATTTGATTGAATCCGGCAAACTCACCTTGGCAGATGTTAAGGAAGCGGAAAAGATTCTACGGAAGCTTGAGAGAAAGGACAAATCTCAATGATTCTGAATTACTTCTCTGCGCTGTGGACATCATTTGCGCCGACACTCGGCAATCATTTGTGGCAGTCCACCCTATTCGCTGTTGTAGCCGGGTTATTGACTTTTGTGTTGCGAAAAAATCGCGCACGAACTCGTTACTGGCTTTGGCTGTCGGCGTCTGTGAAATTCCTATTTCCGTTTTCCCTGCTGGTGGGCATTGGGAGCGACCTGGCTTGGTCACGAGGTACAAACACTGGACTGTATCTTGCCATGAAAGGTGTCGGCCAACCATTTACGCAGCCGACAATTCCAACGTACTCTCAGGCCGCCCAATTGACCGTTTCTACGAGCCTGATTTACTTTCTTCCGGTGTTTCTCACAACTCTTTGGCTTTGCGGATTCTTGATGGTCCTCTGCCTGTGGCATGTCCGTTGGCGGAGAATTTCCGCTGTCGCTCGGGAAGCGGTTCCACTGCGTGAGGGCCGCGAAGTGGAAACCCTTCGCCGGGTCGAACGAATGCAAGGTCTCCAGAAGCCAATCGAAATTCGGCTATCCTCTACTTCGCTTGAGCCGGGAATTTTCGGCATTATCCGCCCTGTCTTGGTTTGGCCCGAAGGAATCTCCGAACGCCTTGACAATGCTCACCTGGAGGCCATTCTCGCGCACGAACTGTGTCACGTGCGCCGTCGCGACAATCTGGCCGCTGCGCTCCACATGGTGGTGGAAGCCATCTTCTGGTTCCACCCATTGGTCTGGTGGTTGGAAGTGCGGCTGATGGAGGAGCGCGAACGCGCCTGCGACGAAGAAGTCCTGGAATCGGGCAGCGACCGGCGGGTCTATGCGGAAAGTATTTTGAAGATCTGCGAATTCTGTGTGGGATCTCCGCTGGCCTGTGTGTCCGGAGTTACGGGTGCCGATCTCAAGAAACGGATTGCCCGTATCATGGCCGGGGGTCTTACGCGCAAACTGGATTTCAGTAGAAAGCTATTGCTCAGCGCCGCTGCATTGGCGGCCATCGCCCTCCCAGTAGCATTTGGCCCCCTGCACGAAACACAAGCTCGGGCTGAGTCGCAGGCTCAAAATACAGCCACTATTGCGCCTTTGTACGAAGTCGTTTCGCAAGAACCAAGCAAATCTGACGACCCCGCAGTCAGGATTAGGTCGCAAGCCCAAAAGACAGCGGCCATTGCGCCTTCGTACGAAATCGCTTCGATCAAACCAAACAAATTTAACAATCCTACAGCCAGGATTGAGTCGCAGGCCCAAAACACAGCTACGATTGAGCCTCGGTACGAGGTCGCTTCCATCAAACCAAACAAGTCTGCCGGCGATATGATCAGGCTGACGGGCAGGCCCGACGGGTTCACAGGAACGAACATCACGCTGCAGATGCTGATTCGAAACGCATACGAGGTCGAAGACAATCAAATCTCAGGAGGACCGAGCTGGATCGAGTCTGAAAAATACGATATTGAAGCAAAAATGGATGGCGCTGTAGCTGACGAGCTGCGCAAACTCGGTGAAGATCAAAGCATGCTTGAAAGGCAACGCATGCTTCAGGCTCTTTTGGCAGATCGCTTCAAACTGTCGATTCACTTCGAAACCAAAGAGGATCCAGCATATGCGCTGGTCTTCGCGAAGAACGGTCCCAGGCTTCAGGAGGCTAAACCTGGGGAGTCTTACGCTAACGGAATCAAAGGTTTTGACGGCCTCCCGATAGGACCACATAAGACGCGAATGGCAAGTGGCGAGCTAACGGTTCAAGCACTTCCGATGGTGGCCGTTGCGCGGCTGTTGTCGATGCACCTGGGCCGTACCGTATTGGATAAGACCGGGCTCATGGGCAGCTATGATTTCACGCTCCTGTGGACACCTGAGGAAGGCGAAACTGCGGTATTTAATGGACCGAAGGGCAGCCAGGTACGCGCTGACAGCACACGGCCCGAATCCTCCGGGCCTTCGATTTTTGCGGCAATTCAGGAGTAGCTTGGGCTGAAGCTGGAGTCGCAAAAAGGCCCGGTGAAGATCCTCGTCATCGATCATGCTGAGAGGCCTTCGGAAAATTAATCAACGAATGCGATTGTTTCGATTGTGCCTTCCATGAGTTGACTTAAGCCACCAGCTCCGAGTTGCCAACCATCCTCCTGCTGGTGAGCCGTCTCTGCGGCTGCGGGTGCTATCGCGATTTTGCCCTAGCTACTTTAAGACGGAGTGGCCCGAACCAGTCACGACAGGTTTGGGGCAACCAGCGTTCAACGCCGTCGGAGTTACCAAGCGTACTTTGATGTTTAGCCTATCCATTCTCACGCCAACGGCCTGAGGCCCTACCGCAGCGGGGGCGCTTTCCACGGTGTCGAGCGCATGAGCTACAGTTTGAAAAGGAACGCCGGAGTCAGCAAGGAGGTAAAGCGTGCGGTGCTCTGGCATGCTGTAAATCTCCGACAAGCGACCTGCCAGAGCGTTCCAGTCTTCCTGCTCTTGATTGAGCAACAGTTTGTCTGCGTCCGTTATTGTGCAGAACGATGGGTCGGTGGTCGCCATCGTATTCGCAGCGGGCCCAAGCGAGCTCGACGTAGAAGCCCGTTGGCGTGTGAAAGGAAGCGAACGTCATATATCCTGTTATGACAATAGCTAGTCCGGGCGCTGCGATCAGCCCGAATGCAGGGAGCTCTGAGAATCGCTTTGTTGGCGGAAACCTGCGGGCTCCCCGAAAGTGTCGGCCTCTTTGCTGTCCCTCGTCGAATACTTCGCCCTCAAGCAAGTCGATGCGTGTGCGGAGGTAGTTATAGGAACATGCTGCCAGAACAGCCGGGGGTATCCCCGCAGCGGTTGTAATAAGTGCTAGAGATATTTTCGTCGTAATCATTACCATGGCAGCGTGCTTCTCCATGGCCACGCCCCCGAATGCGTTCAAAATGCCCACGCATGTGCCCACAAGTCCGAGGTATGGGGCGGTAAGGGCAATTGATTTGAGACTGCTGTCCCTACCAAAAACTCCGTTCTGACTGAACTGGTTGAATTAGGCGGCCGTCGCTGTAGCTTTTCGGCAACATGCTCACGATCATTCGCTCGCTGTTTTCTTCTGCTCGGCAAGTCTTTCAAACTCGTGCAGCGCTGCAAGCCGAGATTCTTGCCCTCCGACATCAGCTCTTGGTACTCCAGCGCTCCTGCCGTGGCCATCGGCTGCGCTTGAGTCGCACGGATCGATTCCTATGGGCGTGGCTCGCACGATTCTGGAGAGGCTGGCGATCGGCATTGCTCATCGTCAAGCCCGAGACTGTCATCGCTTGGAATCGCAAGGGATTTCGACTGTATTGGAAGTGGAAGAGTCGCCATCCGCGAGGACGACCCTCCGTGTCGCGGGAAGTCATCGATCTCATTCATAGGATGAGCTTGGCGAATCCTGGCTGGGGCGCTCCACGGATTCACGGAGAACTGTTGAAACTGGGATTCGAGCTGTCGCAAGCCACGGTTGCCAAGTACCTGGTCCGACACCGGAGGCCACCGTCGCAGAATTGGCGCACGTTTCTGAAGAACCACATGCAGAGCTTGGTCTCTGCCGATTTCTTCGTGGTTCCCACCATCACTTTCCGGCTTCTGTTTGTTTTTGTGATTCTCTCACATGATCGCAGGCGTCCTATTCATCTCGCTGTAACCGCGAATCCCACGGCGGAATGGACGACCCGGCAACTGCTAGAAGCTTTCCCTTGGGACAGTGGGCCCCGCTATCTGCTTCGCGATCGCGACGGCTGCTACGGAGAGGAATTCCACGAAGCGACAGGGTGGCTGGGCATCCGAGAAGTCCTCACCGCTCCGCAATCGCCTTGGCAAAATCCCTATGTCGAGCGCCTGATCGGCACGATTCGCCGCGAGTGCTTGGACCATGTCATCGTCCTGCATGAAACGGGCCTGCGTCGCGTCTTGAAGTTGTATTTCGAATACTACGAGCGGACTCGCACTCACTTGTCTCTCGACAAGGATGCTCCGATCCCTCGGACGGTACAGCCTCCGGAGCTCGGAAAGGTAGTGGAGCTTCCGCAGGTCGGCGGACTCCATCACCGATATGAACGCCGGGCAGCCTAGCGTGCCCGGATCTGTGCTCTCCTACACCTAAACTTGGCGGAGAACTCCGCTTTGTGGTGCCGTGACCAAGCTCCTCGCGCCTGTATCAAACAACATCGCCACATACAGGTCGATCTGAATTTTGCGCTTCCCTGTCGTAGCAGCTTTTGACGACTCAGGCGGAATTATTGGTAGGGTTAAGTAATCCTAAGGTAATAGTTGCCGACGAACCGGAAGTGATCGCGCAAAATGGGGGTAATTAGGCAGACACTGCTGTACCTCAAATATGTTCCCAAGGACTGCTCCTCTGCCAACATCAAAACAACACCGTCCTGATTCCTAGCTCAGCCAGGAGAAATCCTCCATGAAACGATCCATATTAGCCTGCGTGCTGCTCGTGCCCGTCTCCGTGCTCCTATCGAGCGCAATATCTTCTGAACCGCAGCTCTATGCTCAGACCGCCGCCCCCACGACTTCCGGCGCGACCGCAGCTTGGACCCTTAAGGTGAGGGGCGAGATTCGCTGGCAGCAGGTCACACCGATGGGTGCTCTCCTCGTCTCGACAGACGCGGCGCTAGCGGCTGTGGACATCGAGGGTGGCCAGGTCATGTGGGAGAAGCCTGAACTCGGCGGGTTGCCGGCCGACAGCGTCCACATGGTCGAGGGCTCTCTCCTAATGGAAGCGACGCGCCCGGGTCTGCTGCAGATTTTTGACCCCGCGACTGGCGCGGTCGTCTTCGATTCCCGGCGCCTGAACTTGACGAGAGTCGTTACCCGCCGTGTTCTGCCCCAGAGCGGCACGCTTCTCGTCCATGGAAACCGCGCGGCGGGGCCTTCGGTCGTTGCTCTCTACGATCTGGTAACGGGTGAACAGCGTTGGGCGAACGAAGCGCTCTTCGAGCAGGCCGAGCCCCAGAAGCGGGGCTTCGGCGCGCTGATGCAGGGTTTACAGCGCACGGCCTCCGAGGGCACCGCGCTGGAGGTCCTGCAGGCCGGACCTGACATGATCGTTGTCCACACGCTGATGGGTTTGCTGGCTCTGGACGCGCGGACTGGCGCAGTGCGGTGGTCCGCAGCCTCGACCACGAGCCGCTGGGCCCAACCGCCGCGACACGTGCGGCTCTACCCGTCGCTCAACAAAGCCGATCGCATTTACATGAGCTTCGACGACCACCTCATGGCCTATAGCCTCGCTGACGGTCAGGCCCTCTGGGCCAAGCCCGCGAGCGTCGAGGGAAACATCCGCGATATCGTTCAACATCTGGCTGGGATCATCATGCTCCCCGAAGCGCCGCCGGAAAATGAGCCAACCCGTAGCCGCCGCGTCATCAACGGAGTTACCCAAACCGGTCTCAACGTGGCTCGCTACGAAGATGGGACGACGGTCGCCGCGAAGCCGCTCCGTATGCACGGCAAAGTGCTAGACGCAATGGTCGCCGGTGACGCCGCGGTGCTGGCCGTGGACGCCGAATCGCGCACCTTCGTGAACGTACTGGATGTGGGCACGGCGACGCTGCGCCTCAAGAAGGATGTGAAGATCAAGGGCCAGCTCGCCTACGCGGAGCTCGCGCCGTCTGGCCTCCTCTACGTATCGCGCCCCGACGCCACGATAAACGCCGAGGTCAACATCATCGATCTCGCGACCGGTGAGCAAAAGTTCAAGGACGCCATTGAGAGCGGCAAGCCTTTGAGTGCGGACGACTACAATGCCGCTCGGTACTGCCTGCATCATGCCGTGGAGGGGCGGACGCTATATGTGTTCGCGAACCGCGACCACCGCCTATACGCCGTCGACCGCGAAGCTGGCACCTTTCACGCGCTCAGCGGGGAAATCAAGCTGCAGGGCGGCGAAGTTCCCACTGATATGGAGATTCGGCCCGCGGGCATTGTTCTAATCTCACCGCAAAACCTCGTGCTCGTGGCGCGGGATGGGCAGGTGAAGCAGCAGGTTTATTATCCTGCGCCGCAGCTTCCCGGGCTGACGCGTGCGCTCTATGCGGTGAACGCCGTGCGGGCTGGCCTGTACGGCGCCGCCGCCGCGACCTATGGTGACGCCTTCGCCCAAGCATCGCAGAAAAGCACAGATCCCAACGCTCGATACGTCACCGGGCAACTGTCGACGGCGTACTCGCAGGCCGGCGCACAGCTCACGGGCTACTCGCGCCAGTCGGCGGCGTTCGCGACGAAACGCTTCAAGGCCTCGCTCACCGTCCCAGGATCGGTTTTTATGTTGACTCGCGCTCCCGATGGGAACGGAAATGTACTGCTTCAGATTGACAAGGACAGCGGGCAGCCCCGCGCGCGTGTGGATCTGGGCAAGGAGCGCGAGCCGGTGTATGCAGTCGACGACGTCGCTGGCATGCTCTTCCTTCGGACCGCGCCGGGCACGCTGGTCGGCTACCGGCTCTGATAATGGCGCGCCGGCGCGAAATCAGCGCTGAAAGTGATCTCGTTCATAGCCCGCAGCTGTGCCTCTTGAGATTGTGGATCACGAGCAACTCTGACGTAACGCGATTAGGTAAGGGTTGTCGACGACACGTCCAGAATCGTTGGATCAGCGGCCTTCGTGCGAATCGAGCTTTGTCAGTTCCTTCCAGCTTGAGTGTGGCTCTTCAGCTCGTCGGTCCAATTCAAGACCACGCGCAACACCTGCTTTGCTTGCGCTTCATCTTCTTGTTTCAACATCACGAAGCGCTGGCCATCTGCGGCTACGTCATAGTTTGTCCAGAGATTGCTTCGAGCGTAGACCCCCTCGAAGAGAAGCCGCGGGCTACTCACCTTAACCATCGATTCGGCGTGAATGTCGATG
>Ga0137358_10001215_pt1 | contig 13610 bp, 12 predicted proteins | sample Mad1_20_16metaG_FD_105551 | JGI IMG/M metagenome (GOLD analysis project Ga0137358, IMG submission 105551) | Vadose zone soil microbial communities from Angelo Coast Range Reserve, California, USA - Mad1_20_16 metaG | ecosystem: Environmental > Terrestrial > Soil > Vadose zone | place: USA... | reverse complement strand
TTTCGGGGCGAAGCGCGTCGGCGATCAGCGCCGGCGATCGCGGAGGATCGAGCGCTGGTAGTGCATCAGCAACGCACTACCCGAGCGCGAGGCTCCTTCGGACCTCCGTCCACACAACTCCGTCCACACAATGGTTGATAGAATGAAAGACGAAGCGCACGAGATCGTTCGGCGTGATGCTCGGGCGATCTACAAGGTTGATCCGAGCTCGCAGACTTATTGGGAAGCGAGACGCGGCGTCGGGCTCTTGGCACCGCTCGCGCTCCTGTTGTTTGCCGGCTGCTCCAACTACTCCATGCCGCCTGCAACGCCGGCACCCGCGGATATTCAGGCCGTCGCCACCGGAGTCAGCGCAATCGACGTGCCAATTAAGGATTACTATACCTACGGCACGGCGCTCGCCGTCAAGAACTGCGTCGGCTGGTTTGGCACGCAAATCGCTGGCGCGTCGCAGAATTCAGCATTGGCGAGCGAGTTGGGGATGCTCGGCGCAGCGGCAGGTGCAGCGGGCGGACCGATCGGTGCTGGTGCCGCAGCTGCAGCGGGGTTTGGCTCTGCGACGATCGGAAACATCCAAGCCAACTCGGCGGTCGGGATCGATCCGGTCGTAACTTACGGCCTCGTCCGCAAGGTGCAACAAGCATGGCTTGCAGCGGCGACAACCCCGACAACGAAAGCCGAAGCTTATCTGCTGGTCGAGGATTTCGCTGAAAAATGCCAGTTGCCCGATGTCAAGAAGGCAGTGGCCGATGCCGTAGCGAGCGCGCCCGTCAAGGCCGTACCAACAGCTTCTACTTTCAGTCTTTCAACGCAGCCGTCTCGGATGGTGTTGCCGCCGGTAATTGTGATCGGTGGGCAGCCGTAATCCCACTGACGATTGCCCGAGCGCAGTCAGGGGCCATTGGGTCAGCCCTGAGGCGGCACCGGCATCCTCATCGCGGTGCTCGGGGCGTTCGAGATGCGTTCCGGGATCAAGTTCGGTTGTGATAATAGCATTTTTTGATTGACAAGTCCGGATCAATCTGGTAGGAATCGGCGAAATTGGCGGAATGGGCGACGGCGCCGCTGGCGCGCCGGTGGTGAACCGGCCTTCGGGCTAATCCGCGGCGCAACCCTCAGGATCATTCTCGGGCGAAGCGCGTCCGGCCATCGGGGCGTGATCGCCGATGCTGCGACACCAGCGATTACGGAGTATCGCGCGCCTGAGAATCTCCCGGAGGGATGCGGGTGACGGACTTGCACGCGGGTTCGCTGGCGTCGCCGCCGGAGACGACGGGAAATGAGCTCGCGGCGGCCTTCAGTCCCGCCGAGGCGCGGGCACTCCTTTACGACTGGTCATTCTGGGCGCGCCCGGCGCAGAAGCCGCCGACCGGAAACTGGCGGGTCTGGCTGCTACTCGCCGGCCGCGGGTTCGGCAAGACCCGAACCGGCGCCGAGCTGGTACGAGCGCGGGTGGCGGCGTGGACGGCACGTCGTCTGGCGCTCGTCGCACCCACTGCGGCCGACGCGCGCAATGTGATGGTGGAAGGCGAAAGCGGTATCCTGGCGATCTCGCCGCCTTGGGACCGGCCGCGCTACGAGCCATCGAAGCGGCGGCTGACCTGGCCGAATGGCGCTATTGCCACGCTCTACAGCGCCGACGAGCCCGAGCGCCTGCGCGGACCGCAGCACGACGCCACCTGGTGCGACGAGCTCGGCAGCTGGCGCTACCCCGAGGCGTGGGACATGTTGATGCTGGGAATGCGGTCGGGGAACGATCCCCGCGTCGTGGTAACCACGACGCCGCGGCCGACCAAGCTGATACGGGCCCTGATTGCCGATCCGACGGCGGTGGTGACGCGGGGCTCGACTTATGAGAACCAGACCAATCTCGCGCCGGCCTTTCTTCAGCAGATCATCCGCAAATACGAGGGGACGCGGCTCGGCCGCCAGGAGCTCGATGCCGAGATCCTCGACGACGTCCCGGGCGCCTTGTGGACCCGCGGCGTCATCGAGGCGAGCCGGGCATGCGCCGCGCCGCCCTTGATCAGGGTGGTGGTGGCAATCGATCCGGCCGCGACTTCGTCCGAGCACGCCGACGAGACTGGCATCATCGTCGCCGGGATGGATGGGCAGGGGCAAGGCTGGGTGCTTGCCGACGTGTCCGGCCGGTACCCTCCGGCGGAATGGGCTAGGACGGCTATCGCAGCCTATCGCTCGCACCGCGCCGACCGGGTTGTCGCTGAGGTGAACAACGGCGGCGAGATGGTCGAGGCGACGTTGCGCGTGATCGATCCGAACGTGTCCTTCGCGGCGGTGCGCGCCGCCCGCGGCAAGCTCACTCGAGCCGAGCCGGTGGCAGCACTCTACGAGCAGGGCCGGGTGCATCACCTCGGTGTCTTCCCGCAACTCGAAGATCAGATGTGCGGTTTTGTGCCAGCCGATCACGGCGATTTCGGCCAGCGTCCCATGGGCTGCTCGCCCGACCGGGCCGACGCGCTGGTGTGGGCGCTGACCGACCTTTTGATCGAACCGATGTCCAATCAGGGCATCTACGACCTCTACCGCCAGCTCGCCAGTCAGGCGTCGGCGAAGGTCCGTGAGCCGAGCCGCTTCTAACCTGCGCGCGCAGCGGCAACGCCACTGGACTTCCGGTGACCGCTCGGAAGGAGATCATAGATTGTCGCTATTGGTCAAAGAGGACAACGCGGACCAGCGCATCGTAAGACTCGTGCTCAGGCTTGCTGCATTTGCCCTCGGGCTCAGCGCTGCGCTGCCGAGCCTTGCGCAATCGCCCGGGAACTTCTCCTCGCTATCGGCGACCGGCACCGCGACGCTCGCGGGCGACGTGCTGATGTGCTCGGGAAGGCCGTGGATCGATGTGCGCTGCAATGGTGCGGCGGGCGATGGCAGCCAGGACGACACAACGGCGATCAATGTGACGATCGCCGCGGCAATCACCAACGGGTGGCCGGTTCATTTTTCGGGCGGAACCTACAAGGTTACCGCGCCGATCTCGATCGACTACGCGGGCCAGGCGTCGAACGGCTTCCGCCTAATCTCGGAGGCGGCGACGATCGATGGGCGTCAGATCGCCTCCGGGCCAGTGCTGCGGATCCAATGCGGCCGCGGCACGCCCGCCAGTCCGACCGGATGCTTCTATTTCAAGGAAGAGGGCAGTTTGTTCGTCAAAGCCAACACCCCGGATTATGTGGTGGTGGTCGGCAACGCCGATTTTTCGGATGCGCACAACTCCGCAAAAATCGATCACCTGATCGTCAACAATGCCAGTACCGCACCGGGAGCCGGCGGATGCCAGTTCAATTTTGTTCTCGACAGTGACATCTACGCGGTCTGCGTTGCCGCCGGGGGCGCAGCCGGGCTCGCGTTCGAGCAGACCCAGTTCTCGCGAATTTCAGGCGCCGGCACGGCAGAGGGTACCGGGGGTCGAAGTGTGGTGCTCGAAAACGGTTATAATTTCAGCAACACATTTTTCGCCGTCGATATGGAAGTGTCGCCGATCTGTCTGTCGATCACCTTCAACCACAATGGCCTCAACACCTTTGTTTCACCCTTCTTCAACTGCGTCACCGCGGTCGACGCGACGGCGAGCACCGGCAATGTGCTGATCAACCCCAACTACGGAGGGGCGACGGTCAATTTCGGGCCCTTGTCGACCGGGATCACCGTGATTGGCAGCGGGTCGCGCAGCTCATGGGTTTTTCCTACTGCCGGCAGCTACACAGCCGCGGCGATTGACGACGGGATCAATATCTCGAGCTACAATGCGCCGGGCCCGTCAATGACCGTGACCCTTCCCGCGGTTGCCAGCCTCAACCCCGGCTGGACGATCGGCTTTGCGACCGACAATGGTAAAGGCATGACGGTCACTGCACCGTCAGGCGCAATTCTGGCGGGCGGCAAGAGCCTGGCTTCTATTACCCTGGGTGCGGGCAACTACGAGTATCTCCAGCTCCAGTCGGATGGCAATAATTTCAGGGTTGTTTCGGCAACGCGCAATACGCGTCTCATCAACGGCTACGATCCCCCGCCTTGGCCCAGCAATTGGCTCTATCCGTCGACCCCGGGATATGCCGCTACCCTCGGCGACAATGGCAACATTCTGTCGAGCTACAATACGACTTCTGGTTTGGCCGTGACTCTCCCAGCAACGACGACGCTGCCGAGGGGTTGGAGCATGGGCTTCGCCACCGACAACGCGAAGTCGCTGTCGATCCAGGTCAACGCGACATCGGGCGGCCACATCGTGTGGCCCGGGTCGGGCGGTGCGGCGACAACGCTGGCGCTGGCCAATACCAGCCAAGGCGCCTACGAGTTTGTGGTATTGCAATTTGACGGCAGCGGTAACTTCCGGGTCGTCGATGCGACGCCAGCGACGGCGCAGGCGATCGGCATGCTCGGCGCCGGCGGGATCACCCGTTGGAGCTTCCCGTCGGTCAGCGCCTATGCGGCGACCGTCGCCGACAACGGCGGTGCGGTATCGAGCTACAACAGCCCGCTCCCCTATCTCGCGGTGACACTGCCGCCGACGAATGCCATTCCGATGGGGTGGATCATGGGCTTTGCGACCGACAACGGCAAAGCCTTGGGTGTCCAGGTCAATGGCGGCGCCGGGGAAAAGATCCTCCTCCCGGCGGGCGGCGGCACGTCGTCGAGTTCGATCAGTTTGGCGACCAATCAGAATTACGAATATGTGGCGCTGCAATTCGACGGCTCGAACTACCGAGTGGTCGCTGCGACACCACAGACGCTCAACTTCCTGGGCGGGCTAATCAATGCTGGTTCGCCGGCTTCTTCGTCGCCGTGTATGACCAACCAGATGATGCACGACAGCAACTATCTCTACATCTGCACTGCGCCGAACACCTGGAAGCGCGCGGCGATCACGGGAGGATATTGATGATGGCCGCAGCCTGCGACAAAGGTACGGAATAAGCCATGCCACCTGCCGGCGGAAAGCGGACATCCCTTGCCTCCTACTCCTGGGGCAGCTGGGGCGAACAGAATGACCTCGGCCAATTTCGCGAGGTCTTCCAGCCCGCCCAGGGGATCTTCTCACCGAGCTATCCGCTGTCACCAACCCAGCCGGAGCGGGTGCGGCTGTGGGATTTCCCGGTCGGCTACAACACGATCTATACGCCGCGCAGCTATGAGGCCATCGGTTTCGACGAGCTAAGGGCGCTCGCTGAGAGCCACGACATAACGCGACTGGCAATCGAGACCCGCAAGGACCAGGTCGAAAAACACGACTGGATCATTAAGCCGCGCGACGACCGTCGACCGGCTGCGGACGCGCGTCCCCGCATCGAGCGGTTGACCGAGTTCTGGCGCAATCCCGACGGCGAGCAGCCCTTCGCCACTTGGCTGCGCGAGGCCCTCGAGGACGTGCTCGTGCTCGACGCACCGGCCTTCGAAATTCGTCGCAACCGCGGTGGCGACATCATCGGCCTCGATGTGGTCGACGGATCGACGATCAAGGTGCTGATCGACGACACCGGGCGTCGTCCGCGCCCTCCTGCACCGGCCTACGAGCAAGTGATCCGCGGTCAGCCATGGCGCCTCTTGCGGGACGATGAGCTGATCTATCTGCCCCGCAACCGCCGCTCGCACAAGGCTTACGGGTTCAGCCCGGTCGAGCAGATCGTGGTGACGGTCAACATTGGGTTGCGCCGGCAGATCATGCAGCTGCAGCACTTTACGGAGGGCAACGTCCCGCCTGGGCTGCTCAACGCGCCGGAGGGCTGGAATGCCGAGCAGATCCGTCAGTTTCAGGACTGGTTCGACTCGATCCTCGCCGGCAATACCGGCAGCCGCACGCGCCTTGTTTGGGGACCGAGCGGCGCCCGTTACCAGCCCTTTAGGGAGGCGCCCTACAAGGATGATTTCGACGAATGGCTGGCGCGGATCGTGTGTTACGCGTTTTCGCTGCCGCCCACGGCCTTCACCCCACAGGTCAATCGGGCAACTGCGCAGACCGCCCAGGACACAGCGCTCGAGGAGGGCCTGGCTCCCCTGATGGGTTGGGTCAAACGGCTTGTCGACCGCGTGATCCAGAACCGTATGGGTCATCCCGATCTCGAATTCGCTTGGTCGGGCACGCGGTTGACAGATCCAAAGGATCAGGCCGCGGCGCTCACCAGTTACGTCAAAGAAGGTATCTACACTGTGAACGAAGCGCGGAGCATCCTCGCGCTAGATCCGATCGAGGGCGGCGACGAACCGATGTTCCTGACCGCTCAGGGGCCAGTGTTGCTGCGCGATGCGCTGGCTTCAAGAACCAACGCCAGTAAAGCGGCCACCGGAGAATAATCGGGTACCTCTGATTCCGGTAGCGCCGGCGGGTCGAAACCCGTTCCGCGGCATGCCGCGCCGATGCAAGCGGCGCCCGACCCTCACGTGGATAAAGTTAGGAGCCTCTGATGAGCGTGTTGCCGTCCGACATCGTCGTTTATGGCTCGGCCGATATGCCCGAGACCGACGGCGCCACGATAGGCGGCGCGGTCGACTTCACTCGTCGTGTCGCGTTCTACGACATCACCCCGGCCGGCAGTGTCGATGTTATCTCGAGCTCCTCGAGCGACACCGCGACCAGGATCGCCTATTCCGGACGCGACTCGACCGGCGTCATTCAAAGCCAGACACTGATCTTGAACGGGCAGAGCTGGGTGACCGGGTCGCAATCGCTCGAGCGGTTGCTCTACGCCGCGTTGTCGGGGGCGAGTGCGAACGGACCAGTGGCCAACCCCGGTGGTACCCCCGCGGTCGGTGACGTGGGACTCGCCGCCCATAGCTGCGTGTTGCCTTCGGGAGCAGTGACGACCGACGCGACGGTGCACACCGCGCAGACCGGATCAGCCAACCACAGCGGTACGACACCCGCACTCTTCAAACTGCAATCGGGCGATGGTGTCGTGGTCTCCGCCGGGCAGATTATTTGGACGAAGAGCGGCACCGGTGCCAACCAGTTGCGGCAGATCATCGCCACTGCAGGCTACGGCACCGATGTGGTCGCAGTCAGCCGCGACTGGGGCGCGGTACCGGACAACACAACGACCTACAAGATTTTTCAGGGTATGCTGTTCGAGATCTCGCCAAACCCGGTGACCGCAGTGATCCGCATGTTCTCGACCAGTGCGGCGGATGTGCCGACCGGGTCTCAGCGTACCTATTACGACAAAGTTTTCGTTGTGAATAACAATACCGCGACGGCACTGACCGGCGCGCAGATCGAGGTGGCGAACGAGACGCCGGCCCTGCCTTCGGGCGCGCTGTTGGACTTGGCGCTGACGACGGCGCTCAACGACGCCGGCACGGTCGCCAACCGGCAGACCGCGCCTTCCTCGGGGGTCGGCGCCTTCACCACGCAGCCTGCCTTCCTGAACGTGCCGAGCCCGGGCAACCTGCCGTCCGGCCTCACACCGAATGCGGCCGGCGCGCAAGGTGTGTGGCTACGGCTAACCTTGCCGGCCGGTACCGCAGCTTACAAGGGTTCGGCCGATCTGAGGACGCAGGGCACAACAACGTGAACGCCGAAGGAATCGGCGACGCCCTCAGACTATGAACTGATCGTGGCGTCGGGAACGCCGGAAGGGGCTGATGACGACTGGTGCGACGCAACTCGCCGTGTTCTATGCGACAGGCAGCAAGATTTTGCGTCGTAAGATCATCCCCGACAGTGACGCGCAGTTTGCTCTGCACCAGCCGGGGCCCGGTGAGAGCCTGGTACCGGCGGGCTCGCATCGGGTCGGCGACTTGCTGCCGCCGCACGGCAAGCCTGGGCAAGAGCCGGCGTGACCGTCGTCTATCTGTTGTCCGGCACCAGCTGGACGGTTCCGGCTGATTGGAACAACGCGAGCAACACCGTTGAGGCGATTGGCGGTGGTGGAGGCGGTGAAGGCCTCGGCGTCGGTAATAACGGCGGTGGTGGAGGCGGTGGCGAGTACCGCAAGATCACGAACTTTCTCTGCGACGCCGGGAAATTCTATCCCGATTGCAATCGGCGCGGCGGGAGCTGCCGGCAATAACGCCGCTGGTGGAAACGGCGGAGACACGACGTTCAACACAAGCTCGCTGATCGCAAAGGGCGGTCAAGGCGGCGGGCAAGCCGGTGCCGGGGTCGGTGGCACAGGTGGATCCGGTGGCACGGGGACCGTAGGCAATAATGGAGGCACAGGCGGTTCCGAGCCCGCGTCCGCCCAATCAACATCCGGTGGTGGCGGAGCTGGCGGGCCTAACGGCGTAGGGGGCGCCGGCGGCACCGCTGTCGCAGTTTCTGGATACCCTAACTCAGGCTCTGGAGGCGGTGGTGGAAATGGAGGCGGAGGTGCGGGCGCTGCGGGGAATGGCACCACGTCAGGTGGCGCCGGCGGCACGGCGCAAGATGCCACCGCCGGTGGCGCTGGGGCGACGTCTTCGGTAAACGCCGCTAACGGCTCTCACGGATCTGGTGGCGGCGGCGCTATCGGCTCAAACAACACAAAAGGCGGTGACGGCGGAGCTGGCATCGAATGGGATTCGACGCACGGTTCCGGCGGCGGCGGGGGTGGCGGGCCGGTGAATGGTACGGGTGCAAATGGTGGTGCTGGCGGACTCTATGGTGGTGGCGGTGGTGGATATGGATATTTGGCCGGCATCGGCGGTGCCGGTGGTCAGGGCATCATCGTCATTACCTACACGCCCACGGCCGCGACGACCGTCGTTTCGGATGCACCCAATCCGGCCGAGTTTCTGGCGAGCCCAACAGCCGGAAACGTGACAGGGTTCGAGTTACTGGCAGCACAGGGTAACAATTTACCCGCGTCGTGCGAATTTATGGTGGGTGCTCGAAGCGATCCGGGTATTTCGGCGGAATTGCTGTCAATGAGCCGGGCCGATGGCTGGCTGCCCGACGAGTTGCTCGCGACTGCAAGCGGCGACCCTCGAATGCGATTGGAATGGGCGGCGGTTCTGAACAGCCTTCTCGTTTTGCCGATCGCGCTCGGCGGCGGGGTTGCCCGAGACAGGTCCGCTCGCATCGAGTGGTCGGCACAAGTTTTTTCTGATCGGTATGTCGCGGCTGAATGGCTGGCGTCGTTGCCGTGGGATCTGCCGGTGCCCACCGAGTTCGCTGCTCTCGTTGCCCGCGACGCGCCAGGACGGACAGAATGGCTAAGCACCACCATCGTACCGCTGACCGCTGATGCGTTCCTAGCAATCGAGTGGTCAGAGGCCCCGGCGCCAGTGCCAGTGCGGGTGTCGCTAGAACGGCTGCTGGTCTCCCCCGGCAACCGGCGCATTCTCAGCACGCTCGGCCGCCTGCGGCTTCTCAAACATCTATGACAAGAGCTGAAGTGTCTTCGCGGTTTCCCGCAGTAGCTACCCGCTCAGAGGCCAATGAGGAACTCGGCTATGCGCTTGGCAACGCCGTTCGATCCGATCGAGATCGGCGAGATTGACAACTTCGCCTTTGATTTTACCTCGGATATCGGTGCAGCGACGATGGTTTCGACGAGCTGGACTTGCGCCCTTGCCCCGTTCCAGACGGCCACCGATCCGATGCCGCAGTCACGAGTATTGTCGGTTTCGACTGAGACAGCAATCCAGCTGCGCGCCCCGGCCGATGGGTCGCTGCAAACGCGTACCGGGTTCTTCTCGGTCGCCTCGATCGGCGGTATGCCGACCACGGCGGCCGGCGGCACCTATATCCTCGAAGCCTCGGCTGCTCTAAGCGACGGCCGCGTGCTCAAGCTCAACGCAACGGTCCTGTGCAGCGCACCCGGGTAATCGGCAGTCCGAGTTTCGGATTGCGACGACGGAACCCCATGGCTGTGGATGCGTCGGCAGGGCGGCGATAATTTGGAGAACCAGCGATGACGAATAGGCTGCTCGCGCCTGCTCCCTGTGCGCGGTTTCAGACCTCGGGCGGATCGTATAAGGCCGATCAGAAGGGCGTGATCGCCGCAGCTGCGATCGGGGATGTGATCGACTTGATCCGCGGCGGCTGCACCCTGCTGCCCGACGACAACGACTTTACCACAACCGCGGACCCGACTGAGCTCAGCGATCAAACTCAAGGATTTTCAGTAGGCTCTCGTTGGTTCAACACTGCGGCGGGTCGAGCCTGGGTCTGCTTGTCGACCACACCCGGCGCCGCGATTTGGATTCTGGACGGCGTTGTGCCCGGAATGGGCGCCGAGCCCTCGAACATGCGTGCGTATTTCGGTGGGGGAACCGGCACACTGCTCGCAGAAGGCAGTCTCGCTCGCCAACTCGGCAATCCGCTCGCCGGCAATAGTGCCGATACCACCGATGACGTTCTGGCGAGTTACACCTTACCGGCTTTGAGCCTCGATGTCGCGGGCAGGGGGCTCCGCATCACCGCCCGGGGCATGACCGGGCCATCGAGCAACGATAAGCGCGCCAAACAGTGGTTCGATGCGAAGATTTCCGCAGGAGTGGTTGTCGGCGGCAGTGTCATCGCTGATACCGGTGCCTGGGCCGACGCGATAACGCCGAACAATAATGTTGGCTGGCAGCTGACGTCCAACGTCTTCAAATTGGGCGACGCAGGCTCGAACACTCAATACGCGCAGAGCTCGGCGATTCTCGGCGGCAGTCATGGCGGGATCGGGTTGCCGGTCTTCCCGACGGCGATCGAGACGGGGGCCATTGTGATTGCTCTGACAGGCTCATCTTACACCGCCGCCGCAGCCAATGATTTGGTTGCAACCTGGTTCGAAGTCAGCGCAATGAATTGACAGGATAAACCCAATATGACCAAGCCCACGTCATTGCTATGGTTGCCGCAGCCGAGCACCGTTATCGGTCTTGGTACCCTCGCCGGCACGTTTTGCTATTGGATCACGAGAGATCCGATTTGGGCAGGTGTTGCTGCGGCGGCGGTCAAGATACTCGTTCCTGACAATTCGACGGGAGGGGACCGGGCGTTCGAAGCAATCGCGATGCTGGCGCAGAGCGCCGGCAGGCCTCTCAAAGCGGCGGCAGCGCAACCGTCGGTTGCCTCCGGCGTCGGCAAAAATCAAGCCCCGCTGTACCGGGAGGCACGGGAGAAAATGACGAACGATCTGATCAGCGACCAAGGCTAGTTGGCAGGACGTGATCATGCGACTCTATGGCGCAATCGAGAAGGTCGAGCCCCAGGATGACGGAACCGTGCGTGTGCATGGGATCGCGACATCGGAAACAGTGGACGACCAGGACGAGATTGTTAGGGCCGATGCGATACGCGCGGCCCTCCCGGACTACATGCGGTTTCCGGCCCTGCGTGAGATGCATCAGCTGTCAGCCGCCGGAACGACGCTGGAGGCCGAGGTCGGTGACGACGGCGTGACCCGGATCGTCGCCCACGTCGTCGACCCGGTTGCAGTCGCCAAGGTCAAGAATAAGGTGTATCGCGGCTTTTCGATCGGCGGTCGGGTCACCCAGCGCGACGCTGCCAATTCCAAGGCCATCACCGGCCTGGTGCTCAACGAGATTTCGCTAGTCGACCGCCCGGCGAACCCCGCAGCAGTGTTCGATTGTTGGAAAGCTGCCGTCGCTATACCCGGGGGGCTCTACTGCGAAGCAAACGCCGACAGTGCATCGCCGGCACCGGCCGGGTCTGCAAGAGAGCCGTTCAACCCACCGGTTCAAATCTGGACCTGCGGCATCCCCGGTCACCATCATCGCGCCAAGAGCGAAGCGGTGAAATGTCTGGAATTGCAATCACCAGGGCCGGCGAGTTCTTCTGGGCCGCCGCTGTCGGAAGAGGCCTCCGGGTCTTCGCCCCAAGGAGGGCAGAAAGCTGTCGAAGCGGATCCGGCAATCGCTGATACCCGGAGAGAGAAGATCGACAGCAAAGGGCCGCCCTCCGCCGAAGTGGATGTTAAGACACCGCTCGCCAGGGTGACAGGGGCTCCTTGGGACCTTGGACGCGTCGCTCAAATTATTCAAGAGCTCGACTGGCTTCGAGATACCTTCGAGCTCGATACGGCGATGCCGGGCGGAGATTCGATGGAAGTCGTTCGGTTGCAGACGAATATCGCTGAGCTCTGCGGTATTCTGAACACCTTGGTGGCAGAAGATATCGGTGAGATCCCGGGCACCGCGCCAATAGACGGGGATGGTCACTTAGAGGCTCCCGAATTGGTTGCGAGGATCGCCGGCGCGCCAGGAGTGGTGCGTATGGTGGCGCTCCCTCAGACAGGAAACCCTAACATGCAAAAACGGGCCTCCGGCCTTTTCGCCAATGCCAAGCACTCGGAAGGCGACCAGGCGCTGGTGGACATGGCGCTATATTCTTGCGACAAGTGCATGAAGCTCGACGGTCTGTCGATCAGGGAACGTGACCACGTGGGCAGCGCGCGGGTTCATCTGGTCGAGACCGGGGGCGCTCCAATGGCAGACGTGAGCATGGACCCGGCAGGCGATGGGTTCGAACTTGCCGCCAAAGCCAGCGGCAGTCGCAGCCGAGCGCATCAGAACCTGATGGATATTGCACATGAATGCATCGGGAAGGTGATCGGCGGAATGACATGCTCGCGTTCCGATCCGCACCTTGCCCGCGGACGGGTCGCAGAGTCCGGCGAGGCCCCAGACACGGGCACCTGGCACTCCGAACAGATAATGGAGCATCTGCATTCGGCGCACCGCGATTTGGTTGCGGCCGGCGCCTAATGCAACTGCGGCGTAGGGGGGACTGCCGAAGAGCATAGCCAAAGCGATATATTGGAACTGGAAAAGGGTTTGCCGGTAACGGATCTCGCCAAAATGCTGGTCGATGAGCGGGCCGAGAAGACGGCGCTGGTCAGGGCGTTTGGCGAAATGATGCCGATGCTCGACCGACTGTCCAAGCGGATCGACGACATCGCCTGCACTCCGCTCCCGCCCCTAACGATCGCGAGAAACAGCGTCTCGATATCGAAACAGCAGGACGGTGGCGGAACCGCAGATATCCAGTTGTCGCCAGAAGCTGTTGCGTCTGCCCTCAGCAAAATGACCAAGGAGGATCAGACCCTGACCTTAATCAAGGCCAGCTACGCCAAGCCCATTCGCGTGCATGGCATAGCTCCCGGCGAACCCTGACCACCGGTAGCGTCGGGGTCCTCGCGGGAGACGATCAACAGGACTTATCTGCACCAAGCCCGCTCTGCCTAGAGTCGTCCCGGCCCCCGTAAGTCGGGGCGGCCGAAGGTAACCAAGTCCCCTGCGGCCTTGCGGCAAAGCTCCGCTTCGCTGAGCGGCCGTCGCCAAGCCCGGTCTTTCGGCCGGGTTTTTTCATTGCCCCCCATCCGGGAGGATTTTGGATGAATACGATCACCAAGGAATCGCTGGAGCTCTTGAAAGGGGTCCTGGCCAAGCCGGACGATGGACTGGCCAAGTCGCTCTCGACCGCGTCCGGTCTGCTCGCCTACGACTTGCAGGCTCCGGCCAAAAACCTTTATCCGTTTGTGACCCCTATAAGGAACGTGATGCCCCGCGTCGGCGGCGGCACCGGCGCAGCCACCAACTGGCGCCAGGTCAATGCGATCATCGGCTCCGGTTTCGACGCAATGGGATGGGTGCCCGAAGGCCAGCGCTCGGGTCAAATGTCTTATTCGACCTCGAACAAATCCGCCACCTACGTGACGATC
>Ga0137358_10001212_pt1 | contig 13643 bp, 12 predicted proteins | sample Mad1_20_16metaG_FD_105551 | JGI IMG/M metagenome (GOLD analysis project Ga0137358, IMG submission 105551) | Vadose zone soil microbial communities from Angelo Coast Range Reserve, California, USA - Mad1_20_16 metaG | ecosystem: Environmental > Terrestrial > Soil > Vadose zone | place: USA... | reverse complement strand
CGTCGTTAAATTCAGCTGACAGACCTGTCGCGGCCACACCTAGTCGCCGGCTCACCCTGAGCAGGCGCGTGCCGTGATGCGGAAATGCGACCTCCTTCTGCTCCTACTAGAGCCGCAGGCCGTCTTCCAACCGACCGATCGATGAGTACCTACTCGAGGTTCATTGTTTCTCATGGCGACATTTGGCAGCAATCGTCGATTTTCGCAGATCCGTAGCACCGCTTTGGTCGCGAATGTTGCTCCCGCGAGCGCGCTCTCGCGCATTCTTCTCACCACGCTGATCGCCTCAGCGACGGCAATTGGCCTTTGGTCGCTGCGATACCTGCTGCCTTCCCAACCGCAGGCAATCGGCTTTGAGAACTTCACCGACCGCCATACAGCTCTCACGATTCACGCCGTCTTCGCATCCATCGCTCTCTTAGTGGGTCCTTGGCAGTTCCTTCCGTCGATATTTTTCCGCAGGCGCCGGCTCCACCGTCTTCTCGGGTGGATATACGTATCTACGGTCGTTTTAGGGTGGCTCGCGTCCTTGCCACTTGGGCTACACGCCCATACAGGCGCAACAGCCTCGGCGGGATTCCAGGCTCTGGGAGTCGCCTGGCTCACTTGCACTCTGCTCGGGTTCTTAGACGCGCGCGCCGGCCGCATTGTCGAGCATCGCCTCTGGATGATTCGGAGTTACGCGTTGACAACGGCGGCGATTACTCTACGGCTGTACGTCGTCGGTAGCGACGTTCTCCATATCCCACTTGGGCAAAGCTATCCCTACATCGCCTGGCTCTGCTGGGTGCCGAACGCTGTCGTCGCGCAGTGGCTCATTAAGGCAACCGCGACTCGGCCTTTTCCTTGGGAGTCTGACCGTGGACTCGCGTCGTCGCCTTCGATGTTTCATGAGCCTCGCTTAGGTCAAAACGCAAGCGAGGACTCCACTCCTGTTCACTGAGTCCCTGAACGAATCGTTTGGGACCGCATTTGCTCCATCCAGTAGTCAATTAGAGGATCGCCATGTCAACCGCAACCACGTTCCGTCGTCGTACAATCTATGCAATTGCCGCGACTGCTTTGCAGCTCGCCACTCTCACTGCCGCGCAAGCCGATGAAGGCGTGCCACCTACGGTGACGGAAACCGACGGCCGGCGGGCAGGCAATTGGGATGTAACGCTCGGCCTCGTCACGGTCGATAGTGAAAAATATCCGGGCTCGTCCGCGCGTCAATTGCATATTTATCCCTTGGGAGCAATCGTCTACAGGGACACGTTCTTCTTCAAGGGGGATCCTATCCCGGGCACCACTATTCGCGGCCTAGGGGCCTATCTTTTCAAAAATGAACACTGGGCGATCACCGCCTCGCTCACTCCGGATTTCACACAGCGACACGAGCAAGACGACGTCCGCCTCCGTGGGCTCGGCAACGTGGCAACGACCATGCGCGGTGCGCTCGCGGCGACCTATTCCCGAGACTGGTGGCGGATTACTGCGGCGGTTACCCAGGATCTGAGCAGCAGGAAAAAGGAAGGCGCCAAAGGGGGATTCGATTTCGTCGCGACCTGGCACGCGACCGAGCGTCTCGCGCTCGACGCGGGTCCCGGCGTGACGATCGCCAACGGAGAGAATACGCGCACTTTCTTTGGCGTTACTCCTTTGCAGAGTGCTCGCTCAGGCTATGCCGTCTACGATCCTTCGGGCGGTGTCCAGAACATTCGGTTCTCTGTAGGCATGAACTACCGAATCAGCCGCAGCTGGTTTGTCGGTGCGTTTGCCTCCGAATCCAAGCTGCAAGGCGATGCGGCCAACAGTCCCTTCGTCGAGAAAAAGCAGGAATTCTCGATCGGAACCTATATTGGTCATCACTTCTAGGCACTCTGCCTGGATTGTGCCGATGAGCCGGTTAGGTCTCCGCGCACGCGACGGCCTGTCGCGTTCGAAGACACCAGCCGATCGCGACTCTTCGCTTCCAGCAGGAGCGCACCGCTGGCGGGGCGCGCTTTCCTCCGGCATTTTGGCGGTATACGGCCTATTTTTTTCCTGTTCTGGAATCGATCAGGTCCGAAAGATGGAGATCAGTTTTTGGTCTTCCATACGTTGCAGTATTGAATTCGTCGATGTTTGGCATTGCCAAGCAATGGACGCCGTTGCTGTGCTCCGGTCTATCGATGGCTGGGGACCATCACTTTCGGCGGCGCGACTGAGATACCGCAGCGCCGGCATAGATTAGCGTGCGATTTCCTCCAACGAACGGCCTCTGGTGCGGGGACCATAGACGCCGATCGACACCATCACGACCAGCATGCTGAGTGAGATAAAGACAAACACGCCGGGCGCACCAAACTCTCTGAGAAGAAGTGCGACTATAAAGCTCGTGAAGATCGTCGAGAGGCGGCTGAACGAATACACAAAGCCGACCGCGCGAGCGCGCACATGTGTCGGATAGAGCTCGGCCTGATAAGGATGGTAAGCGTACGACATCAGCGTGTTGGCTCCGACAATGAAGACGCCACAGGCGATCAGCAGCGATGGGTCCGTCAAAACTGAGAATATCAGTCCGAGCACGGCTGTTACGCCTGATGCGGTGACGATCTGCCATTTTCGCTCATATCTTTCAGCAACAGTTAAGCTCCACAGCAACGACCAGAGCGGGTAGGCCGTCGAAACAATTGCTGAGTACAGCAGGCTTTTCGTGACCGAATGGCCTTGCGCAGCTAGCAGCGTCGGCAGCCAGTTCGTAAAGCCGAAGAAGCCAATCGTCTGAAAGAAATTGAAGACCATCAGCATGACCGTTCGTTGCCGATAAGGCGGCTGCCAGATTTCAGCGAAGCTGGCGCTATGACGAATTTCCGGGACAGTTGGCTGCGGTGCGGGCAGCCTGTATCCGAGATCGGCCTCTACCCGCAGCTCAAGATCGGCGACGATCCGGTCGGCCACGTCGGATTGGCCATGCTGGGCCAACCACCGCGGCGATTCAGGCAAACCCATACGCAGCCACCAGATCACGATAGCTCCGCTACTGCCGATCAGAACGACCCACCGCCAGCCCGAGATGCCATACGGATCGATCGGTATCAGCAAATATGAAACGAACGCGAGAAGGGGGATGGCGAGAAATGCGATCGCTTGCGCCATTGCCGCGGCTTTGCCGCGCATGTGCTTCGGAACAATTTCCACGAGGTAGGCATCGAGCGTTGCGAGTTCGACGCCCAGTCCAATCCCAGCTAGGAAGCGGCACGCGAATATGCCATGGGCGGTCGACTGCAGCGCCATCGCGAGCGTCGCGATGCTATAGGCAATGAGCGCCCACACGAAAATTCGCCGACGGCCGAACCGATCAGCTAGGAAAGCAAACCCGATCGCGCCAACAAACAATCCAAGGAAGCATGACGCAGCAAAAGCTGCTTGATCTGGAAGACCGAAGAGCCCCTTCGCGCCAGCGCTAAAGATGCCGGCCCGCACCAAGCCGGTCGGGACATAGGCAGTCTGATAGAGGTCGTAGACCTCGAACATCCCTGCGAGAGAGAGCAGCGCGACAAGCCACCAGGTGCGCCGGTTTTCAGGCAGGCGATCAATGCGAGCGGTGATTGCTGAAGCATCGGCCTTTAATGGAACAATGCCTTCGGTCGCACCGGCTGCATTAGTCTGGGCACCCATAGAATCCTCCAATAGTATATTTTTGTCGCTTGGGAGTGTGCAAGCAATCCTGACGCACAGGCGGAACCCGTCGACGGCCACGTTCGGCTGCATTCAACTTGTGCGAGGCCGAAAAATTGCCTGCAGCCATCCGTGCGGCGGGAATCGAACCAACTTCGGTTCAGGCGGCGCCTAAAAACGCCTACAGCCGCACTATCGGCAGGCCGTTGAGTTGCGAATTTCTAAAACCATCGCATACCCGATTGCTTTCAATGAAAACCTAAAGAGGTTCTCGGCCGGAGACATCATTAACGTCCTTCATCCGGCGCAGATCGGGCGGCGGCCCCGCACCAAGGACACCTTGGGCGCCTGGCTGATTATCTACAATTATCGATTGGCCGAGCGCTTTCGCCATATACTGTGCGGTCATGCGCCCCCGGAAATCAGAGGCTCTGCCAGTTTAGTGGGCTTAGTTGGATAGTTCTCCGGGGAGGCGGCAAGTGCCCCAGCAACTAGCAACACACTACTAAACGTGAGGCATCGCCACATTCTTAGATCTCCAGATTTGAAGAGGAAACACAGTCCGTTGTACATCGGCATGAGCCGCTCGATTGCGGCGTCGAGCGTCGTATAGTCGTATAGGATTGCGAAACGGTAAAGTGCAAAGGAATCAGCGTTTCGTGCATTCCATGCAACACTCGGAGCAAGTCGCTTGATTAAACGAGTCCCCCAGACGCAGAAGATCCACTATGATATTCGCGACTTGCGAGCCGTATGCGAGCTTGCTCGCCAAGGGGGATTCAAGCATGCGGCGAATGCACTCGCGATTACTCCCTCAGCGCTAAGTCGGAGAGTTGCCAAGCTCGAAGAAGTAATTGGTGGCCTAATCGTCAATCGCACAACTCGATCTATAGCGCTAACCGCGCTCGGACGGCGCCTCGTAACTAGATGTGAGCCGCTTCTCAGGGAATTGGACGAGAGTGTCGATGAGTCGTCACGAATTGCTAGAGGGATGGAGGGACAAATCGCGGTCGGATGCGTTTCGTCAATTGCGTACACGCTGCTTCCATCCATCGTTTCCGACTTTCGAAAGCGGCATCCGGATCTCCGTATCAGTCTTAAGGATGATGATGGGTTGCAGATCACAGCAGCGGTGTTGAATTACGAGGTTGAACTCGGAATTACCACCACGGTAGTTGGCCGCGATCGTGATTTGTATTCTGAGCTGATTGCAACAGATCCCTTCGTTCTTGTTTGCGCTCGTGACCATCCACTGGCGAATGCAAAGTCCCTGCATTGGCATCGAATTGCATCTCAGCGCTTGATGGGATTCAAAGCGTCCAGTTCGATCCGCCAACTTTTGGATCAGCGCCTCCAAAGGGAGGGGCTTCAGTTACTTTGGTTCGATGAGGTTGACAAGTTGTCGTCTTTGCTCAGCTATCTTCGGACGGGCAGCTTTGTAGGAGTCGTGCCGAGCTTAATCGCTCGTTACTTAGTCGAATTAGTCGCCGTGCCAATGATTGGCCCTAGAATCGAGCGGCGGATCTACTTAACTCGTCGCAAAGATATGATGTTGAACCCGCCTGCACAGATCCTTTGGAATGCTATCAAGGATCGTATCGCGATCTCCACACTCCCTTCCGCAATAATCAAGCCCGAGCATTGACCGGTATTCTAAACCTAATCGATAGCCGCTCTAACTCCTACGTGGCCAAGGAACTAAGATGTCTAGGAGTGGCGCGTGTTGCTGTGCTGCGTGCATGTCAGTCTCCCCTACGCTCCCCTGTGCTCGAGGGCGCGGAATGGTTGCCTTTACCGCGTTCAGAATATCGAAGTAGCCAAACGTGATAATCTTTGCCGGCGAGACATTATAAAGGGTGCAGAACAGTTCTTTAGTCAGGACGTTAGTCTCCTTGAAACGAAGATAATCATCCTTTGAACGAAAGATGATGTCGAACGTAATCTCGAAGGGCCCAGCGTTTTTGCTCCGGATGACTTTTGCAATCTCCTTCAGGGGAGTAAGTGCGTTCATCGAATCTCCTCGTAGCGGATGGGAAACAAGTCAAGGCCATTCTCGACTTCCATGATGTGGTAGATATTGAACTTGCAAACGTCACCCAAGGGAATTTCGAGCGGCGTCACAGGATGGCCGAGATTGCCGGCCGTTGCTATTTTGCCGGGATACGGGCAATGGAGCGTTCCGGTCCTCATGCGCCCGCAAATAGCCGTTGCAAGTTCTTGCGTCTCAGCCGCGACCTCACCGATGATGCACAGCTCATGAGCGGGTTGTGTGGTCGGTTCGAGCTCGGCCATGACGCCATTCATGCCGTAGACGTGATAAATGAGTTCGTACCTGCCAACATCTGGGAAGGACTCACTAACGTGCTCGAGTACCTTGGTTTGGACATAGTCCCATTGGCTGATAAAGATAGGGTCTCTCGCGCCACCGATGAAGATCGATCTGAAGCCGATCTTCTTCGCGCCTTCGAGCTTGACTGTGTAGTTGGGGGATGGGATGAACTTGCTTCCCCTTACCCGTACACGTCGATCAGTGATCTGCTCATAGGTGCATTCTGAGAGATCCAGCATCCCGCCTGGGCCGTGCAAGTAGAGAGGGTTACTTTTTTCATACAAGGTATGGGCTGCAACAGATGTAACGGTGCATCGTTCACCCTGGGCAATGGGCTCAACTTCAAAACAATCCTCCTTCAAAATGCCAAGGATGTTGCGGCCTTGGGGTTCGGCGCAAGCCGCGCCGCATTCCATGATTTTTCCCAAATGCCAACAGAGAGCCGGGTCAATGCCATTCTTGATGCCGGTTGCAGCTATCGGAACAGGATCGTAAGCGCGACCGGCTATGATGACGTCAATATCAGGGCGCTCCTTCAATATCTTCAAGAATGGTTCCGCGCCCATCTGAGCCACTATGTTGGTAGCCGCGTCAACTTCCTTTTCGGTAAGATCGTCAACTGGGCCTAGGGGCTGTATCTTTCCCCCACGCAATTTGCCTCGGATATAGTCTCTGGGAATATCAGCGTATATCAGCGCAACCTTAAAGCCATAGCCCTCACGTTTGGCGATTTCGCGTACTATTTCGAAGAACGCGTCCACATGAGCATTGGTGCCGTCTCCGCCCGCTGAAGAGATATGAACGGGCAAACGGTGTTCGAAACACGCCTTGAGGAGCACGGAGATGTCTTTGACATAGGCTTCTCGACTGCAGGTCATTACACCGGCGCCGAGTTTTTGCGGTCCGCTGTCGGTCGAACCGGAGTCGACGGTAATTACGTCGGGTTTAAGAGCAACGCCCTTCCAGAAATCTGGAATGTTCAATCCATACCCGAGCATTCCAACCGGGGTCAGTATCTTAACTTCACTCATCATACTACTCTCTGTAGCGGTCTTAAGAGGTCACTCATAGAATCCCTCGATCGTGGGTCTCTGGAGTGAGCCAGTATTTACGTTCACACTCCGATCAAAACGGAGTATGTTTCCCTCGAAATTGCAAACGACCGTGTCCCGAAATGCTGATTCAACAAACTGCCACGTAATCACAAGGGTTGAATCATTCGACCAAGCCGCTCGAGCAAAGACTTTCATCGAGTCCATTTGATACTCGTGATGCAGTCGATTGCCCGTCATGGACGTCGCGCTCTCAACAAAGAAGCCAAAGCCAGCCTCGATCGAATGAATGCCTCGGTCATCCTCTATTGTCAGGCAACAACGATCGTCCTGAAAATTGAAAGCAATCGCGACGACACCATCAACATTCTCTTTCATTGCATAACGGTTGCCAGAAAGAGCGCTTTGCAGCGGTGAGAGAGTCCTTTCTATCGAATCCAGGAGGCGAAGGTTGGCTAGCTTGGTCGCTAAGGCCGTATCGTCTTCGTGGCAACCTTGTGCGCTACCTCGGCTTTCAAGTCTTGGATACAGATGGCGGATTAGGCGGTTGATGAAGGGAAGGGGACCCTTCAGTTGGCCCTCCATGCCTCCAGTGACCGCGAGCACCGCATTGTACTGTGGCATGACTACGCAATACTGGCCGAAAACGCCCCAGGCAAAGTATGTTCCGTCCTCTAGCACCCACCACTGGTATCCATATCCGGTGTGCGGCTCTGTCGTATTGCTGGCAACGATATGAATAGCGGTGGCGTTCTTTACCCATTCCTCCGGAACGATTCGTCTACCCCTCCACTGCCCCAATGCCAGATGTAACGCTCCCAATTTTAACAGTGCGCTCGTCGTGCAAGAAAAGCCGTTTCCGCCTGATGAGATGCCGTGCGGACATTTGTCCCATGAAAATTGATGGATGCCGAGATGCGGAAAAAAACGCGAGCGCATGTAGTCCTCGGTCGTCTGACCAGTTGCTTTCTGCAGGATTGCCGAGAGCATATAGCTCGCCGCGCTCGTGTATAGAAAGGTGGATCCGGGTTCGTTAACAATTGGTTCTTTGAAGAACTCGCGTACCCAGCTGCTCTTAATCGGTCGCCACACCGATCCTGATATTGGTCGACCGTGTCCAGTGCTCATGATCAGCAAATGCTCAACCGTCATGTTTGCAAGTCTGGGGGTGATCTCATGAGGGAGTTCATTCGGAAAGAACGATGTCACTTTGTCCGACAGCTTTAACAACTCTTCGCCAACCGCTATCCCGACGCCTGTAGCGAGGAAACTCTTCGTGACTGAATGTTGCATGTGCGGCCGCTCCGCGGAGTAAGGAGCCCACCATCCCTCCACAACGACCTTTTCGTCGACATAGAGCATCATGCTGTGCAGCTCAATCTTCTCTTCTTTGATTGTATCCAGAAAAGCGCCAATGCCTTTCGCGGAAATACCAACGCTTGACGGAGTTGCGCGCGTCAATTCGTCACAAAAGAAGGCCCGTTTGTCTGAGCTTGCGTCTACTACTGTCATTCTCACCTCCTCGTCTCATGGTCATGCTCTCCTGTCGAGGATTCGACGTAAAGTGAAAAGCGATCAGCAGTTCTTGCATGCTGCGCAACACTGATGCCGCGACCGTTACTTCCATACCGTATGTTCGACATCATCTGACGATATCGCATCGTCTTCTACGCGAAACCGCTTGCCACGGCCTCACACCGCTACTATGCTCTCGTCGTTAAGACATATTTGGCATACCGCATTTTGGATTTTCTTTGCTAGTCTTTGAATAATAAGTTCGTCCTAAGAACATAGACGCCGTTGACATCAGGGGAGGGCCGCATGAGTTGGTACTTAGAGGCTGGACATTCTGCGCGGGAGAAAGGGAGAGCTTTGCTTTCTAGCGTCATGGTTACGACCGTGCTTGGCTCGCCTGTCATTGCTCAAACGGAGCCGACGTCATCGCTCCCTCCTAACGCTCAGCTAGTCGAAATCGTCGTAACCGCCGAGAGGCGCGAGACCAGGCTGCAGGACACTCCCATCGCAGTGTCCGCAATTAGCGGTGACACGATACAGAGCGAGCGGCTGGTAAACCTGAACGACATTGCCGCCCGTATCCCGAGTATCACCTTTGATCAGGTCAATCGCTCGGAGTCCTTCATCTCGATCCGAGGAACCACGATCGGCAACGATGCCGCCGGCATCGACCAGGGCGTGTCCGTGTTCATCGACGATGTTCCGACGACAGGATTCGGTGACGACAGCCCGGACCTCTACGACCTGCAAAGCGTCGAGGTCCTTCGCGGTCCTCAAGGAACATTGTTCGGAAGGAACGTCACGGGGGGTGCTGTTTTGATTCGGACACTGCCGCCAAGCTTCGAGGCCGCGGGCCGTGGAACTATCACGTATGGCTCGAACAACCTCATGGAGGTACAAGGCTACGCCACCGGGCCCCTGGTCCCCGATACGCTCGCGGGTAAGCTAGCGGTGAATGTGCGCCGCCGGGACAACTATCTCACCAACATTACCCTTCACGACAAAACGTATGGCGATAACCTCGATTCCATTCGGGGACAACTACTGTGGAACCTGACTCCAGACTTTAAGGTTCTTCTCGGCGCAGACTACCTCGACGACACCTCGCCGGCGAAGACCCAATGGCTAATCGGCAATTTCCAGCCGAGCCTATTCCCGACCTTAAGCTACAGCCCCGACGCCACGAATCAAGGATCTGACGCTCGTATGGACAAGAAGGTCGGGGGCCTCCTGATGCGCCTGGAGGGGAACCTCCCCTTCGCTACCCTTACGTCAGTGACGGGATATCGAAACGTCGATGAGTCCGTGCACTTCTCGACCACGGGTGATCCGTTCAACAGCGTCATCTCCGATCCGATTACACGGGACGATCAGATCTCGGAGGAGTTGCGCCTGATCTCGCCATCTAAGCAGCGACTTACCTGGGTGGGCGGCGTGTTCCTGCTCAAAGCCCACAGATCCTATTTGCAGACAATCGCCTATGACGCGCAACCCGGCACGCGGGTCAATGTGTTGGCGCACTTCGTGCCTGGCCTGGCGCGCTTCTTGAGCCCTTATGTCAGTCATGCGAACCAACATATCACCCTCGACAGCGAGGCTGCTTACGGGGAAGCGACGTTTGCAATCATCGATACACTGAAGCTGACAGCGGGTGGGCGCTACTCTAATGAGACAAAGACGGGACACACAGAACTCTTCGACACGAGCGTTCAGAACCCGAACATAAGCACGGGAAAGTACAGCAAGACGTGGGGAGCATTCACGCCGAAGATTTCGCTTTCATATGAGCCCCTGCCCAGTTTCCTCGTATACGCCAGCGCGACGAATGGGTTCGAGAGCGGTGGCTACGATGCCAACGGCACGACAAAGGCAGAATTGGCTTCAGCTTACAATCCCGAACATGTCTGGAGCTACGAGACCGGCGTAAAGACGACCCTCTTTGACAAGCGGATGCACCTAAACCTCGCGGGCTACGACGCGGAATATAAAGACCTGCAAACCCGGAACTTCGACCCGATATCCGGTCTGACCATCGCGGGCAATGCGGCTCAGGCGACCGTGCGCGGTGCGGAACTCGAGGCCGATGCGCTTCTGGCCAACTGGCTTACGCTGGGTCTCTCGTACTCCTACACCAATGCCAAGTATGGACGCTACCTGCAGATCAATCCCGCGGGCCCTCCGGCGGATTATTCCGGGCACACGATTCCTTTCACGCCGCATAACGCGCTAAACGTCAACGCGGAAGCGCGCTTTGGCGCTCCTTTCGGGTCGGGGCACGTGCGAGTGGGCGGAGATATCACCTACAGAAGCACCATTCGGTTCGATGACGCAAACAGCGCACCCGACTTTGTGGTGCACAGAAGCGCATATAAAGGCTTACTGAATCTTCACGCAATTTGGTCGTCCCAGGGGGACCGCACCGAGGTGACGGTTTGGGCCAAGAATCTTAACGACAAAAGGGCGCTCATCAACACTGCGGACCTATCTAACCTATTCGATACCGTTGGGGAATTCAACAGTGGAGGTCGCGTTTACGTCGGCAACTACAACGAGGCGAGAACGATCGGCATCAGTTTGACAGAGCGTTTCTAAGCGATGTCTCGAGAAGCGGTTAAGGGGTCGCACGATCGCCTCTACTCTACTACCCAAGCCTGCCGGGTCCTGGTACCCGCCCGGGTTCTCTGCGACGGGTGTCCGCAGGAGGCCTTTGAGCGAGGACTTCTTCTGGCGTCTCACGCGATAGCGGTCGATGGCGGCTCTACGGACCCCGCTCCCTTCTACCCCGTAGTGTCCAACAATTGATACGAACCCGGTGGAGATGCGCCGCAGGCATCGGATAGCGCATGGCGATGAGTCCCCGATATAATCACACGATGTCCCCCTCGTTTGCGCCGCTCAAACTGCTGCTCATGATGTTCGTCGGCTGGGTCAATCGTCACCAGCTGGACGTGATCGAGTATCTCCAGGAAGAGAACCGGGTGCTTAAGGAGCGCCTGGGTGGGCGGCACATTCGTTTCACAGATGCCGAACGCCGTCGACTCGCCCGAAAAGCGCAGGCACTCGGGCGCAAGGTGTTAAACGAGCTTGAAACCCTGGTCACACCGGACACGCTGTTGCGATGGTATCGGGAACTGGTGGCCTCTAAGTGGAATTACAGCCATCGGCGTGGCCCGGGCCGACCGCGCGTCATGAAGACCATCGTCGATCTCGTTCTTCAGATGGCCCTTGAAAATCCGTCATGGGGGTACACACGGATCCGAGGAGCAATGGCCAATCTGGGACATGAGGTCGGGCGCGGCACAACGGCAGCATTCTCAGAGAATACGGGATCGATCCTGCCCCTGAGCGAGATAAGCGCATGCCCTGGTCGACGTTTCTTCGAGCTCATCGGGAATGCCTGGTAGCGACAGATTTTCTCACCGTCGAGGTGTGCACGATCAGGGGACTGGTGACACACTACGTTCTGTTCTTCATGGATATCGCCAACCGCGCCGTGAAGATTGCGGGTATTACTCCCCATCCCGACAGCCGATGGATGACGCAGATCGCGCGAAAGCTCACCGACCTGAACGCCGGCTTCCAGCGCGGCAAGCGCTATTTGATTCTCGATCGAGATACCAAATACTCGGACGCATTCCGCAGCGTTCTCGTGCGCGAAGGCATTCACGTCATTCGACTGCCGCCACGATCGCCCAATTTGAACGCTTTCGCAGAACGGTTCGTGCGTTCAATAAAAGAGGAATGTTTGAGCCGGATGATCTTCGTCGGACCGGCATCGCTTCAGCACGCAGTCCGGCAGTTCATGGCGCACTACCACTCCGAGCGCAATCATCAGGGCCTGGAAAACCGACTTCCGCAGCCCGCATCCGTCACTGCCCTACCCCATCATCCTGTTCAACGCCGACAGCGGCTCGGCGGAATGCTCAGCTACTACCATCGGGCCGCAGCCTGACGAATGTCGATTGTTTTTTTTGACAATTCGGGGTTCGCCGGTGCGACCGACCTTCTCCTGCGTTCCCTCAATAGCAATCACATCCGCCTCGCCCAGAAAATCATACCGACCGTCCACGTCAAAGAGTGTATTTAGCGCGTTACCTGCACCGACGGTGCGCCGCGTCCGGTCTGCAATCTTCAGTGTCTTGTCGCGATGGAAGGTCCTGATCCTGGGTGCATCGAATGTCGGCGGAAACCGCTTGACGCGCTTCAGCCCGTCAAGTGGCTGACGTTGATGTTCATGTCGGGTCAAGTACTCCCGAAACCCAAAGAATGGTCCGCACCGGTCGCTGAAATCGACATAGAGGTGCGGAAACTCGAATTGTGAATTCCCCTTGTCGTCGATCACCGCGATATCCTCGAATTTGATTAGGCCGTTTTCCACGTAGGTCGCGCGCTTCGCATGCGGGAAAAAATGCCAGAAGGCCTCGACCCTGTCGCGCAGGTCGTGAGTTGAGTTCCGGTGTTCCCGGTCTTCTTCCTCCGTCGCGCGCCGTATTCGCGCCCGCCTGAGTATTGATGCCGAATCTCGCCGAGTCGCCGATGCATGGATAACCCCCCGTTTGCTACGACCGCGGAAAATCCGGGACCATCGATGGCTTGGACTTCACCCACCCCCGGTGCACATCGATATAGACATCCTCATAGATCTCCCTCACGCGCTCGGCCTTCGGAAAGGCGGCCACGAACGCTGGCGCCACATCGCTGAACACGAGCGCTGCCGTGCGTGTCAGATGATCGAGCAAGTAACGCGGGTCTTCATCACCGACGGAGATGCGCACGGTGGAGGGAGTAATACCCGTTTCCGCGAGAGCGGCCTCGCTCAATTCTGAATGGGTGGTAAGCGCCGGACACAGCACCACCGTATTGATGAGACCGAGACTCACTTGCATACCAAACGCCGGTTCCATACTGTCAAACAGCCGCCTCAACCGATCCCGGCTCAGCCTTTGGGGATGGGTGGGTGTGCCCTCAAAATCAATCGTGAAAAGCGGCGCCGGCAGTCCTAACGTCATCAGCGTCGATCGAAGAGACGAGTTGCGGTTTTCGGGTATGGCGGAGCAATGTACGTTGATGAGGGGATTTAGAGCAAGGCAGCGTGCCAACACGAT
>Ga0137358_10001210_pt1 | contig 13652 bp, 6 predicted proteins | sample Mad1_20_16metaG_FD_105551 | JGI IMG/M metagenome (GOLD analysis project Ga0137358, IMG submission 105551) | Vadose zone soil microbial communities from Angelo Coast Range Reserve, California, USA - Mad1_20_16 metaG | ecosystem: Environmental > Terrestrial > Soil > Vadose zone | place: USA... | reverse complement strand
CGCCGGCGACGCGATCGAGGCCTCGGTGTCCGGACCCGCCGGCAGATCGGTGGCTTCAGCGCGCGGCGACATCAGCTCCAGTCCGATCTCGATCGCCGGGGCGCCGGAAGGCTCTTCGAGATCGGCATTCTTCAGATGCGCCACCGCCAGCGCCCCGCCGCCGGCATGAAGCGCAAGCGCGGTCACGGCGGCGAATGTCCAGAGCCGCCGGGAAGGCTTGTGTTCGGTGTCGAGGTCCACCATCGCGATATCGCGGCTCAAGGTTTCGGCAAAACGGTGCTATCGCCAACGCTTTCCAGCGCCACCAGCTTGATCTTCGAATACCCCCCGGCGCGCAGGATTTCCAGCACGTCCATCATCTCGCCATAGGGCACCGAACGATCGGCGCGCAGGAAAATGAAACGATCCTTGCTGGCGTCTGCCATCGCATCGAGGGTGCGAACCAGATCGACACGTTTCACCTGGTTTTCGCCGATCGCTACCGCCAGATCGGGCTTGATGCTGACATAGGTCGGATTGTCCGGCTTCTTTTGTGGAGTTGCGGTCGATGACGGCAAATCGATCGGCAGATCGACGGTCGACAACGGCGCCGCCACCATGAAGATGATCAACAGCACGAGGATGACGTCGATGAACGGCGTGACGTTGATCTCATGCGTTTCCGCGAAATCCGTCTCGTCGTCGAGTTCGGTATCTGCGAATGAAGCGCCCATCGCCTACTCCGCCGCGCGCGAATGCGCCGTGCCGTGGGTACGGTCGAGATCGCGCGACAACAGCCGCGCCGCCGCCCCCGACGCCCTGCCGACCAGTTCGAGGTAGCCTTTCGTCACGCGCGAAAAGTGATTGTAGATGATGACCGCCGGGATCGCGGCCGCAAGACCGAACGCGGTGGCGAGCAGTGCCTCGGCAATGCCCGGCGCAACCACGGCAAGATTGGTGGTCTGCGATTTCGAAATGCCGATGAAGCTGTTCATGATGCCCCAGACCGTGCCGAACAACCCGACGAAGGGCGAGGTCGCCCCGATGGTTGCCAGCACCCCCATGCCGAGCCGGATCCGGCGTGCTTCGGCGCGCACGATCTCGGCAAAACTTGACGCGGCGCGCTCCTTGATGCCGCCGTCGCTGGAAATTCCGGCTGACAGCCGCGCCTCGCGCATGGCGGCCGCGAGCAACGAGGACAACACACTATTTGTTGCGCCCAACGCGAATTGCGCTTCCGCCAGCGAGCGTGCATCGCCGACCTTGCCGAGCGCCGCGCGCAAGCTGCGCTGCATCAGCGACAGCTCGATCATTTTCGCAATGAAGATGGTCCACGTCACGAGCGACGCGAAAGCAAGGCCGATCATGACCGCCTTGACCAGAATATCCGCCGACAGGAACATCGACCATGGCGGCAATTCGCGCGGCGTCGCCATCGCCTTGAGCGATCTGGCGCCACCGTCGGCTGGCGTCGCGGATATGTCGGGAGCCGCGGGCGACGCCGCAGGAGCTTGTTGCTGCGGCGCCGGCGTCCCCGCTTTCTGCTGCGCCGATAGCGGCGTCGCCGGCGAAAGCATCGCCAGCGCGAAGACCAAGGCAAATGCCGCGCGAAGAGGTGATTTGTTCATATTTCGGCCCGGTGCGGATCGGATTTTTAGGGAAGCATCCGTCCATTTACGGTTCTTACAGGATGCCGGGGGCTCGGTCACCCACGATGTTATACTATAACATCTCAGGGATTGCCGATGGGAGTCAACGGTATTCCTAAAGCCGAAGAGCCACCAGCCAGCTATTTGGCCGCAAGATAGCCAGAAGCCTCGACCAAGCCTTTGATTCGTTCCTTGACGGTTCTGAGCGTCTCCAAGCTGGTTTCGATCGCAACAGCGGGAGTATCTTGCAGCACCTCGGCTGCAATGGAATCGCGCAAAGAATCGAGATCGTCGACCAATTGTCTGCCGCTCGCCGTGAGAAACAGCCGGTTGGCGCGCCGATCCTTGGGGTCGTGCCGCCGCTCGAGAAGGCCGTGTTCGACCAGACGATCAAGCAGGCGCACCAGCGAGATCGGTTGCAGCTCAAGCACGTCGGCCAAATCGACCTGCGACAGCCCCTCCTGCTGCCGCAATCGATACAATACAATCCACTGCGCGCGGGTCGTGCCGCGGCTTTTGGCGCGGTGATCAATATAGTTGCGCAGCAGGCGTGAACTCTCGACGAGTTGGGCAACAAATTGGCGTTTGAGATCGAGAGACATTGGCTGCAATCGTCCCCCAAAGCTTTCGAATTGTTTAGAATTCTCAAGGCATAGTGTGTTTACACATTAAGTGCACGCATATTATATCTGGAACTCGCAGGAACTGTTGTGAAGGCCCACTACTTCTTATTTTTGAACCCATGAGTCGGTATGACCAAGTCGCGAACGTTCCGTTGGGTTTTGCTCATTTCAGCCGTCGTTGCGCTGAGCTATTTCGGCTGGCAGCGATATTACGGAGACGCCACTAGGGGCGAGAACGCCCAGAAATCAGCCTCCGCAGCGCGGGGTCCGGCCGTTCCCGTCACGATCGCGCAGGTCGCCAAGGCGGACTTCCCGGTCTATTTGACCGGGCTCGGAACCGTTCAGGGCTATAATACCGTATTGGTGCGAACCCGCGTCGATGGTCAAATCGAAAAGATCGCCTTCAAAGAAGGCCAGTTGGTCAAGCAGGGCGACCTGCTCGCTCAGATCGATCCGCGGCCGTTCAAGGCGGCGCTGGATCAGGCCAAGGCCAAAAAGGAGCAGGACGAGGCCAATCTCGCCAACGTCAACCTGGATTTGCAGCGCTTTACCAAGTTGGGCGAATTCGCGACCCGGCAACAGCTCGACACGCAACGTTCGATGGTCCAGCAATTGACGGCGCAGATCGCAGCTGACGATGCGGCCATCTTCAACGCACAAACCCAGCTCGACTACGCCACTGTAAGGTCGCCGATCTCCGGCGTCGTTGGCCTTCGTCAGGTCGATCTGGGCAACATCGTCAATGCCTCCACCCAAACCGGGATTGTGACAATCGCCCAGATCGAGCCGATCGCCGTCATTTTCACGGCGCCGGAAGAGCAGTTACCCTACATTAACGAAGCGCAATCGAAGCAATCGTTGAAAGTGATCGCCCTGTCGACCGACGGCAAGAAGGTCCTGTCGGAAGGACAATTGTCGGTCGTCAACAACCAGGTCGACACCACCAGCGGAACGATCCGCCTCAAGGCCGAATTTCAGAACGCTGACCGCGCCTTGTGGCCGGGTCAGTCGGTCTCGACGCGCCTGCTTCTGACGACGCTGAAAGACGCAACCGTGGTTCCGGACGACGCGGTTCAGCGCGGAAGCGAGGGCCTCTACGCATTCGCGGTCAATTCCGACAGCAAGGCCGAACTTCGCAAGATCAAGGTGTCCAAGTCGATCGACGGACGCTCCGTGGTCGACCAAGGTCTTTCGCCTGGCGAACGTGTTATAGTGGCGGGTCAGTACAAGGTGCAGGCCGGCTCGACGGTGGCGACGACGGTCGCCACATCCCAGCAAGCGCCCGCCAAAGCCGAATGAACAAGGCCGAATGACATGAACGAAAGTATTTCGTCGCCTTTCATTCGATACCCCATCGCAACATCGTTGATGATGGCCGGCATTCTATTCGTCGGTCTCGTTGCATATCCCCTCCTTCCCGTCGCGCCGCTGCCGCAGGTCGATTTCCCGACCATCCAGGTCGCCGCAACATTGCCGGGTGGCAGTCCCGAAACCATGGCGTCGTCAGTGGCGCAGCCGCTGGAACGGCAGCTGGCGCAAATCCCCGGCATCGCGCAACTGACCTCGTCCAGCTCGCTCGGGACGAGCGCCATCACGATCCAGTTCGATCTCAACCGCAACATCGACGGCGCGGCTAATGACGTGCTGGCGGCGATCAACGCTGCCGGCGGTCAACTGCCCAAAAACCTTCCGAATCCGCCGACCTACCGCAAGGTTAACCCGGCCGACTCGCCGATTCTTTTGTTGTCGGCGGTGTCGGACACCCTGCCGCTGACTGAAGTCAGCGACGCCGTCGATGCCCAGCTCGCCCAACAGATCAGCCAGATTTCCGGCGTCGCGCAGGTCACGATCGGCGGCCAGCAGAAGCCGGCCGTCCGCATTCAGATCGATCCGGCAAAACTGGTGGTCAAAGGCCTGTCGCTGGAAGACGTGCGTAGTGTGATTTCGATTACGACGGTCGATAGTCCGAAGGGAAACATCGACGGCGGAACCCGCAGCTTCACGATTTACGCCAACGACCAGTTGCCGGAGTCCAAGGACTGGAACGATGTCATCGTCGCCTATCGCAACGGCGGACCGTTGCGTATCCGCGACATCGGCGAGGCCGTCACCGGGCCTGAAGACGTTAAACAGGCGGCCTGGGCCAACGGCAAACGTGGCGTGTTCCTCGTCGTCTACAAGCAACCCGGCGCCAACGTCATCGACACCGTCGACAAGATCAAGGCGCAATTGCCGCGATTGGTCGCGGCAATCCCGCCGGCCATCCATATCGGCATCATGAGCGACCGCACCCAGACCATTCGCGCCGCGGTCGAAGACGTCCAGTTCACGCTGCTATTGACCATCGCGCTCGTGGTGATGGTCATCTTCTTATTTCTGCGAAGCGTTTGGGCGACAATCATCCCGAGCGTTACGGTTCCGCTGGCCCTGCTCGGCGCATGCGCGCTGATGTGGGTGTTCGGCTACAGCCTGGACAACCTTTCGCTGATGGCGTTGACGATTTCCGTCGGATTCGTCGTCGACGACGCCATCGTCGTGCTCGAAAACATCACGCGCTACATCGAGGAAGGCGAGAAGCCGATGGCCGCCGCGTTCAAAGGCGCCGGCGAAATCGGCTTTACGATTCTCTCGATCAGTATTTCGCTGGTCGCGGTGCTGATTCCGCTCCTGCTCATGGGCGGCATCATCGGGCGGCTGTTCCGCGAATTCGCGGTGACGCTGGCGATGGCGATTTTCGTCTCGATGGTCGTGTCGCTGAGCCTGACCCCGATGATGGCGTCGCGCTTTTTGCGGGAACACAAGGAAGCCCGACACGGTCGATTCTATCAATGGAGCGAGCGCGCTTTCGACGCGATGCTTCACGCTTATGAGCGCGGTCTCGACCTTGCCCTGCGCTGGCGCCTGACGACGCTCGGCATTTTCTTTGCGACCTTGGCATTGTCGGTCTATTTGTTCGTCATCATCCCGAAAGGTTTCTTCCCGCAGCAGGATACGGGGCTGATCACCGGTACGTCCGAAGCGGCTCAAGACATTTCCTTCGCCGACATGAAGCGGCACCAGGAAGAACTCGGAAAAATCGTGCAGGAAGACCCCGACGTCGCGACGGTTGCGATGGCGATCGGCGGCAATGGCGGCGCGCTGAATACCGGCCGCGTGTTCGTGACGCTCAAGCCGCGTGACGAGCGAACCGCCAACGCACAGCAGATCATCGCGCGGCTGCGTCCGAAGCTCGAGAAGGTCGAAGGTGCCCGGCTGTTCATGCAGGCGGCGCAGGACGTGCGTCTCGGCGGCCGGCCGACGCGTACCCAATTCGAATACACCCTTCAGGATGCGAACCCCAACGAATTGAACGAGTGGGCGCCGAAGATCCTGAACAAGATGAAGACGCTGCCGGAATTGCGCGACGTCGCGACCGACCAGCAAACCCAGGGAACGACGCTGACGCTGACGATCGATCGCGACGCCGCGTCCCGCTACGGCATTCAGCCGCAGCTGATTGACGACACGCTTTACGACGCATTCGGGCAACGTCAAGTGACCCAGTATTTCACGCAGCTCAACAGCTATCACGTGATCCTGGAAATCTTGCCGGAGTTGCAAGGCAATATCGACACGCTCGACAACCTCTATATCAAATCGCCGAGCACCGGCGATCAGGTGCCGCTGTCGACGTTCGCAAAATGGACCAGCGTGCCGGTACGGCCGCTCTCGATCAGCCACCAGGGTCAGTTCCCGGCGATCACGATCAGCTTCAACCTCGCCCAGGGCGTGGCGCTCGGACAGGCGACTGACGCCATTCAAAAGGCGGTGGTCGAGCTAGGTGCGCCCGCCACGCTCAACTCGACTTTCCAGGGTACGGCACAGGCCTTCCAGCAGTCGCTCAGCACCGTTCCATTGCTGATCATTGCGGCGCTCATCGTGGTCTACCTGATCCTGGGTATTCTCTACGAGAGCTACATCCATCCGCTCACCATTCTCTCGACGCTGCCCTCAGCGGGCGTTGGCGCCCTCGCCATCCTGATGGCGTTCGGATTCGACTTCAGCCTCATTGCGCTGATCGGCATCATCCTTCTGATCGGCATCGTCAAGAAGAACGGCATCATGATGGTCGACTTCGCGATTTCGGCCGAGCGCGACGAGCATTTGTCGTCGGAAGAATCGATCCGAAAGGCCGCGCTGTTGCGATTCCGTCCGATCATGATGACGACGATGGCGGCGATGCTGGGTGGCGTGCCGCTGATGCTGGGCACCGGTACCGGCTCGGAAATCCGCCAGCCGCTCGGCTATGCGATGGTCGGCGGCTTGATCGTCAGCCAGGCGCTCACGCTCTTTACGACGCCGGTCGTGTATCTCTATCTCGACAAGCTCTCGAATGCGTTTTCGCGCTGGGGACGTTCCGGAAGCGCCGATCTCGGACGCCCCGCGAGCGAGCGCGATTCCATCAAGCAAGCCGCCGAGTAACTTGACTTCGATCGCGCTCTGGCACATCCGGGCGGGTGCTTGCCTTGGAGCCGCTCAACGAGAGCTGCCCACCGCCACGTGCTTGCCAAGGGCCAGACTGAGCGGGTAGAAGGACTCCAGTAACGAGATTTTCTTAATCTGTCGCAAGAACGCAAAGAGCCTCAGATAAGCGATTGAATCTACTTACGATATTGGGGAATGGTGTAACGGTAGCCTAACGGTTTCTGGGGCAAGCCGTTGATATCGCTAAGGTGGTTTTGCAAACTATCCCCGTTTTGATCCAGCTATTTCCGGGCACTTCCGAAGCGTTTGCAAAACCGTTCAAAGCCTTCGCGGGCGCCTCAGCGACCTTCGGCCGGCGATTTCGACACCTCAGCAGATCACTTAACGCGCAAATACGGCCTGCAAGATCGGCAAACTAAACTCCAACGTCTCGGCACAAAACCCGAAGGGATTCGATACTTTCGCAACGATCAAATCCCACACTGTCGAATTAATGCCTCTTCTGCCTGACTCCCTCTCAACTCCGAGTCAATCGACGCTCTATTTCCTAATACTAAAACGACTCGTGAAACCCAATCAAGTGAAGATTGCATGATGTTCCCTGACTACCTAAAACAGTCCGACAGTTTTCAAAGCTTGTGAACACCAGCGGCGTGTTTCATCTCTCCCGCAAACTCTCATGCCGATAGCGCAGGAGCGGCGACATCAGATATTCGATCAATCGACGCGTGCCCGTCTTGATCTCGACCGTGACTGCCATGCCCGGCGCGAGATTGACCAGCTTGTCCTCGATCTGCATCTGAGTTCCATCAAGCGACACGCGCGCAGAATAGAGAAGTTCCTGCCCATCGGGTTCACTTGAGTCCGATAGCGCTCCGCCGAGCTTTTTGTCGGCGGGCTTTTGATTAGGCTTGTCGCGGACGATGGCGTCCTGCGAGACGCTGACCACCTTCCCCTGCAGCAACCCATAACGCGTGAAATTGAAGGTATCGATCTTGACTTCCGCCTGCTGGCCAACGCTGACGAAGCCGATGTCGCGGTTGGAAATCATGGCTTCCACTTCGAGATGACTGTCCGCCGGAACGATGACCATCAATTGTTGCGCGGGTGTGACCACGCCCCCGACGGTATGAATTGCGCGCTGCTGCACGGTGCCATCGATCGGTGAACGCAAAATCTGCTCGCCGATTTTCTGGTCGGCCTTGACGAGGTCTTGGCTGAGTTCCGCGACCTTCTTTTCGGCATCTGAGAGATCGTTGAGGACCTGATGCTCATACGCAGCCTTGGTTTGCTCGATTTGCTGCTCCAGGGCCTGACGGGCCGCCGCAATTTCCACGATCTTGCGTTGCTGGACCAGCCGCTCGTTCTGTTGCTCGACAAGTCGGGTCTGCGCGTCGAGATAGGCGATGTGGTTGCCGTATTGGATCTCCATCGCCTTGCGCCGGATCGTGGCGGTTTCTTCCACGAGTGGCATCGTCGCATCGATTTTGGCAATCGTCGCGGTGATCGACTGCGATTCGGCCAATTTCTGTTCGATTTGCTGGTTGATGGAAGCAAGCTTTGCCAGTTGCTCGGCGGCCTGGGCCCGCATCGACGACTTGGTTCGCGCCATATCGGCTTCCGGTGCGCCTGGGGGCGTCGTCATCTCGTGCGGAATTGTTCCGGATTCAAAACTGTCGCGAAGCGCCGCAAGGCGAGCGACGTCGAGCTGGCTCGCGATGAGATCGTGCACCACGTGTTTGCGCTCGGCTTGCGTCACCGTCCGGTCGAGTTCGATCAGGACTTGGCCGGCCGTAACCTTGTCGCCATCCTGCACATGGATTGCCGAAACAATGCCGGTCTCAAGAGGCTGGATCGTCTTCGTGCGCCCGGTCGGAACGATCTTGCCGGATGCGGTCGCGATGATGTCGACGTGGCCAAAAACGGCCCACACCAGCGCAAGCACGAAAAACAAGATGATCGTTGCACCGATCGTTCTGCCTACGGGCGATGCTGGCGTTTCCAGAATTTCCAGCGCAGCCGGCAGAAACTGGCGTGCTGTATCTTCCCGGCTCCAGCGGGGTTCGAACAGCTTCCACCGGCTGTCTTTTGGCAACGTCTCAGCCGACAACATGCAAACCCGCCTGCATTTGGTGGAGGGTGGCGTAGCGCCCTGCCCTTTTGATCAGCTCGTCGTGGCTTCCGTCCTCGACAAGACGCCCAGCTTCGATCGTAATGATCCGGTCGGCATGGCGCACCGCGGACAGGCGATGGGCGATGATCAGCACGGTCCTTCCCGTTGAGATCTTGCGCATATTGCGCTGGATGATGTTCTCGCTCTCGTAATCGAGCGCGCTGGTGGCTTCATCAAAAATCAGGATTCTGGGATTGGTGACGAGCGCCCGCGCGATCGCGATCCGCTGCCGCTGACCACCGGACAGGCTCGCGCCGCGCTCTCCGACGATGGTGTTGTATCCATCCGGCAGTCCAAGAATGAATTCGTGGGCGCCAGCAAGCTCGGCTGCAGCGATCACCTGCTCCATGCTCATGCCGGGATCGGCAAGCGCAATGTTGTCCCGGATCGACCTGTTGAAGAGAACGTTCTCTTGAAGGACGGAGCCAATTTGCCGCCGCAGCCAGGCGACATCGGCCACCGTCAGATCGATCCCGTCGATCAGGATGCGTCCGCTCTCTGGCACGTAAAGCCGCTGAACCAGTTTGGTGAGGGTGGATTTGCCGGAGCCGGAGGGCCCAACAATACCGATCACCTGCCCTGCCGAAACCTTCAACGAAATGTCATGCAGAGCCAGCGGCGCGTCCACCCGGTAACGGAAGCTGATGTGATCGAAGGTGATATCGCCCCGAATGGGAGGCAGCGCGGCACGGGCGGCATTGAACGACGGCTCCGGCGTGGTGTTGAGAATGTCCCCAAGCCGCGCGATCGACACCCGCGCTTGGTGAAAATCCTGCCAGAGCTGCGCCAGCCGCAAGACGGGCTGAGCCACGCGGCCCGCCAGCATGTTGAACGCGATGAGTTCACCGACGCTCAATTCTCCGCCGATGACGAGATGGGCGCCGAAATAGAGCGTCAGCGCGGTAACGATTTTACTGATGAACTGAACCGCTTGGCTGGTCCAATTACCGAGCGACAGCACGTCGAAGCTGGAACCGACATATCCCGCCAGCTGCTCTTCCCAGCGCCGCTGCATCTGCGGCTCGATCGCCATGGCCTTGAGCGTCTGGATGGCCCCCACGCTCTCGACCAAAAACGATTGATTCTCCGCGCCGCGGTCGAACTTTTTCTCAAGTCGCTGTCGAAAGACCGGCGTTACACCCGCAGATATAGCGATGTAGAAGGGAAAAGAGCCGACAACGATCCAGGACAATAGCGGCGAGTAGTAGAACATCACCGCCAGAAAAACGAAGGTGAAACCGAGATCAATCACGAGTGTCAGGGCGGAACTCGTGAGAAAATTGCGGATGTTTTCGAGTTCCCGCACCCGGGCGACGGAATCGCCGGCGCGCCTCGCCTCGAAATAGGCAATCGGCAAGGCGATCAGGTGCCGAAACAGACGCGCACCTAATTCGACGTCAATTCGGTTGGTGGTGTGCGCAAATACATACGTCCGCAGGGCTCCAAGCACGGTTTCGAAGACCGAGACCGTGATCAGCCCGATCACCAACACATCGAGCGTGGTGAAACCGCGATGGGTCAGTACTTTGTCGGTGACAACCTGAAAGAAAAGCGGCGTCACGAGCGCAAAAAGCTGCAGAAAAAAAGACGCGATCAACACTTCGGCCAACAGCCGACGATATTTGTGCATCGCCTGCAAGAACCAGGTGATGTCGAACCGGCGCGCCACATCCGCCAGCGTCGCCCGGCGCGCCATGAGGACAACACGGCCGGTCCAATCATATTCGAACTCGGCGCGCTTGACGATTTGCGGGCGATTTTCCGAAGGTCTTTGAACCAGGGCATCGTCGGCGGTCACCTTGCCGACGATGAGAAACGTCTTGTCCTTCAATTCGACGATCGCCGGAAGCGGAAGCTTCATCAAGCCGGCCCAGTCTTCAGTGACCGCCCGCGCCTTTAATTTGAGATGCTTAGCGCAGCGCAGCATCTCCGACACGCCGATGGTGGCGCCAGAAAACTGATGCGCAATTTGAGCGGGATCGGCCGAAACCTGATGGAAACGCAACAGCAGTGCCAGACACTGCAAGCCCGTATCTTGTTGTACGGTTTCCATCTTAACGTGCACGCCACCTGAAGTCGTTTGAATAACTATTGCACGCCTTTTGGCAATACGCAAAAAACAAACTCAATTTTATTGGGGAGTATCCTTCTTAAAGCGTATTGAATTTGCGGGTTCACCACTGCCCCTTTCCAAAATCGCTGTAGCCGTTCTCGGCGGGTCGTTAGGGCGACCTTCAGGCCCGCAGGCGGCGACCATTGCTCGGAGTAGCTCTCAGTTGCTGCAAGCCAGGTCGAAGGATATGAGGCGCAGTCCACCCGATCGAGCACCAGAGCCAATGCGCATTATTCCAAACAATGCCCAAACCGCCTTGCCCAGAGCGCCAGCAAAGCCGGCGCGCCAGCATGACTAGCCTGGTGGATCTAGAGATGCCCCGCCCCTTGCTTTAGGCATGCCAGGCCGCAGCGATAGAATTCTGCAGATTTGCGTCATTCGGAATACTGCTCAGACCGGAGGTGGTTGGATCGAAGCCAGGATTATTCGCTGAATACGTCGCCATCGCTTGCACCAATTGCGAGACTTGGCTGTCGATCTTGAGGCCCCCGGCAGTGATTTCCTGCAGCTGGTTGGCGCTATTCGCAAACCAGCCGGCTGCGGTCACGCTGGTATTGGTTCCCAGGAGATCGATTTTCAGGTCGTTGCCCGACTGGAGGAACCAGAGGTTTTGGTCGATGATGTTGCCGGTGAAATCGAGCTCGCTGGCCGCGGTGGCGCCGCCGGTCGCGGCAGTGTCGATCACGGTCTGGCCGGAGTTCGCACCAACCAGAAGCGTCGTGCCCACCGTCACGTTGAGATCCTGGCTGGTCGAAGTGGTCAGCGCACCGGCGTCCGTCCCATCCGTCGTCGTGGCCGTGACATGCAACACGAGGTTCGGCTGATCGGCCTGCGCCGGCGTGATCGACAGCCCGTCAAGCGCCCCCGCCGCGAGCTGCGCCGCGGACAAGGTGATGCTGCCGTTGGTGAAGCTCAGGGCCCCCTGGCTGTTGCTCAGCGCGGCATCCGTTGGGATCCCGGCGATTGTCAGCGCCAGCGACGCATCCGGATCGGCCGCTGCCAAAGCCGGCGAGATCGCCAGTGCAATCGGCCGCCCCGCGGGGCCGCTCGCGTCCTGCACCACCAAGGCCGGTGCATCCGCCAACGGGATCACGTTGACGGTGATGCGCTCGACCCCGGAGTCGGCGGTGAACGGGCCTTCGCTCGCGTGCGCCTGAACCTGAAGCGTAAAGCTTGGGCTGTCGGTATCCGGCAGTTGCAGCGTCAGGCCGGAGAGCTGATCCGGCGTCAGCGTGTAACTCCCATCCGGGTTCAACGTCCCGCTATTTAACGTCCCGCCGGCGGGCACCCCGGTGATGGTAACGGTGTTGATGGCGTTGGCGTTGCTCGGATCGAAGTGCGGGGTGATCACCCCGCTGCCGAGCCAAACCGAACGACCCTCATCCTGGAACGCGCTGACCAGCTCATCGGCCTGGTCGATCGTCGGCGCGATGGGATGGGGCGCGACGGTGGGATTGGCGCCGAGCGTGATGACCTGAACCGTGGAATCCGCCGTGCTGCCCCCTTCGCTGGCGTGGGCCTGCACCGTCAGCGTGATGTTCGAGGTGTCGCCACTCGCCGCCTGCAGCGTCAGGTTGGCGAGCTGATCCGGCGTCAGCGTATAGCTGCCATCGGCGTTGAGCGTACCGCTGCTCAGGCTCGCGCCCACCGGCACGCCCGCGACGGTGATGGTATCGATCGCATCCGGATCGGCTGCAAAATGCGGCGTGAAATTGAGCGCCACCGTGCTGCCCGCGGACGTGGCCGCAATATCCGTCTCGGCGAAGCCCGGTGCATCCGGCTTTGCCAGGACATGGACCGTGAGGGTCTCGATCGCTGAATCGGCCGTGACGCCGTCCTCGCTCGCATGCGCCTGGATCTGAAGCTGAAAACCCGTGATATCGCTATCCGGCACATTCAACCGCAAGTTCGAAAGCTGATCGGGCGTCACCGTGAAGCTGCCGTCCGGGTTCGCCGTGCCGGCGTTCAGCGCGGCCCCTGCGGGCACCCCGCTGATCGTGATCGTGTTGACCGCATCGGGGTCACTGGCCTCGAAGTGCGGCGTGATCGCGCCGCCAAGGAACACCTGGCCACCCTCGTTGACGAAGGCGTCCACCAGCTCGCTTGCCTGGTCGAGTGTCGGGGCACTGGGCGTTGGCGAAACGGCAATGTTAACGTCCTGGCTTGTGGAAGCCACCGACGTTCCATCCGTCGTCGTCGCTGTGACATGGAGCGCGAAGCCCGGCTCGTCCACCGCCGTCGGGGTAATAGCGAGGCCATTGAGCGCCCCGGCCGCGAGCTGCGCTGCGGACAAGGTGATGCTGCCGTCGGTGAAGCTCAGGGCCCCCTGGCTGTTGCTCAGCACGGCATCGGCCGGAATGCCTGCGATCGTCAGCGACAAACTGGCATCCGGATCAGCCGCTCCGCTCTCCGTCAAGGCAGGAGAAATCGACAGCGCGATCGGCTGGTCTTCGGTGCCGGTTGCATCCTGAACACTCAAAACGGGGGCATCGGCGAGCGGCGTGACGCTGACCGTGACGCTGACCGGAGTCGCGCCGAACGTATCGAACCCCTCACTCGACTGCGCATTGATTTGCAGCGTGAACTGGCTCGTGTCGGCATCGGGCGCGCGTAACTGCAGGCCCGGCAGCTGATCTTCGGTCAGCAAAATG
>Ga0137358_10001208_pt1 | contig 13654 bp, 13 predicted proteins | sample Mad1_20_16metaG_FD_105551 | JGI IMG/M metagenome (GOLD analysis project Ga0137358, IMG submission 105551) | Vadose zone soil microbial communities from Angelo Coast Range Reserve, California, USA - Mad1_20_16 metaG | ecosystem: Environmental > Terrestrial > Soil > Vadose zone | place: USA... | reverse complement strand
GTGGCGGGAGCGCAAGGGCAAGAAATGGCTTCTCTGAGATTGTCTGTGTGAGGATCGATTGCCAGAGTTAGATCACAGCGAGCAAAAAAGTTGGTGAGCGTACGATTGTATGCGAACAGAGACCGAGCTCTACGTCCCAAGTTCGAACGGTAGAATCAAATCCACAACTGACTCCAACGGCATTCCCTCCGGCTCCAGCAGCAAATTCTACGGCAGATACACGCGCTGTATGCGAGCGTAATACCGCAGAGGGTGCCTTTGTCCTGACCGAGCCGCCCTCTTCTTGCACCTTCCGCCGCTTTTTGCGTTCTGGCGCCGCGATCGTCTCGAGCGAGACCTCGTCGTTTTCTGGAATCGTCGACGACCACAACCCGATTAACCCGTCCCAGCCAGCAGTCATAATTTTTTCTCCGTCCCGGCTGGACGCCACGTCTGCGATGGGCGCATCGTGCAAGTGTAACGTCGCGAGCGGAGTGGAGGTCGTCTGAGTCCCATCGAGCGATATGCGCGAGAGCTGCGCTGTGCGATCGTGCGAGGCAGTTACGACGAGTAGTCGTTCCTCGTCATCTGTGGGAGACGCTTGTCGTGTTGGTACGATGGCGAAGGACGTGATAGGAGCGGCATGGAAGGGCGCGGTGTGAAAAAGAGTCTGGCCCCGGTCGAATACGCGTAGTGCACCGTCGTATGAACCCGTGAGGAAGTGGCTGCCTTAACGATGTCAGGGCGCGGAAAAACAATAAGGATAATAATAAAAGGCGCAAACCCTGGTACGGAGCAAGATATTGATGAGACCCATTCCTCATGGGGAAGGGCCGCCAGTTTGGTGGGCGGCATAACACTCTCTATATACTCAATCTCCAGCGTTTCTTCCTGTGTCTCTCCACTATCACTTGTATGTCCTATTATCGAGCAACCGAGAACCACTGACCTCGCCATTTTCAGCTTCAGATAAGCTCCCTCCGAGTAGCACCCCGCGTATAAGAAAATCAAATGGTACGATGCGAGGGAGAGAGAGCGCAGTGTTGATGAGCTGAGAGAGCTGGTAACGTCGCCATGATGCTGGGATCATAAACTTTTGCGGCGGGAGCTTGTATTGTGTTTTTGTGCTGAACATGACGGGAATCGAGGGTGGGAGGGATGCATCCATGTCGATTGTCGAGTTCAAAGCAAAGTGGTATATTATATTAGTCAGCAAAGCAAGACACAGCAAGATACAGCAAGGGATAGCGACAAGCAAACACAGCAAAATGACAACAAGATTAGCACATTCCATCCATCTCCCCTCATCATCCTCCCCTCAGTTGCTTCCAGATAGAATCCTCCATTGGGGTCAAACTCATTGGCGACGCCACGTTAAGAAAATTATGCTCATAATTCTGTTTCTGGAGAATCGCCGTTTCTTCGGGGCGCATGGCTTCCAGCGAATTTTGATGAATGTACAACTTGCGCAATGGCACCCCGAGCTCCTTGCGGTCAGAGACGAATTTGACTACCGCGTTAATATCGATGTGCTGGACTTCAATCCCCTCGAATTCTGGACAGAGAATTATGGATGACCCGTTCGCCAGAATGGCTTCTCGCACTTCGGTGGTCGGCATGAGAGGAATATCGTCCCTGTTATGAAACCGACCATCGACGTGGAAGAGGTCCAACAGGTCGGGCAGCATTCCTGCCATGCGTATGAACTTGATCTTCGGAATGGAAAGGAGCCATTGCACCATGATCCTCTCGTTCTTGGCACCCTTCAAGATATGCACACTGTAGAGGGTTAATATGAGGAGCTCGGGGAATTTCCCGGTCAAGACTTTGAAAAGCTCGGCATGATCATCCCCCCTGAGATTGAGGAGGGTGATCTCGCGAACGTTCGGGGCGTGTATAATTCCTGCGTAGAAGATGGCAAATGACACGGCGAAGTCGCCAAGGACCAAACTTTCTAGCTGGGGGAGAATGACGGGAGGATATGAATGCGCAGCCGATTTCATCGGCACTATGGGGCCAGCACCGTCCAGGGACAGTTTCCTAAGGTTGGGGCTGCTCTCGAGCATGTAACGAAATCGTTCGAGGCTCGGCCCCAAATCGGGCGGCATGCGACGCAAGTCTAGGTCGGTGAGATTGGTGAGAAAGGATCTGTCCCAGTCAAGGTGGATGCCATTCAGGCAAATATGGTTGATTCGTTGCGCCTGGCCATCGCACAAACTCAGTGCATGCTCGTAATCACAGAGAGGATAACCAGGACCATCCCAGCGGTACGGCCGGCCGGTGCGGTGGATCTCGATGCGCTCGAGCTGCTGGAGCGATCGCGAAGATCGGTGAAGTCGGTCGAGAAGCACAAGGAGCGGGGGCCACAACTCGACGACTACGATTAGCATGCGAATTTGGCAGGACTTTGTCATGAGGATATCCAGGATTCGGTTCATATCATCTCCAGACATCGGTTGACCCGGGATCAATCGGCTTTTGTCATCGTCCTCGATACGCAGATCGAGGGTCGAAGACGCAGCCCTCTCGAAATAAAGCTTGGATCGCTGATAGCCAAGTTTGGCGTCCTTAAACCAGATTGTGTTCCATAACGTCTGGTCGTGGACGGCTATGTGACGCCAACGCCGACAAACCCATGTTAAACGGAATCGCAATAAGTTGCCGTCGGGTGAGCCTATGGTGGACCACACGGCGTAACGGAAAATATTGACGATGATCTCTACCGGGAGATCATTAAAGGGAAACATTCGCCAGAGGAGGACCTTGAGTCTGCATATCGCTCCACTCAGGGCCGTTATCTGGGAATGTTGCATAGGCCGCTGAAGGGAACGATGGGATTGGGAGATGCGAGCCTTGAGCTCTGCAGCCTGTCTTCTGTTGACCAATAGCTCCTCGTAATTGTAGGCTTTGGGCTCTGGTTGACTGCGGATCAGCTCAAGTATCTGACGCTGCTCGAACTGTTCCCAGCTTGCAGCGGTTCTGCGTAGCGGAGGCCGCACAGGGTTCGTCTGGGGGGTCATCTAAACAATAATCAGAAGGTGGCGAATCGGTAGCCGAAAACCTCATCGTACCGCAAAGCAAATATTGGCGTATTATTTCGTCGTAAAAAGACGTGAGTGGGAAGTAAAGGGTAAAAGAGAGGCAATGCGCTCGTCCGAGGAAGCGCCAGGTGGTTTTATTGGGCCGGAAGGGTAAACAAAATAATGAAAGGAAATAACGGCGAGTTTAGGAAGCAGGAAAGTGGCGAGCTGGTCGGAGAACACATGGTCAGTGATGTGTCCACAACGCTTAGCGAGAACAGGCCTGAGCAGTTGTTTGTCCATGTGGGCGCACATATTATTGCGCCAATTACAGCCGCAGCGCTTGCTTCGTCCTTCAGGACACTCACCAGGGCCAGACAGAAAAACAACAAAGCCCCCTAGTCACCAGGGTGGCTTGTTCTTTTCTGTCTGACCCCTCCTTCGCAGTAGAGGGTCCAGGATGAGCACAACGAACATTCCGCCAAATGGTGGTAAAGCCACTGGGTGCCACCCCGAGGAGCGGCCATTTCGGTTTGGCGCTGTGGCCGTGCCAGGACTGAAAGGAAATGAACCCAGTCACGCTGTCTGCACCTGATGATTGGCAGCAATGTCGATGATATGTGTTCCGGGGGCCGTGAAATCGGCTCCTCACGTCGCGTATGGAGGACTTGCGACGCCTTCCACAAGAGCTAACGTGGTCTACGCAGGGACACAAGAGGGGAAAGTGCTGTGTGTTGAACAACAAGACTTTCCTTTTCGAACCGAGGCAACGGCTGAGGTGCCAGTGGTAGGCACATGCTGCTTTGAACATCTAGCAACGGTAAGTGGCACGTTAGACAAAGGCTTTTCTTTCATAATAACTTTTTTTGTCTTGGTTGTGACTGATCGCACAGATCATTTGCTCCCGTTTTCGAATCCCGCGGCATGTTGATTCCGTTTGAGATGAGATGCCAGTGCTCGCCACCGCTACAGACTTTGTGTCCTAATTTCTCAATTCAAAAAAGACAACAGACATGTTTTCGCCTTCAATAGTACAGAAACCGACAGCACGGATACAATTCTTGGCTTCTTAGCCGACCATACCGCTACAAGCTACAGTACAGTAGTAGTAATATCACAAGTTAGAACAGAGGCATAGCAGTTTAAATCGTATCACATTCAATCAAAAGAGGAAAAAGATTACCTTTAAGGGCCAACATGCTATCTTCAGTCACTTTGACGAACTCGTGGGTTGCATACCGGAGCCAGAGCCAGAGGCCTCCAGGAGATTCTCCAGAACCTCACTCATGATATCGTCCTCCACTTCCTTCGTAATCTTGCTTCCATCAGTAGGGAGGTGCGACTCAACGACTGTGCGCATCGCCGGGAACGATGCTTCATTGAACCCCATCTGGAGATGAACGTGTTGGCTGCGTCTTCAACGGATAGCCAGTGCAGAATGTAACTCACCACTTCGAGTCTCTCCACAACAGTGTCAACATGCTGCGCATTGTCATCTCCGCGCTGCTTGGTCGGGGTACGTGGTACGTTGAACATCTCTAGCTGCGGGAACCGTCCCCGGGCATTACTAATAATTTGCGTGAGAGGAGGTGGCGCCGCCGAGCTTGGGTATGGACGACGCGAGGCCTCAGTATCTGATGGAGCCATGGAAGGAAATGTTTGACCGCCCATGGGCGGAGCCCCGGGAGACATTGGACTTTACATGTATTAGTAGTTGTTCGATAAATGCACCCAGCAACACTCACCTGTTGGCTGCACTTTCCTTTGCGAGCCATCTTTCACGACGTCTAACTTCTTGCTCCTGACGATACTTTTCCTTCTCTGCCTTATAATGGATCTTCGCAGCTTCAAGCGAGGCCTTCAGCTCCGAAGGATTAGGCCGTGCTTCCCTGTTTGCAGAGGCGGTGTAATATGACACCTCAGGTGGATGCGTAGGGCTAGAACTGGGATCGACACCTTGTGGGCCTGAGGACGGCCCTGGGAAGGGTTTGAACTGGTTCCAAACAGGTGCGCTACCCGCAGCGGCAGGCGGTGGAGGCGGCCCCGTGCTCGTGGATGAGAACATTTGTGCGGAGCCGGGAATATTGACGTTGGACGGAGGAGGCTCATTTCCGCTTGCACCAAAAGCACGCAGAATATTTCCGACAGACTCTGTAACTCGCCTGGCGGCTTCTTGCTGGGCTTGATGGCGCATATTGCGCATTTCTTGGGCCCCCAGAGCGACAGCTGATTGCGCATCACGCGCCACCCGTTGAATGTCCTCTGCCACCCGAGCAATGGAATCACGTTGTGCATTCCAGTACAACCCGTTCCCGACGTTCCTAAACAAGGCTCGGAGGTGGTGCCCGACTTCAGGGTGATCGAGAAACATCGAGTTGAGCGAGTCCAAGAGAGAGGCGAGATCGTTGGAAAGGGAGACATTGGGGTCAATGGGGGGGTCCAACTCGGGGGTCGGTGGGTCAGGGAATGAGCCAGGTAGATCTCGTTGCGCATCTTCAGAACTCTCACTAGATGGAACAGGGCGAGGGGTGGGAGTTACAGACTCACGGGCAGGTGTAGAGGCTGCGGGAGGCGGCCCAAATGTGCCCGAGTACATCGGGCGAAGACCATGTACCTGCACATGAATTGGTGGCTTTCTTGGCGTCTCATCCGCTATCACCGACTCGGAGGACGAAATATCATCGGTAACGGATGTGCGAAAGTCGCGGGCTTTGCCCTTGTCTTTGAGGGATGGGTCTACTACGTCCGAAAATTCCCTCTCTTTCTCTCCGTCGTCGTCGTCCACTACCTCGACGAAGGCATGCGGGGAGTCCACCTCGCGATCTAGAGGAGATGGAATAAACATGTCACCAAATGGGAGGTGATCATGGTCCACAAATACGAAAGGAGTAGGCCTTCCGAACGTGTTCCGGGTAGAAGATGGCTGGGGGGACATGGGCTCCATGAAGTTGTCGTTATCACGAAGAGAGCCAAGCTCGACGACCCGGAATCTGATGAGTTGGTTTCCTTGGATGGCATTGTCGACATTGGAGTCGTAAAAATCGCGTAGTTCTTCCTCTGAACTGAGAGTGACCTCGTCGCCATCCGAGTCTGTGTAAGACACAGAGAGTCGGTTACGGGGAATGTCACAAAGTGAATGAATTCGTGTGGCGAGCTCAGACCATGATGGATGCGTATGAAATGATATGCGACGGGTTAGACCATCAGACATAGACAACTTAAAGTGAACTGGGCCCATGGCAGAGAAGAGATGAGTCTTGTATGAGTCTTGTATGGCTTACAATCTCGTTATTAGGCAGTTTAAACTCCGACTAGGACTGCGCAGCTCCGGCTCGGGCCGCCAACATCCTCCAAACTACGCAAAGATTGCCAAACGCGGGTCAATATCCGCCGGGTCGTTCAGCTGTCCCTCGATCAGTTAGATTCAACAGGACACCCCGGATGGCGCACCCTCAAGTTGATGTTCAAAGCGCTGATAGCTTCAATTTCGGTCTCAGTCAAATCGAACGAGGTACTGTTCAGGTTGGACAGCAGCCTATCTGTTGTGTTTGTCTTGGGAATGACCGCAATGCCCTTCTGCGTCGCCCAGCGCAGAAGAACCTGGCCCGGATCTGTACCTGTCTTCAGTTCCTGTCTCACGTTAAATGCAGTGACACACCCTTTTCATGGGCCTGAGCAGCCTGGACGACAACATCCTGGATAAATAGGGGCTTCACGTTACCCTTGAACCCCAACTCCAGGTAGCTCTGTGGACCAAATGACGAATAGGCGGTTACAGCAATACCAAATGCCTTCGCGAGCCTCAACAATGGCTCTTGGGTCAAATACGGGTGTAACTCGACCTGCAAAACTTGGGGTTCGATGCGGGCATAGGTGAGAATGTCAACCAGTAAAACCCCTGCAACATTACTTTGACGATCATGTTAGCAAAAGCTCAAAGTACATTTATATGCGCTAACCTGATGCCGATATTCTTTACAAGTCCGTCATCGACCAATCCTTCCATGCCCTCCCATGTCTCTTGGAATGGTGTATTTTCTTATGGCATCAGTAGACGGAATGGTTCTTCAATTGGAAGAAAGAGAGAGGTAAAGGTGAGTTGAAACGTACGAAGGTGGACCTTCTTATCGTCCCACCACCACTCAGGGGGATATCGATCCTCCGGGTCAACGTATGCCAGAGCGATTGGGAAATGCACCAGGAAGAGATCGAAATAGTCAAGACCCCAAAGATCGAGCTGCATTTTCGTGGCTGCCTTCACCTAAAACGCCTTCAGCATTGCAACTATACGTCAGACAGGGAATGACTTGCACGATGCTGCGCGTGGAAAGTGTTCCAGAGCTGGGAAGTGGGATCAGTGACTCAGATCTCTTCATCGAAAACGTCTTTCCCCGAGCCCTCACCTTGGATGTAATAACTATTGAAATTGAGATGCACAAATGAGAGAAGTAAAAAAAGTGTAGACCACCCACAGAGTTCTTCACGTTTGACGATACCCTCGCTCAAGGCGCGCCTAACGCCCTGCCCCGCCTCTTTCTCATTTCCATAATCAGCTGCACCATCAAATAAGCGATACCCGGCCTTGATGGCATTGTACACCGTCTGGGACCACATGTCAATGGTATATGCGTCACCAGGAAGAGGTCTACATACTTCAGCGCAGTGGGCTTTCGGGATCTGTAAATCACCTGTGTAAACTATCTTCGATACCTGGAGATGGAATACGTACCTTCCAGAGACCAAGGCTGCTCGCCATCGAAGCGGATGTCAGCATAAGCCCTGACTCAGCTCATACAGTCACAACTGATCCTCACCCTACGAGAGGCATCTGCATGCAGAGCGTCAGTGAGCCAATGCGGCTGGCAATATTAATGGCCAACGAAGACGTGACAACGCAGCCTATACCTTTTGGCCAGTCCTTTTCAAAACTATACTCGCCATAACAGTTTCGCTCACTTGTACTTTCGATCAGAAAGGTGGCAGAGAAAGATCAGTGTGGAGTGGTAAGGTCCTGGACAGTTAAAGAACCTGGGATTGGCTGCCAGTTATCGGTGGGACCGGGCAGGCAATCGCCGCTGGGATGATATCACGCTAATCACATCTAATATCGGATGGAACATGCACCTCCCGACCGTTAATCCTCAGGGGCGCCCAGTGAAAATTAGCACAAAGTAGACCGAGGTAAACCTTCTTGGTGTATGTAAATGAAGGTTCGATAGCCCTCGATAATGCGGCAGCTGAATGTCTTGAAGCACATGAGAGACAACCATAAGCTATCCGAGGCCGGGCGAATCATACATCTACTCTGGTGTGATCCTAGTAGCCCGTGACACTGAACAGTCCCGTTACTCTTGACTCTCAGCCATCAAATCCCAATCCTCGTCGTTGATGTTGAGCCCACCATAAGTCGAGTGTGGGCTGTCGGTGTGCAGCGACGGCATCACGGCATCTAACCTCTGATACAAATGTGACCAACATGCCGTGCTCCTGCTCAGAAACAAAGATGTACACGTTATCCAATGACGACAAATAATCAGTCCAGTTCTCGGAAAGATCCATTGTCATCTAGACACCGGCTGTGGTGGTATGTGGGAAGGCTGGTAGAAAGAGTGTCCGATTTACTCTTAAAGTTGGTTAGTAAAGTGACCCTTCGGCAGTCTAAGATGAAATCACCTGAAACTATAATTCCAACCTGACCGCTGCTGGAATGCGAGGTGGAATAAAGGTTTTGTCGCACTGAGTGCTTCAGTGTCGTTATCGGACTCGAGGTGGAATGCCCAAGATGTGACAAGGTGTAACCGCAGAACTTAAGATTGTAAGGGTCATCAACTTGGGTTTTATCATCATGCAATGACCGGACCCACGCCCTGTAATTCGGGAGAGAATCGAGACTCATGCCTAGTCTAGACGGCTGAACTGAAGGACTATTAACAAGACAAAAGGAGCGAAAGAGCAAGATCACACCCTTTGTTCATCGAAATCAGAAATCGATCCAACAAACTTATTGCCAAAACGTTAACGAAACTTTCAGCTTCCTCCCTTTTATCGTCACATGTTTTCTCGAGTCTGTCATCGCTGAGTCTGACTCGCCATGGTGCCAAGTCAGTAAAGCTCACGCGGATGCGGAGACGTTTTCCCTGATGGTGGGCTTAGCAGAGAATCACTGACATAGGTAAAAACGAAACTGCTAATGGTCGATTGGTCCAACTCCTGAACGACGAAAGGTTGGATGAAATCAGCTTGTGAGTCACTTCGTCAAGTGGCAGGCGCCCTCAACATACGACTCTCTGTGAATCATGAAAGTAGTTAGCCCCTTAGAACGTGTATTCAAGGAAACGTTGACGCACAAGAAAAGATTGTGTTCCCGTTTGCTTCATGGTCGGGTATCATCAGTGAGGCTGGTCTGTGCAGAAGAAACTTGACTTGACCCACCCTTTTTGCTGCAGTTGTGACATGGCGGTCGTGTTGTAAGCCGAGACCAGAGCGAAGGCACGCAAGGGGGGAGTCGCAGGGAACAAGGGACTGGGTTTCTGGGAGCAAAGAGCGCCGTACTTATGTAGCTACATGTATGCGTCAAGTCGTGCGACTGCGGTGATCAACCCGAGAAGATGCTCAACAAGGCAATGTAATTCCTACAAGGCCATGGGTATAATGCTCTCCTGTAGGATGCGTGCACACCCAAGGCTGGCTGTTAGCATGGTGCTGCGCGGCAGTACAGGTTGTGCGTGTAGTGTTGGTTGAGTGTAAAGCCTGGGGTGACTGCTTACTGTACAGTACCTAACCTGCTCCTAACCCGCTGCAAATTATTTCTCGTTTCCCATAATCACTGAGGCCATCAAATAGACGATACCCGACCTTGATGGTATTGTACACTACGGCCTACTACCCACAACTGTTCATTCGCACCAGCCAATGCACTTCCATGTCCTCGGTCTAGGTCCAATCGGTTCTCTTGTCTCCCACCATCTCTGCGAGACCCTCGACGCCACCAAACATGGCGTCGTACTCATACACAAAACTATGAACCAGCTGAAGAAAGCGAACTTGGCGGGAAACGTCCTCAAGATTGAACGAGGGGGCGCGGTGGACACCTCGACAGCCTTCCGCTCCGAAATTTTCCAAACGACGAAACAACTCCGGTATGAACGGAGAGAGGCAATACGTTCCGCCCGTAACGACCTCAAGTCCAAACGTGCAAATGCTGGTGGCCTAGACGCGAAAGCGAATGACATTTCCCCACACCCAACGCACATCCAGCAAACCCTCCTTCCAATCGAGTCGCTCATCGTAACGGTCAAGGCGTATACGGCTGTTAAATCGGTCAAGGCCCTGGTCCCTAGACTGAAACCTAATTCCACCATTGTGCTCCTCCATAATGGTATGGGTGTCTACGAACGGTTGGTGGAGGACGTCTTCCGCAATCCCGAACGGCGGCCCCACTTTATCGTCGCTGTCAACGACCATGGGGCATGGAACAAACATTACTTTCATACCGTCCATGCCGGTGTTGGGGCCATAACGTTTGGGATCGTTGCTGATCCGCGGGGTAGAAATTTTGAGACACCGGTCGCAGATACGGACATCCCAGACCAAGAGCAGCTGTCTCTGGACAATATCATGTCAATCAAAGAGGGAGACGACTCCCCTTATCGCTCTCTGCGCAACACCGTAGCTGCTCTCTCGAACCTTTCGGGACTCAACACAGCCTGGAAGCCTATCTCGCACGTCGAGACGGCAATGAAGCGTAAACTGGTCGTAAATTCGGTGGTCAACCCCCTCACCGCCCTTCTGGGCTGTCGTAATGGAGAACTTCTTGAAACCGCAGAAGCCAGGAAAATTCTCTACCGCATTTGTTCCGAAGCAGCGAGCGCTTTCGCCATGCAGGCACAAGAGGAAGGATCGGATAAAGAAAAGCAAGCCAAGGTCCAGACGGGACTCAGTCGTGTTCATCCGGGCCTCACTGCCAGGGCGTTAGAAGAGGAATGTCTGCGCGTAATTAAAGTTACCGCGGGGAACATGTCTTCGATGTTATCAGACGTACGATCGGGGAGTTATACCGAAATCGACTACATGAACGGGTACTTGATAGGGTTGGGTCGCACCTTTGGCATACCGATGACGACGACGACAACTCTGTTGAATCTTATCAAATTGAGGACTACAATTCCTTTAGATCGTCTAGTCTAGTTACTTGTAAAGTAACGTGCGCCCGTAGTGTCGCAGCAAGTACAGTAGAGTGCTGCGGGGCCAGCATCACGAGCGCTCTCGGACTATACATAATTTTCGTCATTGATGCGCCCTTACTCCACGCCTCCGACGTGCGGTCGCCAAAACTACACGTTTCTTTGTCAATCGTAAGTGGCCTTATTGTGTGTGTGACCTGTCCAAGTCCTACACGTGCCAGGGGGTGATTCGTTCAATTTCGGTGTCCTCAGGAACTGGCATCCAGGATTCATGATACGTAGATTCCTGCTTGGGAAAAAAATACCGTTTTGATACAACCCATTCGGGTGATCACCGCTTGGCGCTGGTAAGTCGGACAGGGCAACCCTGACAGACAGCGGAGACAATTCACTGCCGCATCGCCTCGTCGCGCGGCGCATCGGAACCTGTGCCTCTGCTCCGGTACTGTACGTGAGACGTACGTTGTGGGTGGGTATCGTATGGCTCGGCATAAGGGCGTGTACCTGTCGGCGTAAAATCGGCTGGCGACGAAATGATGAAGAACGAGAAACCGCCTTGGCGAATTTGAAATGTAACCGGATGATAAGTAAAGGGTAATCTATCTAGTTTTCAATTCTGGGCCTAGCTGCTGTACATCGCGCTCCTCCATCACGGTCTGGCCCGGTGGAGCCTGACAGCTAGTCTCGTCCCCAGCCCCTTCGTCGGACTCAGTCTCCGATCAGGGTCTGGAACCGAGACTACCTGACAGCGATCCGAAGAACTCTGCGCTGCATAATTACCATAACTATCCTAGCTCAACTTTACGGCGCTTACGCTTCCACGAGGTGAGCGACGTGGATCTAGATTCGGGCTGGTGAAAAGCGCGTACGACCTTTTTAGAGAGAGTACGAGTATAGAAGTGCTGGAACACCCTCCCTGATTTCATCACCAGGACTCTGCTTGTACGCGAGTCGGCTCTGACGCGGACTTATATCTAGGTCTAGGACAGCCGCCCAGGGATTAATTCAACGGAAGAATACATAATCAAAGTTCATTTGAATCGTCCTGAGGATACGAATAAATAGAGGGAGATACAGTATCTACTGTATGTTACGTTTAGTCCCAAAATCATCCGGTCAACGAGAGATCTGCGACGGGACTAGATCTGTCAGTGGTCATCGGCATCGGGACTTCCCCATTTGACGTCCTTATACACGCCATTATGCCAGTCTTGGACGCGCCGTCCTGCCAAAACAGACATCGTTGATCCATGCGTGCCGATCAGGCCGATTCCAGAGGACTGAAGGACAGCATCGATGAGAACGGGATACCTGTGCGTTGGTTAAAACAAGCAATAAAGAGAACACAACAATATGCATTACCATTTACCATACTTGTTGACCGTTTCTTCTGCAACGTGGTCGGGGGTGTACCAGCCCACCTCACGAATCGAATCCCACCACGCGGGATCTTCCTCGTCGCTAAGCATGACAACATGCTGTGGGACGACGCCCAACCGCTCGCGTGTCTCTTCCTGAATTTCTCCGATGCGGCGCTGGTAGGTGGCGATTGAGGGGAAGCAAGCCTCGCTAGGCTGATCATTGCAGTACCTAAGGAAATCATTCGCCCGACGGGCATGGATGGCAATATACTTGAAGAATTTAGTACAAGCTCAGAACATATCTGAGCTACAAACAAAAGGCGCTCACAGGAGGGATTGGTTCGTGGTCGGGGACATTGAAGATACGCCGCAAGTAACCGTCAGCAATGGACTGAAGCCGGTTTGTCCAACGGAAGTTCTTGACCACAAATCGCCACGCTGGGCTCATGTCACTTTCATACTCGAATGACTGCCACCATTCAGGTGAGAAAAGTATAATGGAGGGCCAGATAACTTACAGTGTGGGCGCAGACATAATACAGATAATCAAAACAGGCCAGATGCTCGTCAGGTGGTAACACAGCACCGTGGTCCTCGGATGGTTGAGGTGGTATCAAGCTCTCCTCTCTGCCAGGTGAATAGAGCAACGATGCGATACTCCAGAAGTGAGCATGTGGATCATGTTCGTATCCAGGAATCTTTTGAAGCGACTTGGGGCCAGCGGTATATGATATGTCTTGCGAAGGTAAATCAACTTCCCAACTTCAAGTTGTTCAGAGACATATGGATTTTGCTCACCGAGGCCTTGATGAATTAGAGCATTGGTAAAGCGGGGCATCGGTTCGCGAAGCTGGACTGCCTGCCAGACACTCCAGCAACCAATATCGTCAATTTCCGGGTTGGAAAGATTCTTGACTTCATGCCACTCCAGTACGGGTACACCGATTTTTTCACTCAAATACGCGATATCAAACACTTCGCTGAAGAGGATATTTCCAGCGTCGCCACCGATGTGGGAAGGGGTGAAAGCGCCAATGATGGGTACACGTTCGGTCAACATGGCAAGGTATATAAGATTTCCCTGGACACATTGAGTGAAACCTGAGGTGAG
>Ga0137358_10001206_pt1 | contig 13682 bp, 2 predicted proteins | sample Mad1_20_16metaG_FD_105551 | JGI IMG/M metagenome (GOLD analysis project Ga0137358, IMG submission 105551) | Vadose zone soil microbial communities from Angelo Coast Range Reserve, California, USA - Mad1_20_16 metaG | ecosystem: Environmental > Terrestrial > Soil > Vadose zone | place: USA... | reverse complement strand
CTGGTCACGGCGACATTCCGATGAGTGTGCGGGCAATCAAGGCTGGAGCGTTGGAGTTTTTGACCAAGCCTTTTGATGACGAGTATCTACTGGAGACCATCCGGAGCGCGATCGCCCGCAATAACAAAAACGAGCGATCTTCGGGAAGAATCGCCAAAGAGTGTTTTGAGGAAGGTATCGGAACGGACAGAGCATTAAGAGCCGTGCCGAATCAACCCGAGATTGTGATCTCCTCGCCCCTTAAGGGAAGCGGGAAAGCGCCTGTGGCGTTTGGCGAAATTATAGGTCAAAGCAGAGCGTGGCGGCAAATCATCGAACAAATCGAGATGGTCGCACCGACCGCTGCCACCGTTCTGGTTCTGGGCGAGACGGGCACCGGAAAAGAGTTGATTGCGCGGGAACTGCACCGGCGCAGCCAACGCAAAGACAAACCTTTGGTCCGGGTTAATTGCGCCTGTATCCCGAAAGAATTGTATGAGAGCGAATTCTTCGGCCATGCGAGGGGCGCGTTTACCAGCGCGGTTAAAGACCGGATTGGCCGTTTCGAGGCAGCCGCCGGTGGAACCCTGTTCTTGGATGAGGTCGGCGAAATCCCTCTGCAACTACAGGGTAAACTGCTGCGCGTTCTGCAGGAGAAATCTTACGAGCGTGTGGGAGAGGAGAAAACTCGACACGCAGATGTGCGGATCGTCGCGGCCACTAATCGAGATCTGAAGAAAGAGGTCGCAACCGGTCGTTTTCGCGGAGACCTGTACTACCGGTTGAATGTCTTTCCAATGAAAGTTGCCGCGCTACGGGATCGGAAGGAAGACATTCCGCTTCTCGCAGCCCATTTCATCGAGATATCGGTCAAAGAGTTCGGATGTCCGAGACCGAGACTGACGCGAGCCGGCATAGAAACCCTCCAAGGCTATGATTGGCCCGGCAACGTCCGAGAGCTGCGAAACGTCATCGAACGTGCCGTCATCTTTGCTCGGGGTGGCGCTCTGGAATTCGATGTTCCGGGGACAGGTTCCCCAGTCGATCTAACTTCTTTTGAGCGGCTGGATGTGGGCCAAGACGAACCGGAATACCTAACCGAATCAGAAATGCGACGCCGCGAGCGCGAGAATCTTTTTGTCGTCTTGCAGAGGACCGGCTGGAAAATCAAGGGCGTCGATGGAGCCGCGGAGCTTTTGGGGCTTAAGCCCACCACTTTGATCTCCCGGATAGAAAAGCTGGGTTTGAAGCGACCGAACTGAAAGAACGGGTCGATGATCAACGCCCTTAAACTGGCAGTGCCGAATCGTGTGTTTACAACGAGCCGGTGATCGCCACCGGCTCAGTCAGTTGTGAAGGCCACGGTAACACTGCCTTCTCGCGCGACGGGATTGGCCGGTAACTGCGAGCCAAGAGTTAGTTAGGCTGGAGCGCTTGCGTTTGTAACGCGAAGCTTTTGAGCGATTGCCAGTCAGAAACGATCCTCAATGCCATGTCGGATGATGTGATGAAGACCAAAACGTCGTCTGGCGGAGCTTATGACTCTCTACGTCGATGTTGATTCCGTTTCGAGCCTGAATCAATTAATCCAGCGCAGCAGATCGCTCGGGGCTAACCCGGCAAATCTCCGCCGGATGACTAGTTTCATAAGATCCTATCAGTAATCCGGTAAGAAACGAATCCGTTTACAGATTAAAACTAACGTTTTACCTCGATACAAATATCGGTAGGGCGTGTTTCCGAGACCGCGTGAAAATAAATCTCGTTCTCGTCTGCTGTTCGGTCCAGATCCGATTTCGTGCGGATGCGTCGGTCTCTGGAGAGACACACCCTGCCACTGCTTGTCATTTGCTATCACGCTCTTATGCATCGAATGGACTTGAGCGGATTTCCGTGCGAATTTTGGGATTAACGGATTTTCGTTCCACCAGAGCGAGCTTGCGTCTCGACTCAATCCAGAGCCTCATTCGGCCTTTTACTGGCTGATCATGAAAAGAATTGTGTTAATTGTGGGAGGCTGGAGCGCCCTGTGATTGAGCTATCCCGATATGTCTTCGAGACGCTGCGGAAGGATGAAGAGCTTGTCCTTTACCGCGGGCAGAGTAAGGACAATGCATCTGGGGTACTTGTGCTTTCCTCTGCGGTGCCGCGACCCACGCCGGAAAGCCTGAAACGGCTGGAGCACGAATATTCTCTTAAAGAAGAGCTGGATCCGGCGTGGGCTGCTCGCCCGATTGCAGTCGCTCATCATTGGGACCGGCCGGTACTCGTGTTGGAGGATCCCGGCGGTGTGCCTCTCGATCATTTGCTCGGTCGCCCCTTGGACATAGCTTTTGTGCTGCGTCTGGCCATTAGCCTTTCGACTGCGATTGGTCACTTGCATCAGTGCGGTCTCATCCACAAGGACATCAAGCCGGCCAATGTTCTGGTAAACTCCGCCACCTGTCAGTGCTGGCTAATGGGCTTTGGTATTTCTTCGCGGCTTCCACGCGAGCGCCAGTCTCCCGAACCGCCCGAGTTTATCGCCGGGACGCTCGCCTACATGGCGCCCGAACAGACCGGACGCATGAATCGTTCCATCGATTCCCGGAGCGACCTCTACTCGCTCGGCGTCATACTTTACGAAATGATGACCGGGAGTCTTCCCTTTACGGCTTCCGATCCGATGGAATGGGTGCACTGCCACATTGCCAGGCAGCCAATACCACCCAGAGCGCGGTTGAAGAATGTACCGGTCTCTGTCTCTGCAATCGTCATGAAGCTGCTCGCCAAGACTGCGGAGGAACGCTACCAGACAGCCGCCGGTGTTGAGAGTGATCTTCGGCGCTGCCTTGTTGAATGGGAAGCTCACCACTGTATCGACGAATTCTCGCTTGGCGAACGCGACGCGCCAGACCGGCTATTGATTCCGGAGAAATTGTATGGTCGAGCGTGCGAGATCGATGGTTTGCTTGCCTCCTTCGAGCGCGTCGTTGCCAGCGGCACGCCGGAGTTGGTGCTCGTATCAGGATATTCTGGTATCGGCAAGTCCTCGGTCGTCAATGAGCTCCATAAGGCGCTCGTTCCGCCCCGGGGTCTTTTTGCATCAGGCAAGTTCGACCAGTACAAGCGTGACATCCCTTATGCCACTTTAGCGCAAGCCTTCCAGAGCCTGATGCGTCCGATTCTGGGTAAGAGTGAAGCCGAGCTGCGGAACTGGCACGATGCCTTTCAAGAGGCATTAGGTCCGAACGGACAACTCATTGTGGATCTAGTTCCCGAATTAAAGCTCATCATCGGAGAACAAACACCAGTCCCTGATCTTTCGCCCCAGGACGCGCAAGGCCGCTTCCAGCTGGTGTTCCGGCGATTTATCGGCGTATTCGCACGGCGGGAACATCCGCTTGCGCTATTCCTTGATGATTTGCAATGGCTGGATGCGGCAACCCTCGATTTGCTCGAGGATCTGTTGATCCGGCCGGATGTGCGGCACTTGATGTTGATCGGCGCCTACCGAGACAACGAAGTGAATTCCGCCCATCCGCTAATGCGCAAGCTCGGAGCGATCCGTCAAGCTGGAGCGATCGTACACGAAATCGTCCTCGCGCCCTTAAGGGGTGAAGATCTGGCGCAGTTAATCGCGGATTTTCTTCATTGCGAACCGGAGCGTGCCGGCTCGCTGGCCCAACTGGTTCACGAAAAGACTGCGGGCAATCCGTTTTTCGCCATTCAGTTCATTACCGCGCTCGCCGAAGAAGCATTAATTGCGTTCGATCATGGCGATGCGAGATGGTCCTGGGACCTGACTCACATTCAGGCTAAGGGTTACACTGATAACGTGGCGGATCTCATGGCGGGAAAGTTGAATCGCCTGCCCATGGAAACCCAGAAGGCGCTACAAGAGTTTGCCTGCCTGGGAAACAGTGCCGAGATCGCCGCGCTTACCGCCGTTCACGGAACGTCGGAGGAGGAGTTGCACTCGGATCTTTGGGAGGCTGTGCGTCTGGAGTTCATTGTGCGTTTGGAGGATTCCTATCGGTTTATCCACGACCGAGTCCAGGAAGCAGCCTATTCACTGATTCCCGAATCATTACGCGCCGAGTCCCATCTGCGGATAGGACGGCTGTTAGCAGCGCATATCCCGCCAGAGCGGCTGGAGGAGGCGATCTTCGCTATCGTCAATCAGCTCAATCGCGGCTCTCATCTCATCAGGTCAGCGGAGGAGCGTGAGTGGGTCGGCGAGCTAAATCTCATCGCGGGCAGGCGAGCGAAGGTGTCGACAGCCTATGTCTCGGCCCTTTCATACCTCGCAGCTGGGCGGGCGTTGTTGAGGGAAGAGAGTTGGGGCAACAATTACGAGCTCATCTTCTCCATAGAAATTCTTTTAGCCGAATCCGAACTACTGACCGCAAATATCGGGTCGGCCGAAAATCGGCTTTCGATGCTGTCGCAACGGGCTAGAAGCGCGCACCATATTGCTATCGTCACGCGTTTGCGCCTCACGCTCTACCAGACTATGGATCGGAGCGACCGCGCTGTGGAGGTATGCCTTGCATACCTGCGACACAGCGGCACTGACTGGTCGTCGCATCCGACCAGCGATCAAGCACGGCGCGAATATGATCGAATCTGGGCCCAACTTGGGGACCGGCAAATCGAGGACCTAGTCGACTTGCCCTTGATGACGAACCCGGACGTCCTCGACGCTCTGGACGTCCTGGCCGAGGTCGTGACGCCGGCAAAGTTTTGCGATGAGAATCTGCTTTCACTCGTCATTTGCCGGATGGTGAATCTCAGCCTCGAGCATGGCAACAGCGACGGGTCGTGCTTCGCCTATGTATGGTTTGCCATCGTAGCCGGCCCGGTCTTCGGGAGCTACAAGGATGGATTTCGATTCGGTCGGCTCGGCTATGAACTGGTCGAAAACCGTGGCTTAACGCGTTATCAGGCCCGAACCTATATGTCTTTCGGGAACATCGTTATGCCATGGGCGAAACATGCCCGGACCGGACGCGATCTGATACGTCGCGCCTTCGATATCGCCAATCGAATGGGTGACCTTACATTTATGGCTTATTGCCGCGATGAGTTGATCTCGAACTTTTTGACAGTGGGCGATCCTCTGGCCGAGGTGCTCTCGGAAGCCGAAAGCGCTCTCGAATTTGTCCAGAAAGCGCGGTTCGGCCTTATAATCGACATCATCACCGGGCAGGTCGGATTTATCCGGACGCTCCGTGGGTTAACTTCGAAATTTGGCTGCTTCAACGATGAGGGGTTTGATGAGCTTCAATTCGAGCACCACCTAACCACTAACCCTGTCTTGGCGCTGCCCGAATTCTGGTATCGCATTCGAAAGACGCAAGCCCGCTTCTTTGCCGGGGACTATGCTTCCGCTGTCGATGCATCATTGAGGGCGCAACAGCTGCTTTGGACATCACCATCGCAATTTGAATCCGCAGAGTTTCGCTTCTATGGCGCCCTTTCCCACGCGGCAGCCTGGGATTCCGCATCTCTCCACCAGAAGAAGCAACATTTCGAGGCTCTGGTCACCCATCACAGACAGCTTGAAATATGGGCAGAGAATTGCCCGGAGAATTTCGAAACCCGCGCCGCGCTGGTGAGCGCGGAGATCGCACGCATCCAAGGCAGCGAGCTCGAGGCCGAGCACTCTTACGAACAGGCCATCCGCTCGGCACACGCAAATGGCTTTGTCCACAATGAGGCGCTCGCCAGCGAGCTCGCCGCGCGCTTCTACGCGGGACGTGGTTTCGATATGATCGCGGACGCGTACTTGCGGAAAGCTCGGTACTGCTACCTCTGTTGGGGAGCCGCCGGCAAGGTGCGGCAACTCGACGAGTTGTATCCCCAGCTCAGGGAGGAGGAGCCGGTACCAGGTCCGACGAGCACGATTGGGACATCGGTCGAACACCTGGATCTGGCTACCGTTATCAAAGTCTCGCAAGCAGTGTCGGGCGAGATCGTCTTGGAGAAACTGATCGACACGCTCATGCGCACAGCGATTGAGCACGCCGGTGCTGAGCGCGGTCTGTTGATTCTTCCCCGGGGTGTTGAGCAGCGGATAGAGGCGGAAGCCACAACCAGTGAGGACACAATTATCGTGCGTTTCGGAAAAGCGTCCGTGGCCGAGGCCGTAGTGCCAGAGTCGATCATCCATTATGTCGTGCGCACCCAGGACAGTGTGATTCTCGACGATGCCTCAGCCCAGCACCCGTTTTCTGCAGATGCCTACATCCGTCAGCAGCACGCCCGTTCCATTCTCTGCTTGCCGTTGATTAAACAAGCCAAACTTATCGGCCTGCTGTACCTCGAAAATAATTTGACCCCGAACGTTTTCACTCAGACGCGGATCGCGATGCTGAAACTGCTTGCGTCGCAGGCGGCGATCTCTCTGGAGAACACCCGGCTTTACCGCGACCTCGAAGAACGCGAAGCGAGGATCGGGCGCCTGTTCGACGCCAACATTGTCGGGATCTTCATCTGTAATCTCGAAGGTGAGATTATTGAGGCCAATGAAGCGTTTCTCCATATGATCCAATACAGCCGTGAAGATCTCATCTCGGGTCGCGTGCACTGGACGGACCTGACGCCGGCGGAATGGCGTGACCGGACCGAACGAGCTGTGGCAGAGGTAAAGGCGACTGGGACCGTCCAACCGTACGAGAAGGAGTACCTCCGGAAAGACGGCAGCCGCGTGCCTGTGATGGTCGGCAGCACGATCTTTGAAGGAAGTGGGAACGAGGGTGTCGCTTTCGTACTCGACTTAAGTGAACAAAAACGCGCCGAAGAAGCGTTGCAGAAAGCGCAGACGGAGTTGGCACACGTGGCGCGCGTCACGACGCTGGGGGAGCTGACCACCTCGATCGCTCATGAAATTAATCAACCGCTCGCCGCAGTGGTGACGAATGCCAACGCCAGCCTGCGCTGGTTGGCCGGGGATTCGCCTAACCTCGCCGAAGCCCGCGAAGCGATCCGCCGCATTATTCGCGATGGAAATCGAGCCGGCGAAATCATCGGCCGGATTCGTGCTCTGGCCAAAAAGGCGCCGCCGAAGAAGGACTGGCTCGACGTCAACGAAACAATAAGCGAAAGCATCGCTATGGCCCGCAGCGAAGTGCAACGGAATCGCGTGTTACTTCAGACTAACCTCGCAAATGATTTACCGTTGGTATTGGGAGATAAGATCCAATTGCAACAAGTGATTCTCAATCTGCTCATGAACGCCATCGAAGCCATGAGTGGAGTGGATCAGGGTCCGCGCGAGCTATGGGTAAGTTCAAAGAAGGTTACTGAGATCCACGGCGAGTCAGAGGAAGAAAAATATGGTGATAAAGCTTTGGCCAAGGCTGAGTGGAGCCACGTGCTGATTACTGTGCGAGATTCGGGCCCGGGGCTGGATCCGCAGCTTCTTAATCGTCTTTTCGACGCCTTTTATACGACCAAGCCTCAGGGGCTGGGCATGGGCTTGGCGATCAGCCGTTCGATTATCGAAGCTCACGGAGGACGGCTGTGGGCGAAAGCAAATCCGCCCCGAGGTGCCGCCTTTCAGTTTACATTGCCGATTCGTGGTCAGAGCATGTGATGAGGGAAACAGACGCCATGGTTTTTGTCGACAATGATGCAGGTGCTGGCGCTCGAGTCACTCTAGTGCCTCAATCGAGCTTCTGCTGGCTGATCACGAAAAGAATTGTCTAAATTGTGGTGACCGGAGGCCCCGTGACTGAGCTATCCCGACATGTCTTCGAGACGCTGCGGAAGGATGAAGACTTTATCCTTTATCGCGGGCGTAGTAAGGACGACGGATCTCAGGTTCTCGTGCTTGCGCCTCTGGTGGAGTATCCTGCACCGGAAATTCTGCAATGGCTGGAGCACGCATATTCTCTGAGAGAAGAGCTTGACCCGACGTGGGCTGCCCGACCAATTGCAATTGGTCGCCACTGGGACCGTTCGGTACTTATATTGGAGGATCCCGGCGGTGTGCCTCTGGATCAATTGCCCGGTCAGCCATTGGACCTAGCTTTTTGGTTGCGGCTGGCTATCGGCCTTTCGACGGCGATTGGTCACTTGCATCAGCGCGGCATTATTCACAAGGACATCAAGCCGGCCAATATTCTGGTCAACCCCGTCACCAGCCAGTGCTGGTTGAGAGGCTTCCTTATCGCTTCGCGGCTTCGACGCGAGCGCCAGGCTCCTGAACCTCTGGAATTTATCGCCGGGACACTCCCCTACATGGCACCCGAGCAGACCGGACGAATGAATCGTTCCATCGATTCCCGCAGCGATCTCTACTCACTCGGCGTCACGCTTTACCAAATGCTGACTGGGAGTCTTCCCTTCATCGCTTCCGATCCGATGGAATGGGTTCACTGCCATATCGCGCGACATCCAGTTCCGCTTGGCGAGTGGCGGAAGGATGTGCCCGAGATCGTCTCAGCCATCATTTTGAAACTCCTCTCGAAAACGGCCGAGGACCGCTACCAGACGGTGGCCGGTTTGGTGACAGACCTGAGAAAATGCCTGACTGAATGGGACTCTCACAAACGCATCAGCTCGTTCTCCCTCGGCACGCACGACATATCAGATCGGCTCCATCTGCCGGAAAAATTGTACGGGCGCGATCGAGAAATCAAAACACTTCTGGCTGCCTTTGATCAGGTCGTCACCACCGGTAAACCGAATCTCGTGCTGGTGTCCGGTTATTCCGGAATCGGCAAGTCCTCCGTCGTCAAGGAACTCCACAAGGTGCTTGTCCCGCCGCGTGGCCTTTTTGCATCCGGCAAGTTCGACCAGTATAAGCGCGACGTTCCCTACGCTACTCTAGCTCAAGCCTTTAACGGCCTTATCCGCCCGCTTTTGAGTAAGAGCGAATCTGAGCTGCAAATCTGGCGGGACGCCTTTTGCGGGGCGCTAGAGCCGAATGCAAAGCTCATGGTGGATCTGGTTCCTGAATTGGAGCTCATTACAGGAGAACAACCTCCCGTGCCTGATCTTCCGCCCCAGGACGCGCAACGCCGTTTCCAGTTGGTGTTCCGCCGATTTATCGCAGTATTCGCGCGGCCGGAACATCCCTTAGCCCTCTTCCTCGATGATCTGCAATGGCTCGACGCGGCGACGCTCGATTTCCTGGAGGACTTATTGACCCAGCCCGATGTGCACCATTTGATGTTAATCGGCGCCTATAGAGACAATGAAGTCGACTCCACCCACTCCTTGTGGCGCAGGCTGGAGGCGATTCGCCAAACTGGAGCGACCGTACACGACATTGTCCTTACGCCCTTGGCTCGCGAAGATTTGGAACAACTGATTGTTGATTCGCTTCACTGCGAACTGGAATGCGCCACCCCGCTGGCCCAACTGGTTCAGGAAAAAACCGGTGGTAACCCATTCTTTGTCATCCAGTTCATTTATGCGCTGGTCGAGGAACAGCTGCTCACCTTCGATCACAACGAGGCGCGATGGTTTTGGAATCTGAATCGTATTCACGCGAAGGGTTACACTGACAACGTAGTAGAGCTTATGGTAGGAAAGTTGAATCGCCTGCCCAGCCAAAGCCAAAAGGCTCTGCAAGAGCTTGCCTGCCTGGGAAACAGCGCCGAGATCAGCATGATTTCCATCGTTCACGGAACATCGGAGGAGCAGGTTCACTCCGATCTGTGGGAAGCTGTCCTTCTGGAGTTCATCGCCCATCAGGACGGTGCCTATAAGTTTGTTCATGATCGCATCCAGGAAGCAGCATATTCACAAATCCCGGAACACTCGCGTGCCGAGGCTCATCTGCGAATAGGAAGACTGCTGTGGGAACACTTTACTCCAGAAAAGCGGGAAGAAGCCATTTTCGAAATCGTCAACCAGCTAAACCGGGCTGCGCCCTTGATCACCTCGCAAGACGAGCGCGAGCGACTCGCCGCGCTCAACCTCATCGCGGGCGAGCGAGCCAAAGCTTCTACGGCTTATGTCTCCGCGCTAAACTACCTTGCTGCCGGATCCGCACTGTTGTCTGACGACTGCTGGGATAGCAAGTATCACCTCATCTTCCCGCTCGAGTTGCACCGGGCTGAATGCGAGTTCCTGACTGGCCAGTCGACGGCTGCGGAGGAGCGCTTGACTGCGCTTTCATTCCGTGCCTCAAATGCCGTCGACCTGGCGACTGTCACTTGCCTGCTCATCGATTTGTACACGAGCCTAAATCAGAGCAAGCGAGCGGTCGCCGCCTCTCTCGATTACCTTCGGTATCTAGGCGCCGTCTGGTCGCCCCATCCGACAGAAGAGGAAGCACAGCGGGAGTACCAGCAAATCTGGGTGCAGCTTGGCACGCGCTCGATAGAGGATCTCATTGAATTGCCATTGATGTGCGATCCCACTTCCCTTGGCACGATGGATGTTTTGATCAAGCTCTTGCCGCCCGCAATGTTTACGGATCCGAACCTTCTTTCGCTGACCGTCTGCAGGGCGGTAAATCTAAGCCTCCAGCAGGGGCATAGCGACGGTTCGTGCGTCGCTTATGTGTGGCTGGGTGCGATATCTGGACCGCACTTCGGCAACTACGAGGCTGGATTTCGTTTCGGTCGGCTCGGTTACGAGCTGGTCGAAAAAGGCGGCTTGCAGCGTTTCCAGGCCAGAACCTATATGTGGTTTGGGCAATTCGTCATGCCGTGGACGAAACATCTCCGAGCCAGTCGCGAGTTCACACGGCGTGCGTTTAATGCAGCGTATAAGGTCGGCGACCTTTTCGCTGTGGGGTCCACCTTCGACCACCTCAACACGAACTTCTTTGCGACCGGAGATCCCCTGGTCGAGGCACAACGCGTAGCCGAGGATGGCCTTGAATTTGCCGCGAGGGCTCGATTCGCCTATTTCATTGACGTCATCGGTCCGCAAGTCGCGCTAATCCGGACCCTGAGAGGTTTGACCAAAAAATTTGGCTCTTTCGATGACGAGGTCGGTGTCGAGCGCCATTTCGCAAGCGTTCCGGCAGCCACGCTGCCCCAGTGCTGGTACTGGATCCGAAAGCTGCAAGCACGCTTTTTTGCGGGGGACTATGATGCGGCCCTCGATGCATCTGCAAAAGCACAACAGCTCCTCTGGACATCACCATCAATTTTCGAAACGGCCGAGTATCACTTCTATAGTGCGCTTTCTCATGCGGCGTCCCTCGATTCCGCGTTTCCCGACCGGCAGCGGCAGCATCTTGAGGCTCTGGCCGCACACCATAGACAACTCGAAATATGGGCGGAGAACTGCCCCGAGAATTTCGAGAACCGTGTCGCTCTAGTGGGCGCGGAGATCGAGCGCGTCCAAGGCCAACCATTGAAAGCCGAACATCTTTACGAACTGGCAATCCGTTCTGCATTTGAAAATGGCTTCGTACACAATGAGGCACTCGCCAACGAACTCGCAGCCCGCTTTTACGCGGCACGCGGATTTGAGAAGATCGCGCATACGTATTTGCGTGATGCTCGGTACTGCTACCTCCGTTGGGGAGCCGCCGGTAAAGTACGGCAACTCGACGAATTGTATCCGCAGCTCAGAGAAGAGGAGCCGGTACCCGGTCCGACGAGCACAATCGGGACCCCGGTTGAACACCTGGATCTGGCTACCGTTATCAAAGTCTCGCAAGCAGTGTCTGGCGAGATCGTCTTGGAGAAACTGATCGATACACTCATGCGTACAGCGGTTGAGCACGCGGGTGCTGAGCGCGGTCTGTTGATTCTTCCGCGAGGCATTGAGCAGCGGACTGAGGCGGAAGCCACCACCAGTGGCGAGACTATCATCGTGCGTTTGGGAGAAGCGTCCGTCGCTCAGACTGCGATGCCAGAGTCGATCGTCCACTATGTTGTGCGCACCCAGGAGATCGTGATTCTCGACGATGCTTTAGCGCAGCCTCCGTTTGCCGCGGATACCTACATTCGTCAGCAGCACGCCCGTTCCATTCTCTGCTTGCCCTTGATTAACCAGGCCAAATTGATCGGCGTGCTCTACCTCGAAAATAATCTGGCCTCCCACGTTTTCACTCCTACGCGGATCGCGGTGCTGAAGCTGCTTGCGTCGCAGGCGGCGATCTCCCTGGAGAATACCCGTCTTTACCGCGACCTCGAGGAACGCGAAGCGAAGATCCGGCGCCTCGTCGATGCCAACATTGTCGGGATCTTCATCTGGAATCTCGAAGGTGCAATTATCGATGCCAATGAAGCGTTTCTACAGATGGTTGGATACAGCCGTGAAGATCTTACCTTGGGTCGCCTGCGCTGGACGGACCTGACACCAGCGGACTGGCATGTCCGCGATGAACGGGCGATCGCGAAACTGGAAGCGACTGGAATCCTCGAGCCATTCGAGAAGGAGTACTTTCGGAAAGACGGCAATCGTGTGCCTGTGTTAATTGGCGCTGCAATCTTTGAAGGAAGCAAAAATGAGGGTGTCGCTTTTGTGCTTGATTTGAGCGAACGAAAGCGTGGCGAGGAGGCATTGCTGCGGAGCGAGGCTTATTTAGCTCAAGCACAAAGATTGAGTCAAACGGGGAGTTTTTGGTGGAAAGTCTCCAGTGGGGAATTCATTTGGTCGGATGAGGCGTTTCGCGTCATGGGATATGACCGGACAATGCGTCCTTCGGTAGAGCTGATCTTTAAGAGAGTGCATCCGGAAGACATTCAGCTCGTCCAACACATGGTTAGCCGGGCAGCACGAGAGGGAACGAATATGGATTTTGAACATCGTTTGCTAATGCCGGACGGATCGATCAAACATATTCATGTCGTGTTAGAAGCCGTTAGCCTCGACCCTGCAAATCGTGAGTTTGTGGGGACAGTAATGGATATCACCGCCCGAAAACAGGCTGAGGAAGCTGCGAGCCAGGCGCAGACGGAGCTGGCACACGTGGCGCGCGTGACGACGCTGGGGGAGATGACCGCATCGATCGCTCATGAAATCAATCAACCGCTCGCCGCAGTGGTAACTAATGCCAACGCCGGCCTGCGCTGGTTGGCCGGGGATTCGCCCAACCTCGCCGAAACCCGCGAAGCGATCCGCCGCATTATTCGCGATGGAAATCGAGCCGGCGAAATCATCGGCCGGATTCGCGCTCTGGCCAAAAAGGCGCCGCCGAAGAAGGACTGGCTCGACGTCAACGAAACAGTAAGCGAAAGCATCGCTATGGCCCGCAGCGAAGTGCAACGGAATCGCGTGTTACTTCAGACTAACCTCGCAAATGATTTACCGTTGATATTGGGAGATAAGATCCAATTGCAACAAGTGATTCTCAATCTGCTCATGAACGCCATCGAAGCCATGAGTGGAGTGGATCAGGGTCCGCGCGAGCTGTGGGTAAGTTCGAAGAAGGTCACTGAGATCCACGGCGAATCAAAGGAAGAAAGGTGTGAGGATAGAGCTTTGGCCGAGCCTGAATGGACCCACGTGCTGATTACCGTGCGGGATTCGGGCCCGGGGCTGGATCCGCAGCGTCTCAATCGTCTTTTCGACGCCTTTTATACGACCAAGCCTCAGGGGCTGGGCATGGGCTTGGCGATCAGCCGTTCGATTATCGAAGCTCACGGAGGACGGCTGTGGGCGAAAGCAAATGCGCTCCGCGGCGCCCTCTTTCAGTATACGCTGCCAATTCGTGGTTTGACGATACCGTGAACTCTTCTGCTTAAGCGAACGATTTCGCTAGGTTCATAGTTCAAAGCTGTTGATGCTTCGGGATTCACCAT
>Ga0137358_10001200_pt1 | contig 13715 bp, 17 predicted proteins | sample Mad1_20_16metaG_FD_105551 | JGI IMG/M metagenome (GOLD analysis project Ga0137358, IMG submission 105551) | Vadose zone soil microbial communities from Angelo Coast Range Reserve, California, USA - Mad1_20_16 metaG | ecosystem: Environmental > Terrestrial > Soil > Vadose zone | place: USA... | reverse complement strand
TGACGAGTTGAAAAAGCAATTTCGGACGCTCAAAGGTGGCGGTAAAGGTTCCCGGTGGAGTGGTAAGTTTGTCGGGGTATGGTTGGCCGATAGAGAAGGGAAAACTGCGTCGGCGCTCCTATCTTAGACCTCATAAGTGCAACTTTTAACTTCCGTGGAGATAGATAAGTCTACTGAAAAGAACTGTACGTAACACGCTGGACGAAGAAAATACATACAAAACGATGATATACAATGTTGGGCAACTCTGAGCAGAAGAGATCGTTGACCATTGTGAGGTCGCCGCTAGGGCCTACAAGTTAACAATTTTGTTCCTCGCCGTCTTCATATATGGCATACTCTCCCTCAGAGTCGAGCCTAACCTCGGCATTTGTCTCTGCCCAAAAGGAATTAACGCAGAGCTAAGACAGAGTGTCCCCGTCCGTGAGCCCCCACTCGTCCTGCTCACCATCAACGCTCCCGTCCCACCAACCGGCCTCGCTACCGCAAACCGACTGGGCCTCTAGGTCATGTGATTCATGATACCCAGGGAGAGGATGCGAGGAAGCTATCGACTCGCGTTCATCACCTTCTAATGGCTCGTCGCCGCCTGCGAGGTGAGGAAGTGGATCGACAACGTCCATAGCATCTAGGTCAATGCCGTCGCTGTCCATGAAGCCATCCTCGTAGTCGGTGTCGAGGTCCGAATCTGCTTCGTATTCGGTGGGGACATAATCCGCGTCGTCGTCAGATTCGGCGTCCTCATCGACCGGACGCAGTTCGGGAAGGAAATCGTGTCTGCACGTTGGACACGTGCCGTGCTAAAGAAAATGTTGCGCGTTAGAGAAAGGCAGGGGAGGGAGGTAAATTGATAGCAGAGAGAAAATACGCAACGCGGCTCTTGATCCATTCTGCAAGGCTGTAGGGAGTGGTGAGGGATGGATCGGCGGGTTTGGGGAGAGGGAGGGAAAGGCACTCACTCTTCTGCACAGAACAAATGGCCACAACCGCCGACTCTTGCAACACCTGGGACAGCCTTCCCATGTGGACCGTCTTCTCGCGGTTCGAGGACGGCTCGGAACGTGAGCAGACATATTGGGCAAAAGTCATCCAAGTTGGGGATGTCGCTAGGGGACGGAATGTCGAGGCTGGCGAGAGCACTGGCCACTATCGGGTCGACGCTCATGGTAGTACTGGTGAGACCTGGTGTTCAGGCGAGAAACTGCTCCACTTCCAAATCAGGGAATAAACAAGACATTAAACGAGTCGCGTCGCATCACATGACCTTCCATGTGTACTGTACATGGCCGTAATCTAATCACAACTCAGTGACTTATCTACACCGCGATCAGTTGATTGTATCTGCAAGCCGGCCAACGAGATATTCTTCCGTCGTGATAGGGCCATACTTTGCCTCATGTCCTGGCCAGTGGCAGTTTGGAAGGCACGAAATTCTCGCACCCTCGTTAGGATTGCAGAAGAAAGCGATCGATTGGCGGAGAGGAGTCATCCCGCCTGCGTTCGCATTATTCTCCGTAGGGGGTGTGACAACGCGATGGAGCGTCGAGCGAAGAATATCATTGCTCCATCGGGCAAGCAGATCACCTGTGTTCACGACGATAGTTCCGGGCTCAAAGACACAGGAACTAAGCCAGCCATTTGAAGTTGCACGGATGAAGCATGACACATACAATAGGCTTCGCAGGCTGAAAATGTTTGGTGTGGGGATTCTCTACCTCGAGCCCACCAATATGATCTTGAAAGACGAGGGTGAGAGTACCGTAATCTATGCAAGAGACGTGGGACTGCTTGTTCCATCCCATTCAGTTGTGACGCTCAGAAACAGGGAAACCCACCGGAATGTGTCTGGATGCGGGCCCGGGCGTCCTGCGATGACTTGATAGGAGGATATGATAGTAGTCGAAGGTTGTGAAATTGCTCATTGATCTTGTCGTCGAAGAACGTCTCATCGAGGTCTAGACCGAGGGCGATGGCACGCATCACGACGGAATGAAGTTCATGGCAAGTCTGAATTACGATCATGGGTGAGCACAGAACGGATGTATGGCCGGCGTCTTGTCGCCTACTTGAAAGAAATCTAGCATCGTTTGCCTAAATTCAGGGGCGTCGTTTTCCTGCGGCCAGTGATTTCTCCAAGTTTTGTCCCAGTCGCGGCCGATTTCCATACTTTCCTTCGTGTTGCTGTATTGGGTGACATATTCCCGGCCTACCTTGATGTAGCCGCGATTCTCACGAGGGTTATCCCATGCGAGTTTATCCTACAGCAGTGGCCCATATTTAATCTGCAACGTGTAGGTGACCGGCCGCATGAACGACCCTACCTTGATTGAAGGTGACAAACGGAAAAACTTCGCACTCTGATTCAAGAGTTATTTCAACAAGAGAGTGTCCCTGCAACAAAGAAAAACACACAGACCTTTGTGAACACGTTGTCCACCTTACTCGGTGGGATGCCGTGGCCTTCAAGGTAGACAAACCCGACCTCCTTGAATCCATTCACAATTTCGTCGGCCGTCTTCCGCTTCTCTGAAATTGAGCTCGCTTCTCGGTATTTGCTAAGGTCGATTAGGGGAATTCTAAACGTCTGGTCTGAACGAACGTCCTATCGAACAATTAGCGATCAAATTGGACTCGATGACCGCCGTGGGCCGAGGGGATCACAAACAGATGCCAAGTTGGCCAAGTTGGCCAAGTTTCGACTGAGCCTGAGCTCGCCATGCACGACAGTTGGTCGTTCCAAAAGCGAAACGGTAACCTAGCATTAGTACTAGAACTAATCACAAAATCGGGGATAACCTTGTTGCAGTTTATTGCAGTCTATTTGCCTTGCAATCCCTCATGAGCGCTCACGCGTTTATCCTCACATTAGTGATGCGCCGGCTGAGTCAGTCAGTCAGCCTGGCTGACTGACTGCTACGTGTTCTTGCCAAAGTGTCACGATCATGATCGAGTACTGTATTGTATTGAACAATGGGGCACCTGAGGGTGTCTTATTGGTAATTACTGGTCATTTTCAGAGAGTACGCTCCAGACGCACGCATCCATGGCTGACTAGGGACGTCCCAAACCGACAAGTCATACTAGAAAGTGTCACATTGACAATCTTCCATTCACCAGGTTGTAGTTCCACATCCGTGAACCCGCGCAGGACAGATGGCGGCTCGCCCGTGTCATCGGGGAAATGTAGGTACAACTGCGATATATATTCGTCATTTCAGCCGCACAATGAGTCACCCGATTCAAGAAATAAAAAGAAGGGGGGATAGAGAATACGCACCTCCGTTCAGGAGACCTGGCCTGTCTTCTGTGCCGTAAATGACACGATGTACGACGCAACCATAGCGCAATGGATGACCTAACTCCTCGCGGACCAGGTTCGGCTGCTAGCCTGTTCGCCTTTAGTTGCCTGTCCTGGTCCTGTCCACCGATGTCTTCGACTAGAGCGACGTTCAGATCCGAGTACTGGAACTCGATATAACTGAGCCCGAAGCCAAATTCGAATCGCGGGGTGATGATGTCTTTGCGTCAAAAAGGCAATAATCGACGAACAATCAGAATAACGTGTTGGGAGGAGATGAGGGCATTATGAAAGAATAAAGAAAGTAGAAATTGTGACGCGCACCCCTCTGAATAAGTGATATTCAATATTTCCTCTCGCCAAGGACGATCTGTGTGGGATTATCTCCTGGTGGCCGCGTCATAGAAGGTTGCCGAGGGCGGGGACATGGGCGCAAGGAAGTCATGTGGATGGTTTCAAAACGGAACGGCGGAACACGTGGAAACAGTCCCTGAGTTCCGAACTCTGCTTACCTGAGCAATGTAACGTTTGGCCAAAATATCTGGGTGGATACGAGAGTCCCTAGGAACCCCTGTGCATGCTAACATGTACCTGTAATTTCACAGGTTAGGTGTGATAATCAGGTGTTCGACTCTTGGAGGTGACGAGGAGACAAGAAATTAGAGTACTATCATGTCGCATGGTGTTGAAATTGCCCCCAGTAGTTGAAATCAATTTCAAGGGCAGAGGCCTCCGAGAGCTCATGGTACCGAAGTTTGGCCAGCACCTGACGGATACGAGAGAGGGAACGCAGGAAGGGGTGTTGATGAGGGGGTGATAAGCGTGGGGGCAGTAGTAATGGGAGGAAGCATTGAAGGCAGACACGTATGGTTGCACCCAAGGGAAGGACACACGTTGGACAGCAGAGGGGAAGGTTTTGACAGCAAAGATGAGGCGTCCGATACAGCGAGTTTCACGTAGGAGGAGTCGGACGGTTGGGAGCGAGGGCAACTGAAAGGAAAGGACGTCCCCATACCCATGCTAGACCATATCACATGATAGCGCATGTCTACGTCATTCTACACTCACCTGGTGAAAGGGAAGGGCTGCAGTATAAAATGGCCAACTTCGAAAGTGGAAATGGAAATCACGCTCTTTCCCCCACATCTATCTCAATGACTGACGACTCCCCTCTTGTCTCTCTCTTCCGTCGTGGCTCGGATTCTTGGGCCTCGTGGTCTAGGCTTGGCGAACAAAATAGATATTCCCAACTACATTCGAAATTCTGGGGCAAAAAGATCGAAGAAGAAGCACGCCAATGGCGCACATCGCATCCTAACGTGATGGATGACGAAGACGAAGATATTGGTCCGGGTTGTTATGCACTTAACCTTGACGACGTTGACGACGAGTTCCTGCCAAAACTGTGGGTCCGTAATGACTACATACGGATCTACGAGTATTGCAGTGAGCGTGCGAACGCTACGATTTTGGGACTACGGAACGCGCGTTCTGTTGTCATAACCGGACAACCAGGAGTCGGTGTGTTCCTTCCTTCAGTAGCCTCTCATTCACTCTCTAATAACCCCTCACATGAAAAGGTAAAACTTTTTGGATCATTTACGCCATCCGTCGTCGTCTAGGAGAACAGAAACCGTTCTTATGGTATCGAAATGGCGACTGTTTCTTATTTGTCGAGGATGGGGTGTTCCACCATACCATCGAGAATATCCGCGTCGGTGACTTAAAGCCATTTCTATGGGCATTCGTCGATGCGGATGAACGTTCCACCGGTATTCCCGACCGACTCATCCATTCTGATGCAAAACTCTATATTGTGTTCACCACCTCCCCGAAGCGAGAGCTATGGAAGCGTCTGGAAAAAAGTGCTCTTTCTGCGACGGTCATCATGAACCCGTGGAGTCTGGAAGAATTAGGCCAAGCGTGAGCTTACTCCTTTCCTTACCGCATGCCCTTGTTCACCATTTGATTTCCCATAGTACCGATATTCACGGTTTTACGAAAGAACAGAAGAGCAGTGCTGTGGATGCGTTCAAAAAGTACGGTCCAATCCCAAGACTTTGCATCGACTTCGTCGCAGATCCGCCCTCACTTATGAAGTATGACCAACTTCTTGATGAGGTGGCTTCGGGTCTCACAGTAGACGGCCTCCGACATTTTGCCCAGAAAAGAGGAAACCTTGATCTGGACGCACAATCGCATGTACTTTTTATCGTTAGGCGCAATAAGGTAGAAAACCTCGAAGATGCATATCTAGCACCGATTTCGACGGATGCCGAGATGCGTATCATGACTACTATTGATACACTGCAATGCCTCCAGCAAGTCGACTTGTATTGTAACCTCGCATCCGTTCCTATGGCAAGGGGGTTAGCTGGCATCACGTACGAATCACTGTGCCACACACGCCTTCAGGAGGGTGTTGGACTCAAATTGAAGCCAATGATAAAGCGAGGCAAACTGCGAACGTATCTCCATTGGAGATCTCAGGCCGTCGAGCAGACATCAAGTTCTATGGTGGTGGACGATTCGGGGGATTGCGTAACTTTTCCTGCCAACAATGCAATCGTATACGAGGGTGCGCCGACATCAATCGAGGCAAACCGCTTGTATGTGCCAAAGGCAAGGAATCAAGTTGCACTCGATTCATTCTTCAAGCTTGGCCAGACACTATACATATTTCAGTTGACCATGGCTAACGAGCACAGCATCAAGGAAGGCGTGGTGGACACCCTCTTTGGACTACGTAATATACTCCCGCCAGGGGCGAATTGGCGGTTTCTGTTCATTACTCCTGGCGGCGAGCTCGATGTCAAGGCCAAGGCCACTAGTGAGAAGGTGGAGGTGTTTTTGGAAAAACTGGAACTGTACTCGGCGGACTTGGAGTTTATGTGAGGTGCGCTGTCAACAGAAAATATACAAAATACTGTATTAGACCGGTGTTCTTTTTGTTACTGTACAATGACCGGTTACAACGTATCGCGCATTATCGAGCGCGTGAACCAATCCTCGTCACCATATAAATTCCAGTGTATTGGAAACTACGGGTGTGTGCTGATCTCGTCGGGTACAAATTCTCGAGCTCCACATTCATTGGCACCGAGTGATCGGAGACAGCGCTTAGCGCAGCGCCAAATGGGCCGTCGAAAACTCGAACAGATGGGTTCACTCCACGACTGTACGGCTGTCGCGCGCGCGGCGGTCACCACAAAACAGGACTTTCCAAAAAAAATTTGGGGGCTACCGTATAAAATGGACATCAAATTGCCAAGCCGTTTTCCCCACATCCCTTTCAATGGCTGATGTCTCCACAACTCTTGCCTCTGTTATCTGCAACAATGATGGTTTGGCCTTGTGGTCTAAGCTTGGGGACGATGACCGACTACGTTCGAAATTCTGGGGGAAAAAGGTCGAAGATGAAACACGCGAATGGCGCTGATCACACCCTACCGTGAAGGATGACGTGGACAACGACATTGGTCCAGACTGCTATGCGCTCGATCTTGGCATCAAGCTCAAGTGTGCAAAGCTGTGGGTCCGTCAAGAGTACAAACGGATCTACGACGGCTGCGTTGAACAGCATGCGGAGCCTGAGGGACCGACTTCTGAGACAGAGATCATGGCGCGCTCTGTCATAATAACAGGACATCCAGGAGTCGGTGTGTCCCTTCCTTAGTAGCTTCTCGCTCGCTCCGATAACCATTCGCATGAAAAAGTAAAACTTATTGGGTCACTTACGCCGTCCGTCGTCGTCTCGGAGAACAGAAGCCATTTCCATGGTATCGAGATGGCCACTGTTTCTTATTTGTCCAAGATGGAGTATTTAAACAAGACATCGAGACCATCTCCAGTGATGACTTTGCTCCATTCCTGTGGGCCTTCGTTGATGTGGACACACATCCTACCGGTGTTCCCGAAAAACTCGCTGGTTTACACGCAAACCTCTATATTATGTTCACTACCACCCCGGAGTGACAGCGATGGAGGCCTCTGACACAGATTACGGATTGTGTGAAGGTCGTCATGAACACGTGGAGTCTAGGAAAAATACACCAAGCGTGAGCTTACTCTTTTCCTTATCATATACCGTTTTTTGTTCACCATTTTATCTCCCGCAGTGCTGAAAATTCACGGTTTTACGAACGAACAAAAGAGCCGGGCCGAGGAGCTGTTCGAAAATCGTGGTCCAATCCCGAGGATTTGCATCAACTTCGTCAAATATCCAATTTTTTTAGCCAATTTATTTTGCGTGCGGATCAGGTGAGCGAAGACGTAGAGAGTTAGTGGTCGGGGTAAAAACGGCGGAAAATACAGTAGGACAACTCATCGTTGTCATCAGGCATGACTCAATTGTCTGTCCAATCAAAGAGCTCGGTTGTCTCTGCAGTTTAGTAATCCACCGTACATATTAGAGTAGATATAGCCCAATCTAACCGTAACTATCTACACGCCAATCAGTTGATTGTATCTGCAAGCCGGCCAACGATATATTCTTCCGTCGTGATAGGGCCATACTTTGCCTCATATCCTGGCCAGTGACAGTTTGGCAGACATGAAATTTTCGCACCCCCGTTGGGATTACAGAAGAAAGCAATCGACTGACGGAGAGGAGTAATTCCGTCTGTGTTTGCGCTCTTCGTAGGGGGTGCGACAACACGATGGAGCGTCGAACGAAGAATATCATTACTCCATCGAGCAAGGAGATCACCTGTATTTACGACGATAGTTCCGGGCTCAAAGAGACAGTATTGAGCCAGCGATTTGCTCGGATGAAGAACAACACATACTATAGGTTTTGCAGGTTGAAAATGCTTTGTGTGGGGGTTCTGAACCTCGAGCCCACCGATATTATCTTGGAAGAGGAGGGTGAGAGTGCCATAATCTATCAAGATGTAAGACGTGTTACTGATCCTTCCTATTGCGACGCTCCGAGCGGAAACCCACCGGAATGTGCCCCGGCGCGGGCCTGGACCTCTTCCTTCAACTGCGACGTCTTGATAGGAGGGTATGAGAGTAACCGAAGGTTGTGGTATTGCTCATTGATCTTGTCTTCGAAGAACATCTCATCTAGGTCTAAACCAAGGGCGATGGCACGCATCACAACGGAGTGAAGTTCGTGGCAGGTCTAATTACGACCGTGAGCACGACACGGATGTATCACATGTTACTGCCAGTGCGTACTTGAAAAAAGTCTAGCGTAGTTTGCTTGAATCCAGGGGCATCGCTTTCCTGTGGCCAGTAATTTCTCCAAGTTTTGTCCCAATCTCGGCCAATTTCCATCGTTTCCTTCGTGTCGGGGCTCTTATTGCGCAGTTCAGCTATCTCGGCAGCATCATTAGATCGTGTGACACGTTCCCGGCCAATCTTCATGTAGCCACGGTTTGCGCGAGGGTCTCGCCACGCGAGTTCATCCTGTAGCAGAGGTTGGTCCGTATTTCCTTAGGTGACTGGTCAAAAACACTACTTTGATCGAAGATGACAAGCGAAAAAACGCCGCGCTCTATCTCAAGGGTTATTTCAACAAGAGGACGTCTCGGGACAAGACACAGACCTTTTTGAATACGTTGTCTACCTTGCTCGGTGGGACGCCGTGACCTTCGAGGTAGATAAACCCGACCTCCTTGAACCCATTCACGATTTCGTCGGCTGTTTTCCGCTTCTCTGAAAGCGAGTTTTGGTGTCGGTATTTGCTAATGTCGATCAAGGGTATTCTAAACGTCTGGTCCGAACGAACGTCCTATCAAACCGATTAACGACAAAAATTGGACGATTGCGGGCCGAGTGGAGCACGAACAGATGCCAAGCTGGCCAGATTTCGACCGTGAGCTTGTGATGCACGACAATAGGTCGACCTAAAGGCAAAACGAGAACCTAGCATCATTGTACTGTATAAAACAAACGTGCGCCTTACGGGGAATAGCCGAGTATTTAAACGGCAGCAAGTTACGCCCCTCATTGCCGCCACATACCCTTGTACCTGCCCATGAGTGTCCCCAGCTGTAATTGCCCAAACCATTCGACTCATACATCCCCACCTCCGCCCTATGCCGCGGCACCACCACCTTTGGCTCCCAGGTGAGTATGGGGTCATATCCTGCCCTATCGATTTCGCTCACAACCTAATAATAAAGTCCTAGGATGTCATATAATCATCATGAGTGATTATCGATATCATATTATCCGTTCCTTGGGACGACATACTAACTGCTGTGGCATGCTCCCAGGTCGAGCGAAACGACGACATTGCTCGTGAACCAGCCCAAAGGAGAAAAGCACGCCAAGTGCAAGATCCTGCACCGCTTATTACCCCTACTCCTCATTCTCATGCTAGTCAGCCTTTGGATGATCATTCCAATGGTGTCAAACGCTGTCCGAAACGAGATGGTCGAATGGGAGCGTGTCCATGAAAAGTTGCTCCACGATATCAGAAGGTTGCGTGAGGAGAAGGTAGAGATTTTAGACGAGGTTCAACAACTTCGGGGTGAGCGTGACGAGCAACGCCGCGAATGGGAACTCGAACGTGACGAACACGAGAAGAGACGACGCGGCCACATGCCTTTCTGGGGCGAAGCTCGACTGTTAACTGCGCAGTGCCCGAGCGACCGTTTCCGGCACTACGAGGCACGCATGTATAACCTTCTTGTTGAAGACGACTGGTATAAGGCATGCATGAAAGAGCCCATTGAAATTGCTGGTCGGAGACTCACTTCCCCGGATTCATGCCTCAACCAAGTAGGTCTCACACTCTCAGGGTGAACTCTTTTTGACTTGAGTCAGGGCCTTGATCGTGGTATGCATGGCTACTGGTCAATCGAAGTGAACACGCGCGAGTGCCCAAGGACTATTTGGGACAGAGTGAGTAAATTGATTCTCTGTTCCACGACTTGAGATTCATGCATTCTACGACCAGTTGAGAAATATCTTCAAGTAACGTGACATGGTGTTTTGTTGATGTGATTAAAGAAACTGTTGTCTGTCTGCCTGTACCATTCAAACCCCTTTCCTCGAATGTATACCTTCTTGCTCTTATCAGCCAAATCAAATTATTACTGAGCCCGGGGCATCGGAGCATACGGGCGCATCTCAGCCACGAGTATAACTGCTCGGAACAGGTGATCGCAGACGCCTGAAGAGCGCCATTAACGTTTTGCCACCATCTACCCCCCATCTGGTTTCGGATCATGAGAATCCGTTTTTAGAATAGGCTGAAACTCTACCCACTCTCCGGCGGCCACTTCCGCACAGCCCCGCTCAAACTCCTCCGATGCTTGCACCTCGCACCATCGTTCGACAACAAAATCCTAGAAGCTCTTTGCTCAGGACCAAACAGTCAAGTCGGATATCCATCTATCCTTACCTCCACGAGAGAGTGAAGCTCGTCCCACACCACTGACGCCAGGAGAAGAGCAAAGCACGATTGGGGCGTAATTGTCGTCATCATGTGTTCCAGGGCAAGGGTAGCCAGTCCAGGTAGTTCATATCGGTGTGCAATTTGATAAACTGAAAACGCCGATGCGGGGGTGGGGGTAGACGTTGGATGTGCATGTGGGTCCCCGGAGGACGGCGCCGCAATTGCCCGCGTGCGTGGGCGCTGTGGAGAGTTTGCGTAGTGCGGCGACCGGATTGCCTGTGGCGCATGGCTGGACGAAGAGTGCGCAGGTGAAGATACAGGGACATCAATCGACGGGCTGTCGGGGACGGTACCACGCCGAGAGACCACTGAACTAGTTGAGCGAAGGGTGGATGAAGGCAGTGGCTTGGACGAGGATGCAGACCGTTGAACGGCATTCCGTATCGCCGAAGAGGTGGACTGACTGCTTGGGAAGGTAGACTTCCCTTGGCTGGAGCGGCTCCGGCTACCATCCACCAGCGAATGAGCGCTTTCGCCGCTGGCTGCGCTTACTATATCGTCGTCCATGGCACTGTTGTTGAAAGTTTTCCAGTCCCACTCGCCGGCAGTTCCTCGCGTGTTCAGCCAACGCACACTCCAACCTGCGCCAATGCCTTCCACAGCCGACCTTGGGTCATCTTCTTCCTTAAACAGAAGCCAATTCGCGTATACCCATTTGAGCAACCAATAAATAGTGACAAAGTCGGCTTCTTCCACGATGACGGTGTGGACCTTGCGTTCCCCGCTCGGCACTGTCTCTGCAAATGCAGAAGAAAGCATGGAAGCGAAGTAATCTGATCTGCGCCTAAGAATGTCCGAGTGGGCGTAAATAACGCGCTTTCGAGCAGTGATCCGCGCCGCACTAAGGGAATGTGATGATGCAGAGGAGTGCCGGCTCTCAGAGTTGGCGGTTGGAGAGGCTGGGATTTGTGAGTATTCGCGGGTCGCCTTTTCAAGACAGATGAATTGGACATCGCCTGTATCTGAGTGTGTGTCAGTTCCGCAATGGGTGGCTCAATCGAACGTCGCTAACTAGAATTGTCCAACGAAGCTTCCAGTCCCTCGAGTAGATCGCGGGGCACGTAATACGCCGATGGGTGCTGAGGGAAGAAGGGTCCCGTTGGGGTGTGGATCTGTATGCAGATCACAAACGAGTCCGTCCGGTGGATCCTCCGGTTCTCGAGTAGTGTCGACAGGGACGGCAACGCACATTCTGTAGACGACTGAGAAGGGCGAATATATGTCGCGGTTATAGACTCACGCCAAACTTCGTTGTCCTGCCTGAACGTCCACTCGGTTTGCCAAGTATCCCATGCCCAGTCTGCCCTCGCACCGCGTTCCCCGACGCGATCCTCCTGGCACTTGATCGCAGCTAACATGGATGCTGAGATTTCGTACTCTGCATTCGGGTCGTCCAACATGAGACATGTCACGTAGAGGGAAAGAGTATGGGTATTTGTCGCCTCTGCGTCGATCGGTGTCCGCGCTGGCATAACGACCCCCTCGGAGATCAGCAAAAACAAAAACGAAGCATCCTGCTTGTTTCATACCTATTTCAAGTTTGTACTTTCCGTCTCCGAGCGTGGGCGACTCTCTGAGAACCCCAAAGTCTTCGCGGTCTGGCCCACCTCTTCCGTCTGCGGCATCTTCTGGAGTTATACCCTCCACAAAGTCTCGAAGCTTCCTGACATCATGAACAACCCACTCGAATGCCTGGTTTACACGCGTGCGTCAGATCCAAAACCCGGCCAAATGCCGTCGTCTGAGCACACCGTGAATGACCAGTGTCGAGTGAGATCCTCTCGGCTTATAGAAGCCGACGGTACACCGGTCGCCATCGCGGCACGTCTGGCGGTGTTGCTCGTTGATTGCCACATTGTATTAGAAGTGCTAGAGCCAGTTGAAGGTCTTTGGTCCCAAGACTCTGGTCGGGTGGTACCGGTTGAAAGAGCGGATAAAGAACTCTGAGAAGAACGATGTGAGTAGGTTGACCATGGCCAGTGTGGCCGTGACAAGACGCGCCCACTTAACGGCGCAGGCGAGGACTGTGGAGAACCGGAGTGTGGTAAGTGGTCACTCGAAGACATAATTCATTTGGTAACCTCAACCTCGTCAGACAGCGCGACGACGACCGAACCACCCGTCTCTTTTCTCACGACTTTCACGTGGCTTGTACATTTGGACTAAGTTATGCTAGATGGTGACTACAGTACAGGTGTCCATGTTCAGGTTTCTGTATGTAAAAGTATAACGGGTCTTCATTGGGTCCCCATGAATGGGGTGGGGATAATCGTACGATCTCCGTCGTGAGGTTGGTCCCCCCTGGTACCTCAATACGTCGCCCAGAGTGCCTCTGGAAAGATATTCCGCATCACTAAACGGCTCGTTTAGTAGGAAACATAGAAAGCCATCGAAGACACGTACCACGCCAGTGCTCCAATGCTTCGCTTTTCTGCCAGTCCATCAACCGGTTACTTGTGTCGTTCAGAACCCACTTTTCTCCATCTTTAGTGTCTCCACGAATAAGACTCATATCCACCTCACGCTTCTGAAGCGTGTCAAAGATCATGGCGCGGAGATGTGAGCCTGCGTAGTCCGACTCAGTTGGTGAGCGGAAGGAGAGTGGTTTTGTAGAAGGAGAACAAAAGAACACCTGCACCATAGAGTTTAGAGTCCCACTCCAAGTCAGAACAGTAAGACAAACCAGGTTGACAAACTTATTGACCAGGTCAGGTTGATCATCAAGAATATCGTGGAGCACACGACACTGGCCGAAGCTCCTCTGCAACGTAAATAGGATCGCTTTCGTGGAATCTGAATTTACCCTCCCGGCGACATTCTTGAATAAATCGGTCGATGAGCATGGATCATTCACGGTGCATTCTTAGGCTCACCACTGCAACCACGCCCTCAGGATTCATAATACTCTTTAGATCTTCCCAGAATTGTAGAGTGTATAGATGTGGTGGCACTCCGCCGCCAGAAAAGCAATCATGCACTACATAGTCATATTTAGATTGTATCGCT
>Ga0137358_10001196_pt1 | contig 13728 bp, 10 predicted proteins | sample Mad1_20_16metaG_FD_105551 | JGI IMG/M metagenome (GOLD analysis project Ga0137358, IMG submission 105551) | Vadose zone soil microbial communities from Angelo Coast Range Reserve, California, USA - Mad1_20_16 metaG | ecosystem: Environmental > Terrestrial > Soil > Vadose zone | place: USA... | reverse complement strand
GACACGAAAACCGCTTGGTACAGCTGGTACGTCTTGATCGTGCTGACACTGGTTTATCTTTGCAGCATGATCGATCGGCACGTCATCACGATTCTAGCGCCCTACATCAAGAGCGACCTGGGAATCACCGATGCTCAAATCGGACTTCTCTACGGTACGGCTTTCGCGCTTTTTTACGGTCTCTTCGGGATACCCCTCGCGAAGCTCGCCGACTGCTGGAGCAGGACCAAGACGATCGCCTTGAGTCTGTGCTTTTGGACCGCGATGACCACGGTCTCAGGGTTCTCGTCAAACTTCGTGCAGCTGAGTCTTGCCCGGATCGGCGTCGGAATCGGCGAGGCCGCGGCGTCGCCGGCGGCGGTGTCATTGATTGGAGATTACTTTCCCAAAAGCAAACGCGGCACCGCCCTCGCGATCTACGCAATGTCGATCACAATCGGTGCCGGCGTGGCGCTCGTCATCGGCGGGGCGATCGTTGCCGCATGGCAATTGCACTATCCGCCGGGCGTACGCGCTCCCTTCGGGCTGTCGGCCTGGCAAGCCGTGTTCATCGCGGTGGGCCTGCCCGGCTTCGTCCTCGCCCTTCTCGTGCGCGTTTCGATTCGCGAGCCCATCCGAGGCGTCTTGGAAGGACTGCCCATGCCGCTGAGCACACGACCGCTTGCCGCCGTCCTGGGCGAACTCGAAACGATGATCCCCCCCTGGAGCCTGGTTGCCCTGTGCCGCGGCAGGCATTTTCGAGCCGCGTGGGTTAACGTCGCGGCGCTGATGTCATTGATTGTGTTTGCAATCCTCATAACCCGAGCGACCGATAACCTTCTTGCGGTGGCCAGACGGCCCATCATCTTCCGGCTGGGTGATTACGCCGTCACCAGCAACGTCGTGCAATGGTCCGCCATGGCGTCCGCATCTTATGCATTCTTGAGTTGGATCCAAGCAATTCGCTCGCGCGACAATGTGTCGCACCGCCTGGTCGCCGGCAACCGAAATTTCATGATTCTCGCTCTGACCTGCAGTTTCATGTCCATCTCACTCTACTCGATCAATTCCTTTAATTTCATCTATGGTGTCCGATACGTGGGATTAGGCCCGCGAGACGGTGCCATGCTGGGTTCCATCGCGATGATTTTTGGAGCGGCGGGAATGCTCCTGGCCGGAGTACTCGGTGACCATTGGCGCAGAAAGAACCCGGCCGGCCGCACGTATCTTTGCATCGGCAGCTTCGCCGCCGCAACGGTATCGATTCTGATCCAATACAGCACCACCTCTCCCAAGGTCTTCTTTATCTGCTGGGTTTTCACGAGCACGTTCATCATCATGTGGTCGCCTCTCGTCAACGCGACGATTCAGGATCTCGTTCTGCCGAGGATGAGAGGTTTAGGTCTCGCCGTCAGCGCGTTCGGCTCCAGTCTCGGACTCGGGCTCGGGCCGTATACGGTAGGCCTTATCAGCGATGTCACGAGCAATTTGCGCTTTGCCGTGCTCTCAACCATCGCTTTCACCGCGCCGATCAGCATCCTCGCTCTCATATACTTGGCCCGAGTACTTCCTTCGGACGAAGCGTCGCTCGTTTCGCGGGCGCGCGCCGCCGGTGAGCCTGTTTGACCGGCTATTTTTGCCGGTCTACGGTTGCTATGTGTCCCGCGGATTCGAAGGCGAATGTCATCGCAGGTCCGAGAGTGGTTCCCGGGCCGGGGTAGCAATTGCGAAAGACCGAGGTCGCGGTGTTGCCTACGGCGTATAAGCCTTTGATGGGAGATCCCTGTGACGCAAGCACTTGTCCATTGGCGTCGGTACGCAACCCACCTTTCGTGCCGAGATCACCGAGATTGATCCGCATCGCATAGAAAGGGCTCTTGGACAGCGGCGCCAGACAAGGATTCGGATGAATAGATGGATCGCCGCCGCCGAGAATGCGGTCATACGCATGGTTGCCGCGACCGAAATCCGGATCGACACCCGAGGCGGCATATTCGTTGATTTGCTTGACCGACTCGATTAGATTCGCCTGGTCTACATCAATCTTGCTCGCGAGTTCGGCCAACGTTTCGGCGCGGAAGACGTAGGTATCCCACCATTCGAGCGGCAGACTTTCGTCTGGTTTGATGCGGCCCGGCAACAATCCGCCGCATAGATATCTGCGCCGGCATTCGGCATCGAAAATGATCCACGCGGGTATGCCTGCGCCCGTTTTCCGATGCTCCTCGATCATCGCTCGGCCAAAGCGGTCGTATGAGCAACTTTCGTCGAGAAAGCGCCTGCCGAGCCGGTTGACGCAAATGCTGTGCGGATTGCGGAAGACAAAATGGGCCGTCAGGGAATTCGCTACACCATTGGGCAATAATGTCGTCGGCCACCAGTTGGCCTGGTCGAGCAGCTCGGTGTCGGCGCCCACCGCCGCGGCCGCCCGGATGCCGTCGCCGGTATTCGTGCCCGGCGCCATGCTTGATTCGGACCGCGTGGGGAAAGGAAAGTAGCGGTCGCGCATGGTCTGGTTGTGCTCAAAACCACCCGTCGCGAGGATGACCGCGCATCTGGCTTGAAGCAGGCAATTCTGGCCAAGATGGCGAAATGCGCCACCTGTCACGGTACCTTCCGAGGTCGTGAGTTCGACCAGTTCGGTATTGAGCATGAGCGGAATCGACCGCTCGATCATCGCTTTACGAAGACTACCGACCAGCGCGCCGCCGAGCGTCAATCGCCGATCTCGCCGCGTCTTCAGCCGCCGCGGGATGTCGAGCCAGTACGAGGCGAGGAGCCGCATCAGCACACGGCGCCAGCCCGGCAGGCGCAGTGCCAACGTGCCGCCCTCATTGGCCGTCATCGCATAGCGATTCATAAGTGTAAAGAGCGGGGAAGCCTCACGCATTTTGAAAAGTTCGTCGCCGAGCGCCTTCGCGCCGTCGAACGGCACGACCGTCAGTGAGCGACCACCGATGGCACTGGGATACTCCGAGAAATAATCCGGCGTGCCCGTATGCGGCTCCAGCTTGATTCCGATTTTCTCCAAGTAGTGGGTCATCGCGCGCCCTGCCCGCAAGTAACGACCCAGCAGGTCCGGTCGGATCTCACCGCCGGAAATGGTATTCAAATAGGTGGTCACCAGCGCATCGCTATCCTCGATTTCCATCAAATGGTTGCCTGGAATCCAGAATTCACCGCCCGATATCGCCGATGTTCCCCCATAGTAGGGGGACTTTTCGACTACTATCGGGCGCAGGCCTTCGTCGCTCAAACGAATCGCCGCGAGCATGCCAGCCGCCCCGGACCCCACCACCACGACATCGTAAGCTTCGCCGATGATTGCCAAACTATTCTCCCTTTCCAAACGCTCGCAGAACCTGATACGGGTCGAAGAACTCTTTGATATGCGTTATCTTTCCTCCCTGGCATCGGATGTGGGTCAGGTAGTGCTGGTTATACTTTCGGCCGCTGCCCTTCACAGTTCCCGTTCCGTCAAACTCGCAAAAGCCCTGCGTTTCGTCCCGTAGGGAGAATAGCTTTGGTTCGCCTAGCTCCAGATGCTCGAACGCAGCGACGAACGGACTCAGCGCCTCCACGATTGCTTGTTTGCCAGACAGCGTCTTTGCGCCTACCGCCTCCCCATAGGGGAATTCAAACGTCACATCGTCAGAGAGAAACTCCAGCCACTTGTCGAGACTCGCAACCATATATCGGACGTGCGCCCGCATCAGGTCTTCAATCGATCTCGCCTTGGTTTCACCGCTGGACATCTCGCTCTCCTTTGTTTCTTCCCTTCGACCGCCGCTCGTCAAGACGAAGCGGGTGATTGCGAGCTGCGCTTGGTTCCCGCGGCATGCTGCATCGCCAAATATGCAAAAGTCATTGCTGGGCCCAACGTGACGCCCGGACCCGGATAGGAGAGACCCACCACGGCTGCCGTGCAATTTCCAGCCGCATAGAGGCCCGGAATCGGTGTGGCACTACGATCGAGCACCCGGGCATTGGCATCGGTCACGAAACCGCCCCGAGTTCCAAGATCGCCAACATATATCTTCGTGGCCAAGAATGGTCCCTTTTCCACCCTCGCAAGAGTCGGATTGGGCTTGACCGTGGGATCTCCCCAATATCGGTCATAGGGTTTGTCGCCGCGCTTGAAATCCTCATCGACGCCGCAATCAGCGAACTGGTTGAAGCGGTCAATGGTGGCCTTCAAGCCCGAGACGTCGATGGCGCACAGCTGGGCGAGTGTATCGATGCTGTCCGCTTTGAGGAAAAAGCCGCTGTCGAACATTGCCTGGGGGGTATGGCCCGGCCGCATCCCGCCGAACGTGTAGCGAGATCGATGGCGAGAATCCAAGATCAACCAGGCCGTTTTCAAATTGTTGCGGATCATCGCCTTGGCAAAGCTGTCATAGTCACCCGATTCATCGGCAAACCGGCGACCTTGAGAGTCCACGACGAGGCTGAAAGGCAACGCACGTTCCCATTGGAAAAATCCCGGCACGTTGCCCGGATAGAGAAAGCTCGTCGCCCACCAAGCTTGTTCCAGAAGCGCGGTCATGGCACCGATGTCCGTCGCCATCTTCACGAGGTCGCCGGTATCGTCCGGGCTCGCCGAAGAGAGCCCGCCATCGACACCTTGATGCTTTTGTCGAAAATCGCCATGCGCAAAGCCACCGCCCGCAAGCAAAATGCCTCCGGTCGCTTTAATTCGCTTTGGCTTTCCATTACTCAGAACGATCACCCCAGAGGCGTGGCCGTCGGACATGACGATGCTCTGCAGTGGAGAGTTCAAACGAACGTTGACCGACCGCCGCTGCACCAGGCCCATCAATTGCGCCGCGAGACTCGCGCCGCAACCCACCGGATCCTTGCCTAACGCTGTCGCGATGAATTGCCGCGCCATGATGTGCAAGATGGTCGCGATGCTTGCGGCGCCGCTCCTTCCTCTACCGAGAGAGGGGATATCACGGAGCATGACGGCAAACGGGGATGGCGCGCGGCGCATCGTTTCGCGCCAGCGCCCCAATTTCCGAGTATCGAATAATTCCGCATCCAGATCGCGGCCGGCCGATGCGTGCGGACTGTCGAGATAGTCCGGTTGCGGATCGACGCGCCACGCCATCCCTTCCTCGATCAATGCATCGACCATCTTCGGGGCGTTCGCGAGGTAGGCCATCTTGCGGCTGGGCGCGGTGGGCAACCCCGCATCCGCCATGATTTCATCGAGATAGCGGGCCGCCGCCTCGATCGTATCGACGCGTCCGGACTGACGTTGAAGGCTGTTCGCGGGAGCCCAAACGGCGCCCCCCGACAGCGCGGTTGTTCCTCCCCACGTGGCCGCCTTCTCGAAGACCACCGGCACCGACCCGTTGCGCGCCGCAATGATGGCGCCGGTCAGGCCGGCGGCTCCGGAGCCGATCACGGCGACGTCAATCTCTTCGTCCCACCCGTTCATACGGCTACGGCCTCGCGCGTCCACGCCACAACCTCTTGGCGCTGCTCGCCAAGCCGTTTGACTCCGAGGGTCACGACGTCGCCGGGCCGCAGATACCTCGGATGAGGCTTTTGAAATAAACCGATGCCGGCGGGCGTGCCCGTAGCGATCAAGTCACCGGGCTCCAATGTCATGAACTCGGATAAGTACGAAATGAGCGTGGCGACTGGAAAAATCATGTTTCGTGTATTACCCGTCTGCATCCGGCGGCCATTGACGTCCAACCACATCGACAATCCCTGCACGTCGCCGATTTCGTCCGCGGTCACCAACCAAGGTCCGACGGGGCCGAACGTGGGGCAGCACTTGCCCTTGTCCCATGTACCTCCCCGTTCGAGCTGATATGCGCGTTCTGCGAGGTCGTTGGTCACGCAATAGCCGGCAACATAGTTGAGCGCATCCGCTTCCTCGATGTAGGCCGCTCGACGACCCATGACGACGCATAGTTCCACTTCCCAGTCGGTTTTTTCCGACCCGCGCGGAATGACGATGGGATCATTGGGGCCTTGCACGCATCCGGTCGTTTTCATCAATACGACGGGTTCGGATGGGAGTGGCTGGTTGCCCTGCGCGGAATTATCGGAATAATTTTGTCCGATCACGATAAACTGCCGCGATCCGGAGACGGGTGCGCCGTAGCGGGGGTTGTCGTCGACCCGCGGAAGTAAAACGGGATCGAGTGCCGCCAGCTCCTCGAGCACATTCGATCCGAGTTCTCCTGGGGTATATTGTCCACGTAAGCCGAAAGGTCACGAATATTTCCCTCGATGTCGACCATGCCCCGCCTCTCGAAACCTGCCGGACCAAAACGACAGAGCTTCATGAAGAACCCATTGTGAACGCGCGCGAGCCGGCGCCGACGCCGGCTCGTCGCTCGATAGTACCGCTCCGGCAAGGTCCTTCCGGCCGCATAACGAACCCTAACTGTCGTCCCGATTGAATTGCCGCAGAGTCACCTTTCTGCGTTTGAATTTCCAGCCACGGGGCGTTCTGACATATTCGTCGTCGTAGTAGCCCAAGCTGAGCAGCTTGGGATTATGCGCATAGCGAATTTGCGCCATGCATCGTCCCACCGCGGTATTCTCACCACTCAAGCGAACGATGTTATTACCGGCGGTCGGTAACGGTGCCGGAGAGGTCATCGACTCCGCATACATTTTCCTCAACGCCGCCAACCCCTGGTACCGTCGCTCGGCTTTCTCCGACCCTGCGGCTTTCTCCGACCCCGCGGCTTTCTCCGACCCCGCGGCTTTCTCCGACCCCGCGGCTTTCTCCGACCCCGCGGCTTTCTCGTCGACCTGGAAAGCCTGCTCCGGTACCACGAACTCACCGTCTTCCACATAGACGTCCATCACTGCGTCGACATCCCGCCGCACGATGGCGTCGCAGTATCGCAGCGCCAAATCACGTATCTCCTCGCGATCCAGTAGTCCTCTCACATCTGCATCAGTCATAACTTTTCTCCGAAACAATTAAGAAGTTCGCATTCACCGCATCGGGTGGCACGGTTGCGGGGGACCGGTGCGCGCGATCCCTCACGGCGTCAGATGCGACTGACGCCCTGATCGACGTTGACCACGGTTCCACTCACGTAGGACGCTTGACTGGACGCCACGAAGACGACGACATTGGCGATCTGAGCGGGTGTGGCCCACTCGCGGCCGAAGGCATTCTGAACCATGGTCTCTCCACTACCCTCGCCGCCGACCTGGGCGAGAACGGTACCCGCGCGTTCAGTGGCCACCGGGCCGGGACTCACGCCGACGACGCGGATGCCGTCCTTGTGGCTTTCGCTGCCGAGCGCGTTGGTGAAGGCGGCCACGGCCGCGTTGCCGGCGGCGCCGCACATGTACCAGGGATATTTCATGATGGCACCGATGCCGATCACATTCACGATCGTACCGCTGCCGCGCGCCTTGAACGCCCGATAGAACTCGCGGCACATGTTGATGTAGCCGAACACTTTGAGATCCCAACCCGCGCGCCAAGCAGCCTCGTCGACCTCGAGGACATGTCCCCCCGGCAGGGCTCCGGCGTTGTTGACGAGAATGTCGACGTCACCGTGGCGCTTCGCCAGCTCGATCGGATTCGCGCCGCGCGAGAGATCGACGGCCTCGACTTGAACAGTGCGGCCGGTGCTCTCGCGGATCTTCGTGGCGACACTCTCCAGATCCCGGCCGGTCCGTGAGACGATGACGACGTCGCACCCCTCCGCCGCAAAGCGGCGTGCCACCTCCGCACCAATCCCCTTCGACGCACCCGTGATCAACGCACGCTTGCCTTTCAAATCGAGATCCACCTCATGTTCTCCTTATTCTGCTCCGCGATGCAAGGCGCCGCTCTTTCCCCCTTGCATCCGGGTGGCCATTGTCGCCGACCGCTTCAATGCGAACTCCGGTTCTGAAATCATAGGCCAGAAAGCCTGCCACCGGCGAGGCGCCCGGTCCACTAATCGAAAATAATCGATTCATTATGATCCGTGATGGAGGGAACACGGATCGATGCCGGCATGCCGCGGCGCTTGGCCACGCTCGCGAACTCATCATGCGTACTCACCGCGCGCTTACCAAGCGAGTTCGAGAATTTCCTTGATGTCGTCGACTGAATTGATCGGCCTCGGATTGCGCCTCACGGGGTCCAGAAGCAGCGCTCGACGAGCGATCTCATCGAAGTCCGAACGTTTGACGCTGGTCGATCTGAGCTGCGTCGGTTCGCCCAAGGTCTCGACCAGTTCGGCAACGAGATCCGCCGCCGGCCGATCCGGTCTGGACATGGCGGCCGAAAGCTCCTTGTGCCTTTCGGCATTCGTAGCGGCATTCCACCGCAGGACGGCGGGAAGCAAGATGCACGACGTCTGGCCGTGCGGAATTTGATACGAGGATCCAATCGCTTGGCCAAGTCCATGGCTCGCACCGATGTGGGCTCCGCTCACAAACGGAGCGATCGCTTGCCACATGCCGAATTGCGCGTTCATCCTGGGCTGCAACTCAGAAGGTCGTGAGCGGATCTCCGGCAGCGCTTTCGATAAGAGTCTCAAGCCTTGGAGCGAAAGGGCTTCCGTCGCAGGATTCGCATTGAGGGCGCAGAAGGTTTCGACAGCGTGGTCCACGGCTTTGACGCCCGACGAGAACAGCAGCGAGTCCGGCGTGTCGAGCGTCGCTGATGGATCGAGGACGACCAGCCGAACGCCAAACAGCGGATGCCGGAACGCTTGTTTGGCTTTAGTCTCTGAATTGGTGATCCCGGCCATGGCCGTGAATTCGGCGGCGCTGAGCGTCGTGGGCACCGCAATCATCCGTATGGCGTTGGTTGCGGGCGTGGCGCCGCCCTGTTTCTCGATGTCGCCGCCGCTCAGGTACGGTTCGAGCGATTGCGTCGACAAAAGGTCGAACCATAGACACATTTGCATGACCTTCGCCGCATCGATCGCCGAACCGCCGCCGACCGCAATGAGAATGTCCGCTTTCGCCTCCCGTGCCTGGCGGGCGCCTGCGATCACGTCTTCGCGCGGCGCGTGTGCCCGCACCTCGGCGAATGTGCCCGCGTGATGCGCCCCCAACGCTCGTACGATGCGGTGGAGCGGGCTGTTGGCGAGCGACTGCAGCGAACGGGTAGAAACGACGAAAGCGCGCCGTGCGTTTCGCCGTTGCAGTTCGGCCAGAACGGCTTCCTCGGCGGGAAGACCAAAAACGACCATTTCGGTCGGCAGCGTCAAAAAACTGCCGCTATGAATATTTTGGTAATCTCGATTCATTCTTCATTCTCATGTGAAAAAGGTGAAAAAGTCAGCATCCCGTCAGTTACACGCCACCGGCGACCGCCGCGCCCGCAAGTAGCGTATTACCCTCGCGTTCGAGCACGACACGCACGGCCTTTCGGTTCAGCATGCGTTTTTGCCAAGCCCTGAGGTTTGCGAGATCGTCCACCGGCATCCCGAACTTGATCGCGCCATTGAGGTACGGAAGCACATAGGCGTCAGCGGTCGTGAATTGATCGCCGAGTATCCACTGATTGTCCGCGAGGGTTCGGTCTATCTCAACCAGGTAGGTCCAAAAACTATCGCGGCTCACCCTGCGGATCGAGTCATGGGCGGCTTCATCGTCGGTATAAATATAGGTGCGCGTTATATGCTTCGCGCTGACATGAACGGTACTAGCCATCCAGCTGATAAATGAAAGCCAGCGCGCCTCTCCCATCAGATCCATCGGCTTTAACCTGGCTTCGCGATAGCGACTGGCAAGATAATACTGAATCGCCACATTCTCGACGATCACGGTATCGTCCACCGCAAGAGCGGGGATCTGGCCGTGCTTGTTGATTCGAAGATACTCCGGTCCTTTATGTTCCTTTCTTTGGGTGTCGACGGCATACGTCTCATATGGCACGCCCGTTTCTTCGAGGCAGATGTGCGATGCCATCGAACAAGCGTCGGGAGCATAGTAGAGTTTCATGGCAGGTTCATCCTTTCCACGTATCAGGACTTCTGAACATTGTCCTTCGGAAAAATAGTCTGCGCGCCAAGTTCGCTCCATGCGACCGGTGCCCCCGATTCTCGAGCCGCCGTCTCGTTTGGCAGCGCGGGATCCCACTTTGCGGCGATGAACCGGCACGCAGTAACCCCATCGGATTCGACGGAGGCCAACCATAAAATCGGCGCGACCATGGCTTCCGGTTGTATCAGTGCCGCCCGATCGAAGCCGGACTCCGCCGGGATCATCGGCGTGTTGGAAGCCCCGCCTGGAATGAGAACATTGGCGGTAACGCCCGTTCCCTCCAGATCTGCCGCCATGATGGCCGTATGAGACTCGAGACCCGCCTTCGACCCGCCGTATCCGGCCATGCCGCCGCGCATCATGCTGCCGAGACTGGTCGTCACATTGACGATACGGCCCCAGCGCCGCTCGATCATGCCGCCGACCAGCGCTCTCGCCAGCAGATACGGCGCGATCGAATTGATCTCGAAATAGCGCCGGGTAGCCGCTTCGTCATGGTGCCAAAAGCGTACCGGATTGGTCACATAATCGCGGCTGCCGGCTCCGGGGGCGATGCCTGCATTGTTGATGAGGACATCGACCGTCCCAAAGGGAACCAGCGTATGAATCAGCTGATTGACTTGGTCCGCATTCGCAAGATCGGCGGCGAACACGGCGGTCCGATTCCCAAACGACCGGACCTCCGCGTTCACCGCCTTCAAATGTTGCGCGCTCACGTCCGTCAAGGCAACGCGCGCGCCAGCCGCCAGTAATCCCAGTGCCATCGATCGACCAAATCCGGAGGCCGCCCCTGTGACCAGAACCGTTCTGTTCTCGAGACTGTTTGCCTTCATACCTTCCCTTTGGCCTCCCTCGAAGGTGCGCGCCTCACCGTTGTCATCATCGTCGCTTACGGGTTCCGGCGCCGTTACCACCTCACCTTGACTGTTCCGCCGAACTGGCGTGGTGGTCCGTAGGTGACCACCCCCCACTGGCCGGGCAGATCGAGCACTTGCGAGATGTATCGCCTATCGAAGACATTGTTCGCAAACAAGCCGAGCGACCATCTTTCGTTCGGTGCCGTCCAATCGAGACTGACATCGGTATAGCCCGTCGATTGAATGGTCGCACGCGGCGAGTCGTCGATGGCGCTGAGGTATTTCTTTCCCGTGTACTCGTAGAGCGCATGCGCCGTCAATTTGCCGCCCGCCACCGCGAATTCATACGCGGCGCCCGCGGTGCCGTTCCAGCGCGGAGAATTTTGCAAGGCGTACCCCTTCATGTTTCGAAGGAGGGTGGGTGTCCCTTGCAGCGTCGTCGGACATCCGGGATCGCTCATCCCCGAGGCGGGGTGATAGGCCGTGTCCCGATAACAGAAGTCCCGATAGGTAGCATTGAGAGATGCGGCGGTAAGCGTCAGTGTAAGTGCATCAATAGGGCGCGCCGTCGTTTCCAGTTCCACGCCTTTGATGATCGCTTTCGGAACATTTTGAATGGTATTGGCCTGGAGAATCACCCCTTGCGCATTGGGTATGTAAGCGATCTCGGGTAACTGCATGTCGTGATAATTCGTAAAGAATCCTGCGACATCTACGCGCAAGCGCCGGTCCAGAAAATCCGTCTTCGCGCCGATTTCGTAAGTGTCGACTTTCTCCGGGCTGAAGGGCCCGATCGCTTGGGGCGTCGTGATGCGGCCCACGAAACCTCCGGATTTGAAACCATGGGCGTAGGAACCATAGAGCATCGCGTGTTCGAGCACTTGATAGTCCAGGCCCAATTTCCATCCGAGGTTGTTCCATGCGCGAGCTCCACCCGTGCCGAAAGAGCCCGGGGAGGGAACGCCTCCTGTGAAAGCGGGAACTCCGGACGGATTGATATAGTTGAAGACGCCTACGCCCAAGCTCGTCGATTCGTGGGTGTAGCGCACACCGCCCTGCAGACGCAAGTTATCGGTAATATTGAAGTAATTCTGCGCGAATGCGGAGATCGAATCATTAACCTGGTCCTGTGTCGTCACCTGCCTGAAGCCCGGCCGAGACGTCTGGCTCAGATTGTTCTGAAATTGATCGTACTGCGTCGTCATGTAGAACGCGCCCAGCGTCGATTTCATGGCGGCGTTCCAGTTGATCAGCGACCGAAGCTCCTCGCTCGCCTGCCAGCCGTTCGAGTGGCGGTCATAGCCGTTGCCCAAGAGGCCGGTGCCGTTCTCATCGGCGAACTCGTTTATCAAAAAGCGTTTAAATCCCGTGATGGAAGTCAGATCACCCAACGCAGTGTTGCGTAAATTCATCGTCAGAGTGACTCGTTCCGTATCCAGATCGGATTGATTGTGAACCAGGGCGTCCTGGGCGGCATAGTAGGCGTTCGGTGCATGGCACGGTTGGCCCGCGGGAACGCAGGGACTGGGGTACTGGGGCAACAAAGCACCGGGGACAATCGTGCCGGGCGCGACATAGCGGACTTCACCCGGCACTGCGCCGCTCACTTGAGCCACAGGCTGGTTGCGCGCAAAGTTATATTCGCCGATTAATGTCGCGTCGAAATTGTCGGTCGGCGAAAACTTGGTACTCAACCGGTAAAGGGACACGTTCCGGCCGCCTTCGGAGTCTCCAGTGACGATATTCGTAAAGAATCCGTCGCGCTGCGTATGTAGAACGCTGAGCCTTATCGCAAGCACATCGTTGATCGGAATGTTTACGGTTGCCGATATATCCGCTCGATTGTAGTTGCCGTTGGTAACCTCGGCGTTGCCCCCGAATTCTTTCGTGGGTTGCTCGGACAGTATATTGATCACGCCGCCGGTCGCGTTGGCGCCGAACAGAGTGCCCTGGGGTCCGCGCAGCACCTCGATGCGTTGGATATCATAGAGCTCGACCAGCGCGCCGTCGGAGAAATAATTGGGTACTCCGTCGACGACGATCGACACCGTATTGCCCGTATACGGATCCGCATCGTTGATTCCGATGCCACGGATGTAAAACGCGGCTGCGTTCGGCGTGCTCGCAAAATTGTCGATCTGGACGTTGGGCAACACATGATTCAGATTAGCAATATTCGTCGCATGCAACTGATCCAGTGTGGCCGATGAAATCGCCGTGACGGCAATCGGCACCCTCTGCAGATTCTCTTGGAGTTTCTGGGCCACCACAACGATGTCGGGAATGCCGCCTTGCTCGGCGGCAGGCGCAGGTGCCGTACTTTGAACCCCGGCGCTCTGGGCGTGCGCTGTCGAAACCGACAGGACCAGCCAGAACAAACCGGTCAGAAACCGCGTGCGAAATAAGCCAGAGCAAACCGTCGTCTTCTGCATTTTGATCTCTTCCCTTCTGAAATATCTATTGAAAACCTCTGTCCCTGCTATCGATGTCGTCCTTCTGCTATTCCTCGCTCGATTTATCCGATGATCTCTAGGCCATAAGAGGGTGATGCCTTCCCGCCGCCGCATCGTGTGCTTCGACAAATCACGCGCCGCAAGATGCCCTTCCCGGATCGCAAGCTGGACGTCGCGGGGAGCGAATCGAGGACGAGCGCCGTCGAGGCGCCACTGAGTTCCGCGCCCTCGATCAGGTCGCGCGAGGAAAGCACGTGGGGCAGATTGACGCCGGAAGGCGCATGACAGGGCGCGGCTACTTGAATGCCATCCATCCTAGGCATCGAGCCGGTCGCCACGATCAGAACATCCGGGTTTTCGGCGCGCACTTCGGCAGCCTCCAGATAGGTGCCGAGGCGAACATCGACACCCAGGCGAAATACTCCCTGTTCCAGCCAATAGGTGATGTCGCCCAGTGTATGAAG
>Ga0137358_10001193_pt1 | contig 13732 bp, 14 predicted proteins | sample Mad1_20_16metaG_FD_105551 | JGI IMG/M metagenome (GOLD analysis project Ga0137358, IMG submission 105551) | Vadose zone soil microbial communities from Angelo Coast Range Reserve, California, USA - Mad1_20_16 metaG | ecosystem: Environmental > Terrestrial > Soil > Vadose zone | place: USA... | reverse complement strand
TCAACACTGAAGCACATCCACTCATGGCCCCACCGGCGAAAGATAACTATGGTAGTGGCAATCTCGCCCCATCAACGACTGATAAATTCGTGTTACGCCCTGGCCCATTGTCTGCTGTCAGCCAGCTGCCACTGGCCGGTAAATCTAGGTGAAAGTACTGGGTACAATTGGAAAGTACCATGGGCAGTGTCATAGCTTATGACAGACTGGGCCAACTTGAATAAATTTCAGATCACTGACACGGACATTCTCTCATTTTCCACGTTCTTTTCAAAACTTCCGCGGTCCTTTTCAAAAATTTCACGTTCTTTTTCAAAGCTTGCTTGCGATAGTTGTATTTAGCTTCAATTGCTCGCAGATACCCGAACTGTAATAAATCATACTAATCGGTGCACTTTGAGTGGGGGAGCACGGCTCGAGCGTGAGCATGGAAGCGTGTAGGGAGGACAGGTTGCGTATTCACTGTTTCTCGTGAGGTCTTCCGCGTCACAGCATGGACAGACAGGTAAAGATAGACGTGCTCTTGAAAACAGTGCAGGTGGCGGTGTGCGAGAAACGAAATTTGGCTTACGTAATTTCAGTAGTCAAATGTGGTGCCTAATATAGGCTCAGTTCTCACACTCACGGACTTCCACGGCCAGATGACATGCGCGAGCCATTATATTATTGTCACGCAGCATCACTCATATGATGCATGCATGATCCTTTACAAGGTACACCATGGCCCAATCCAACGAGGCAGAGAGGATGAGACATGAAAGTATTCGGATTGCCACTGCCAGTGTAGAAACTTGGCCAGCAATCACACGGCTAGGGTGAAACAATGGCCATACTCGGCAGAAGCAGTCTATGTCTCATGGCCTGGTCTCACATACAAAAGGAAAGTGGGTTCCAGGGATCCTTCTCCCGTGGGAAAGTAGTAAACGAGCCCTTTCTTATTCTAGACACAGTATGTTTTCCTTAGGTGACGAGGATTTCTTTCGGGATCCCCTCACCGTTGCCGATCGAGAGTACATTAAGCCAGAGGTGGTCATGTTGGGAGTAGTATGTACGTATGCTATGGATAGTATTAATGTTCAATCCCTAGACCGGAGAAATTGCGCTGTACGCTCCATGGTCGACCAAATAGCACACAGGCGACGATTGGGCTTCTCTCGATCTTCCAAGCCACTCAATCCACGCTTCTTATGAATGTGTGCTTCTCTTACGGTATTGTATGAGCACGCGAGATGTGTGAGTGATAATTTCTTGAATTCACTCTCGGAAATCTACGTGATCATCGATGTTACTGTAGTTATGCGGGCGGATCGAGGATGCTAGTGAAGCTTCAGTCTATTGAACACAGACATCAGTGCGAGTCACGAGGGCCATTAACGAATTAAAGCACCCGAGCAGTATAGCTAGAGCTTACATTATGTGAAGCCGAGGAAAACGCTAATCCCATTCTTTTGAAGACCCCGCGGGCATCACCTGCGAGTCGTAAGGGTTCTGTCATCTCTTTGCTATGTCCGCGCGTCTTCCCCATCGCCCAAGGAATATATTGGCCTGGCGAACTATAAAACTGACAGGTCAAATGCAGTGACCATGTCTCAAGATAATTACCCTGCCTGCAGTAATCTGCCATTTGGTCATGCGGCTGGCCTTCCTGAGAACTATTGGTCTCGCGTCTCTTGCTGCTTTTGCTCAGGCAGGCGGTGTACAACTTCCTGGTCTTACTATCCCCTCCAGCGCAGCTGCAGATCGTGCATCGGTTGTCCAGATATTCAACGACAGCTATAATACTTACAGGTGTGTGGAGGAGATTGCCAGATCGTTGTGCCCAAACCTGATGTGGTTGTCCTAGAAAATATGCTTTTGGTCATGATGAGGTGGCACCGCTAAGCCAGCAGCCCTCGGACCCTCGAAATGGGTGGGGTGCTACCATTGTAGATGCAATGAGCACCATGGTGCGTGGGTCTGGCTATACTCCATATGTCTCTGAACTCGACAGTGATCCTAGTACATCATGGGACTCACGGTATGACAACTGCTACTCACCTTCCCCCTCTCGCTGTGCTTTATAAATGTCATAAATCTAGGACTTCTTTGATGAAGCACTCAATTTCACCAAAAGCATCAACTTCACGGAATCGAACACCCCGGACACCGTTAGGTAAGTGCTCTGCAGCTAAACTGTATCCTGTGCCGATGACGTGTTGCAGCATCTTCGAGAGCACCATCCGTTACGTTGGAGGTCTTATCAGTGCGTACGAGCTCAGCGGGAAGCAGCACTTCTTCCTCATCGAGAACGCAAAGCAGCTTGCTGACCGCTTGTCTCTTGGGTGGTCTCACGTGAGTGTATTCAATGCGCTAATCGAGATCTGAGTGACTTGGAGACATCCAGGGCAACACCATCCCATTCGGACATGTTGACTTTAGCTCCAACACTGTTGTCAATCAAACGGTCTGTCGCTGCTGCACAGTGTTTCAGTAGCTAGTGTGTTCTAACATCGATTCTACGTAGACAAACATTGCCGAAGCGGGAACTGTGAGTCACCTATCGATTGTATTCAGTTCATTCGGCAAACTGATGCCCCATAGCTTACCCTGGAGTGGTCCCGCTTGAGTGAATATACGGGCAATGACACTTATAAAAAGTTAGTTGTGGATTCGGTGCTCAAAATAGTGCATAACGTAAGTGGTATGATTTATGTTTTACCCTGAATCTGAGTTGTTTCAGCCGATGCCTCTTCGAGGTGCGGTTTCTACAATACTATCCATGGTAAGATTCCGTTTATGCTCAACAAAGTGCACAGGCCTTCCTGCGCAAGGTGTAGACCCACATAATGGACTTCCTGTCGGTGGATACGTGGTACGTTGATTGAAATCAAGGAAGAAGGCTGACTTAGTATGTCTTCAGACTTGGGGAGGAGGCTCGGATAGTTATTTCGAATATCTCATTAAATACGCACGATTGTCAAACACGGACGACAACACTTTTGCGGACTCATGGTTGACCGCAGTCGACTCCTCAATTAAAACTTTGATGAAGGTCAGCCAGAACGTGTCAAAATAATAAACTACTCTTTGCATTGCTGATAACCGAAAAGACATCAACTATCGGGAATCATGTCTACTTGGCCGACTATGACGACGAGAAGCTTATCCGCCATGTGGGATCTCATCTTGAATGCTTCCATGCAGGGAACTGGCTGCTCGGTATAGTCTTTGTATCGCTTGTCTTTCAGGATTAAGACCAATTGGTCAGGTGGGAAACTGGCGAATAATAATACTATCGTCAATTTCGCTTTGCAGCTAAACGATGCGTGCTGGAACGTGTACGCGGGTGATGCGTACGTATTTTCATGTCCTCGTAGGGCCAACCCGCACTAAGCCAAGCTCATTTCAGGACCGGTATTGGGCCCGAGGTATTCGCGTATTCTTCCCCAGACGGGAACTTCACTAGGGATGGCAATCCTTCCAAGTATCAGCTGGCCTTCTACCAAAAACACGGTTACTATGCCACTGTCCCATATTACGTCCAGCGTCCTGAAGTGCTCGAGAGCAATTTCTATGCTTGGCGTGTGACAGGCAATCAAACATACCTGAAACGTGCGCGTAGTGCAGTCAAGAGTTTCAACGGATACCTGTCTGCATCGCCAGGTTTTGCTGGGGTCTATGACGTGAACGACCTTGGGACTCCGAAGGTCGATGAAACGGAGAGTTTCTGGTTTGCGGAGGTGCTCAAGTACTTGTAAGCAATATCCCGGCCGCTGAATGTCAATTCTGGCTCAAGTGACTCTCGCGTTCGTAGATATCTCACTTTTGACGACCCGAATCACATCAGCCTCGATGACTGTAAGTCTCATCGATTCAGAGATTTGGCAGGCTGATCTTAATGATCCATGCTTCGTCAAGTTGTATTCAACACTGAAGCACATCCACTCATGGCCCCACCGGCGAAAGACAACTATGGTAGTGGCAAGCTCGCCCCATCAACTGCCAACGAGTTCGCGTTACGCCCTGGGACATTGCCCGCTGTCAGCCAAGTGGCTGGTGTCTCTCAGTGAAGGTGCTGGCATCATGATGCGTGTTTATGTTAAACTTTGCACAACATAATGTACAGGCAGTGATATAACTTACGATACTATGGACCAACTTGAATGATTTCAGCTCACCGACACGGACTTCACTGATATTTCACGGATCAGCGTTCGTTTTTCTTGCGATAGTTATATTTAACTTGCTCGCAGATACCGACCCGCAATAAATTCTATTTACTCCGCGAGATCCGCGAAAGAACTTGAAGCTGCCGAACTTGCCAGTCCCGAGAGTAGTAATATACGAACGCCCTATAAACACTTCCTCACAGAGTACAGTATCCACGGCCATAGGACTTTGAAAGCACCGCGTCCCGTTCGATCTGCGCAGTTAACCAAAGTGCCGCCCAGTTAGTACCACGGTGGGGGACCACGCGGGAATCCTGGGTGCCGTGGTTTCCTCCTATTTTTCCCTCTCCCACCAGTGCATCAACACTCGTCACAAACGCAAATTTTAGTCATTGTTACGAGTTATAAAAGGCGCATATACGTCCTGATCCAAGGGGAGGAATTACGCCTATATCATTCATTTGTCGAGGAAAACGCAACTTAACTACCTTCGTACTTTATATCTTTATCAGCCTACATTGAGCACAAATATACGATACTTTATGTAGATAAAGCAAATTTCGATGTCGTGTCGCGTCTCGAAGATGGGACTTTTGCTTGGGGTATAAGCAACGCCTAGATCACCCTATCTTTCGGTATGATGTTTATTAGTTGTTGATGGTGAAGACGAAGAGGGGCGGAAACGGTTATGCCCAGGAACAAAGCGAGAGTGGGAGCAGAGTAGATGTAGGGCAGCTCATACACATATAATCCGACTCGGAAGCAGTAATCATTGGACTCCGAGAACCGCTAGATCGACTCCAGTCTTGACCAGAGTGTTCGCGCAATAAAATGACGTATGATTTAAAAAACATTTCAGTATAACAACTATCTACTACGGGTCCTGCGCTTAGCAATGCCTGCGAGAGCTTGCTTACCCGTGAGTAGGGTAAGCGTGGCCGCACCCGAGCCATACAATAGGATCTGTCCGAGACGAAGCTCGATCCAGTACCAGAAAAGGAGGCCTTCGATGAGAGCGAGCGAGAGTACAAAAGCAAGCACGCTAGGCGAGAAGAGGTGAGGAACGCCTGGGCTCACGGCACCCCACTACAAGCACAGCCCGGAGAGTATTATCAGCACCGTACAGAAGCCGAATCACAGGAAGCAAGAAAGGGTACCGCACGCACCAGTACGAAGAGGACGACCCATGGGGTAAGAACGAGCGCGGCGAAGAGCGCAGAAATGGGCCTAGGAGGGAGTTTGGGGTCTGGGCGGAAGGTATGCGCGAGCTCGGGGCGCGGATGGTAAAAAACTTCTTCTGGGTGTACCGGCGCAGGAGCAGACTGTGGAACATGGAGGTCAAAGAGGTCGATTGTCGCGGGACTGTGCACGAAGGAACCGAGGAGGAGGGAGACATGAAGTGGCGCGTTGCCGGAAGGCGGGAGAGAACTCGGGGGCTTGGCCATGTTCTGACGTTCATTTTATTTGGGGAGGTTGAATTAGTGAGGGTCACTCGGCGCATGCCGCGAAACAGCGCACCAGTTCAAATTTTGCCTTGCCAGAAGGCGCGATTTTTACGGGCTGGACGCCCTCCTCCCCAGTTGTCGAGTCAAAGAAACGCAGGAAGGTTTGGTGCGGCTGGACTCCGTTGTCGGTTGACTCTTCAGCAACTTGAAAGGTGAGCTTCAGGGTATCACTCGGACCCAATGTAACAGGACCAGAGCGTTTTGTGAGGGAAATTCTGTCTCTTGAGTTATTCTTTCCATATGAGAAAGGACGGAAGATGTACTGCGTACTGCTCTGAGCTTAGCTGGCCACCATCAGGTCCAAAGATAGTCAAACGGGGCGACCGAACGGTGAGCTGAGCAGCATGAGCAGCAGCAATAAAACAAAGGAGGGCTGAAAATAGTGATTGAAGGCCCATGATGTAGTGCAAAGATCAGAAAAGTTGTGTTGCTTCAGCCACGTACACTGGCGACTAGGTCACATGAGTCGAGCCCGCTGTGGAAATAATTCGCAAAAATGGAGACCCGACCGTGGTTCGAACACGGGACCGCACGATCTGCAATCGTATGCTCTACCACTGAGCTACCGAGTCACTTTTCTAAACGCAAAAGCATACAACTATGTCACGCCGACACTCATCCTAAACAGTGACGCGTCGTGTGCCCGACGCGTATCTCTTCTGCAGTGACTGTCTCGACCCAAATATTCGACATGGCTGACGTCGAAATGAAGGACGCGAAGAGCAAAGTCGATGCCAAGGATGACGTCGCAACGTCCCAGCTATCGCCCGTCTCAGAGATAAAATCCAATGTCACACTCATCGAGAGAGCAGTTTCCACACTCGAACCCCGGTTCACAATTCGGGTATTGCGCTCTCTGACTGCACTCCGGAAACGCTTAGACGACAAGGCACTGTGTGATGCTATATCCGAAGTATACCCTCAAGGTAAGCAAGTGTTAGCATTCCGGAGATTCAGCGTTCTCATCGATTGCAGATTCTGAGGTCAGGTCGGCTCTGCTCTCGTGGCTCCCTGCTTCATCAGTTCAAGACGAGTCCATGGAAGTTGACCCTTCTCCTTCGCCTAAAACGCCGTCGGAGACTGTACCTGAAACCGAGATCTATTTTCGCCTTCTCATCCTACACCATCTCCTTACTTCTCCGAGTAATTACTCTGAGGCTATCAACCTTGCGAATAAGACTGTGCAAAAGATCCAGTCCTTGAACCGCCGGAGCTTAGATCCAATTGCAGCGAGGGTTTGGTTTGCTCTCGAGCGGGCGTACGAACTTGGTGGAGAACTTTCGGACGCACGGCCGTGCGTATTTCGACATCTCCGTCTCTCTTCCCGTACTTACTGCCGCCTTTTCATCTAGCCTCTTCCTTGCCGCGCAGCGTACCGCTTCGCTTCGTCACGATGATGAGACCCAAGCTTCTCTCATCAATCGTCTTCTCCGCAGCTATCTACATTACAGTCTTTATGACCAAGCTGACAAGCTCATCTCAAAAACGAACTTCCCCACATCCGCTCCTAATTCGCAATATGCTCGCTACCACTACTATCAAGGCCGTATCAAGACCGTGCAACTCGACTATACTGCGGCGCACACCAACTTACAACAAGCAATACGCCGAGCCCCGGCACCTAAACTTGCGCCTGGATTCTACCAAGCGGTACACAAGCTGTTCGTGGTAGTAGAGCTTCTCATGGGTGACATCCCGGAACGCAGTCTGTTCCGGCACCCTGTGCTCGAAAAGGCATTACGTGGATACTTTGACATCGTAAAAGGTGAGCTACCGTTTCCTATTGTAGTCCTCTCAGCTTGACTCGTTGTAGCGGTCCGCACGGGTTCTCTTTCACAATTCCAAACTACTCTCTCGGCACACGCCACCAGCTTCGAGGCAGATAGGACCTACACTCTTGTTGCACGTCTCCGGCAGAACGTAATCAAGACGGGCATCCGCCGTCTCTCGCTTTCGTACTCCCGCATCTCACTACGCGACATATGCGTCAAATTGCACTTGGATTCTGAAGAGGATGCTGAATATATCGTCGGAAAGGCAATTCGCGATGGTGTCATCGAAGGTCGTATCGTGCATGAGAAGGGCTGGATGGAGTGTGGCGGGCAGAAGACAGAGGACGGGCCTGAGGTTAGTGAGATGTTTTCGCGTCGGATTGGGTACTGCTTGGAGCTGCACAACCAAAGTGTCAAGGTACGTATAAGCATTGCCCGTCCCGAGTGGAAACTGATCCCCGTGTAGGCAATGCGCTATCCACTGAACGCACATAGGAAGGATATCGTAGATGCCGAAGGTGCTCGGGAACGGGAGAAAGAGTTGGCAAAGGGTATCCAGGAAGGCGAGATAGATGAGGAAGATGCACTAGGTGGTGATTTTTGAGCTCTTTGTATTGCAGTGCAACTTTTGTTTTCATGCCTGTAGCACAAGGAACATCTTTATTGTGAGCAAGTAAACAAATATAATACGGCATCATCTTCAACTATCGTCCGTTCCATCAAGGTCATGGACTAGAGCAAATAGTTCGTGCTGGACAACTTGCCCAACAATTATAATAAATCAGATTGCCAGTACCTTTCACACTATACTATCACGGCGTTTCGGACTACAGCAGGTCGATTATATATGTTTGCCGAGCCTGTACAACGTTTTGCACTCTAGCTCGCACAAGACCGGGTCAAAAAAAAAATATCATTGCGAAGATTCAACCTACAGGTCTTGGGTGGGAAGTCGAGATGCGAGGTCGCCACAAGGGTTCATATCTCCAGGTCCATGGCTGATGCCCTTACAGCGTCGAACGTAACGGGGATTAGAGGCTGGAGTGCTACAGTAGCAGTGAATAGAAGAGCGTGATTGAAAGACCAGATCAACCGTTTCTTGTGAAGTCTGGGAGAACTCTTGGCTTTCCCCATTGAAAGGAGCTCGTTTGGGAAGTTGGCTCCAGAGTTGTGCTGGGGCTCATAGGAGCGATGCGCGTACTGGGGGCTTGAATACTACGCATCCACATGGAACATAGATCCGTCGTGGGCAAGCAACTGGTAGTTTATTGTCAGTTACTCGGCGTGAGGGTGGCAGGGTGCATCACAGAGAGTGTGGTCATAAAGCAGGCAAACAGCAAGGCTCGTGGAAGAGTCGCAACCCGAACGTCGCCGAGTATGAAACCCTTTTCCATAGGTTACACGAGGGTCACGGTAGACAAACCGCCCGCCAGCCTGGCTGTCGTTCAATATGTTCAATTTTAACCGGGGACAGATAACCCCGGTGCACGCTATTGGAAATCATTCTGCGCTGAGCCAAAGAAACCCGTTTCCGTAATTTAAATCCAAGAGAAGTTGGTGGACCGACTCCGTGCTGGAGAACATTCGTGCCTCAGGACCAAGCTCCATTCGTCCAACACAGCAAGGGATCCACTGTATGAGAAGCCGATGCCCGAGTGTCTGGAATTGTCTATTAGTTTCAGATCTGACAGTAGTCGTAGAATATTCCAGGGATTGCACATGTTGACTTGGCGGAGAAGACCTGTCCTAACAGCTGTAGCCCGCAGTTTGATTGTGGTCCATTCATTCCCAGTTGCGATGCGGCGACAGTCATGGGGTGGATGCTGTTCTCTGTGAATAGACAACACGACCCGGGTCTGAAAGGTGCACATGCTACGAAATGAAAGCGTCTGAGAAATTTAACGGACGGGCATGATGACTGCAGAGAGCACAGGCATATCGCCGGGATAGCCGGTCCCCAAAAGTGGCATAGATTCGGCAAATTAGTCCCGGACCCGGACCACGAGGCGTGGCTGTGCTCTCATCCGACGGGAGAGGCTGGCGCTCCGTCCGACTCGGTGGAGTAACTTGAACGCGTCACACAAACGCAACGAATTCAAGTTTGTCCTAAACACCACCGCTCTTGGTCAAAATGTCCTTTCTACGGAGTTTTGTGCGGTCCATCTTTCGGCCGGTGTGTAAACAAATTATTTGCTTCGTGCCACTCTGACACACAATCTTTTTCGTTGACCTGTAGCGTTACTTCATTGGGGCAGATCTTGAAGGTCCGGGGGTTCTCTTTGTCATGCTTTCAAGACTCGTAATATTTTTGCCTCAAGGGAACAGGTTTTATGAGTATCCTAGTCTAAGCGATGGTGTGTCTCGGCTACTCTGGGCTGTGACGGTTGAAACTGTTCAACTCCACAACTCCACTTAGATCCACTTCGAACACGCCGCAGAGTTCAATACAAGGTGTATGAAGATATGTGGGACTACATTGGCGGTGCAAAACGTCTCCCAGGTCCGTGTCAATTTGCACATAACTCGTTCTGACTCGTCCGTGGACTGAGCTCCGTGTGCAGTACAATGGACCTCTTGGCTCTCCCATACACGGACAAATCCTCCAACCCTTGAGGTGTGTTCCGATGCTCTCAAATGCGGGGCTGTACCACCTATACTGCTTTTGCTCTCTAGGAGCTTCGGGCGGATCTAGTGCGTCAACGACGCGTGCTGCAAAACGCCGCTATTATTCAGGCCAAGGACCAGGAAGAACGTGCACGTATTTCTGCTGCCTCGGTATCTGTGGGAGTCAAAGATCCATATCCGTCAGCCTCACAGGGTTGTACTGGAGGACAGGATTTGACCCTGAGCCCTTCTGAAGTTCTCGAATCGCCATCACCTTCCTCACATACTCACGACGTCAAACAGGCCTCTCAGCCACATCACAGCCCAGGTTTGCCTCCTATTGGAAAGGATAGAGACTGGCAGCCTGAGTCGTGGACGCCACAGACTACTCGTAGGCGGGGAGGTTAACGTTTGGTAACCTTGGGTCCCGGGTTTGGCCACTCGCCCCATTTAGACCCCATTGGATCTGTATGCATGATTTAATAAGCGTGAGACTGGCCATACGAATTCCCAGGTTAGCCCTCCTATCCGTTGTTGTGGCTGCTTCTCCGAGTAAAGGTGTCCACGAGGACGGTGTCACCGCAGTGATGCGAAGTCTTCCATTCTGCGGCTGAGTGGCGTGACAACTGCCAGTGGTATGGAGCGACTAAACTGCTTTCTGAACCGTGTGCACCGTGATTCATCGCTTCCCAGACAAATCGCAGGCAGGCACTCCTCATACTGGAAAGCTATATCGTCACAGCCGCTCCCACGGGTACGCCTATGCGTGGGAGTGCGGATGTTATTCTGTCAGTGGCGCACGACATTCACACCTGTTGTCCAGGGTTTCTCTGTCACAAGGCGGCATGCATGTTGCCGTGGCATGTATCAAGAAGGGCACACGTGGCTGCGTCCTCTTGTTTCCTCCCCCCATCTTGTCCATCCAGAGTAGTTCTTAGGGTTCTTATTTCGCTGCAGGCGGATGTTCATTGCGAAGAAATGGCCATAGCCCTCCTGGTTTTCGAGGGATCAGCTGCTCGCGACGACTGTAGGGTCATCAACTGACGGTTACTACAAACACTTTGCTACACCGTGGTATCATTCACACTGGCAGAAACCTCACCTCAACCACAGGGCAGAAAGATAGGCTGTTGTTAGACACGTGATCTGGTATCCACGTTTCCCTTGATCACGTCTTTGAACACAGCAGCCAAAGCGCGAAACTACGGTAATGTACCGACACCTACTACGAGACGAATCACTCTGAAGACCAGGAAACTGCCTTACGTGGAATTTAGCCAACTGTTGTTGCGTTTACGGGGAATGACGGCCTCTTCATAAATATTGTGAATTAAACGGAAACGTATTCATACCATACGTTAAGCAGCTAACCATCCGGGTATATCTTATGTTCTTTCTCCATTTTGCATCGCACCGCAGCAGTAGCTGAGCAGTGTCATGGAATCCATGTCTTGAGATCTACTGCGGGCACGTATTAGCGTTTTGTCCATGTGATTTCGAGATAATCCTGCCGTGAATCCATGTGATCCTATCCGCATCAACATTGGCAATTAGAGTAGCAAACACGGGACCTCAAGCTCCCGCAGGTAAGTGTGAAAGGAGCATCCGCAGAGAGAACATCACTCAAGCTACGGCAACACCCTTGCGATTTTTAGCTGATTCTGGCTATCTACCTTAGTTGATTAATGATCACGTGACGGCGATGAACGAACTAAACTTAATTGAGTCACACGTAACCTTTACGTAATTGCTACGCGCTGTATGAGTCGGTTTTTAGGCCCGAGAGTGGCCCGAGATCCGACATGAAAGTAGGTTTCCACAAAACTGGAAAAAAACCTAGGAAGACATTCGAGTTCTTGCGCATGGACCAATTAAAGGACCTCTCATCGCAGTCGTTGTAGCGAGTTGATACGTAGATTGTGGCTTCTAATGCAAGGTTCAGTGAGAAGATCGTAGAGAATACAGTCGGACTGCACGCCCTGGCTGGGCAAACCACACGAGGCGCCCATGCTGTTCGGGCGAAAAAGGTGCGATAGTGGGTTTTTCTTGGCCTTTACGAGTTGTCCTCCTCATGCATGGCCCGCCTACTCAATGTCCTTCTCGAGATTCTGCGCATATTACGCTTTGCAAGGGATTACATCAAACGTTTCCCGGGCCGCGGGGGCTCTCTTTTAGCCCTGCTTGGTCGCAAATTGACCGTGTGGTGGCGTTTTTGGCGCGGAAAATTGGGATCGTTTAGACGACGCAAACCTGCTGAGCGTACATTCCTTGGAACCGAGGCAAGTTCATATTCAGTGTCAGGTGGTTCGGCTATTGTAAGGGAATATGTGGTCGCTGCCAGCTCGGTGCCACCATCGGCAAGCCACCCGAGTCTCCACGAACGGACAAACGAACGGACAGAGAGACAACAACTGTCTACGGTTGGATATCCACTCGATACCCATCCTCCAGTCATCGCCAGCCTTTCCGTCGAACATCCACTCGGCCACAATCCATCACACCCCATTGGCGCGAGAGGCCTCGTCAATCGTAGTTCTGGGAACCTGAGTGTTGCCAGCATTCAGAGTCGTGCCAGTGACAGGCTCTCAATTATAACATCCTCGCGCGATTCACTCCGTGCTACACACGGCCAGCCATCACGTCTTCCTAGGGCAGCACATCGCCAGTTTGGGCGTGGTCCGGATCCATCACGATCAAGAGAGCGACTGACCCAGCCAAGCTCTCGGCCAAATACCCCCTCGACCCGTCCCTATACACCCCCCAACCCCCCACGTCTCGAAATTATAACGACTCTACCCTCTCCTGCTCATGGAGATGGCAGAATCAGTCCCGTGGTTCTGCCTTCGGCATCCTCTGCTTATTCGCACCAACCGCTGAGCCCACCTCTGAGCGAAGCCCGCAGGAGACAGTCTTCGACGAGTTTTGTTGTGGACGTCCAGAATCCATCAACAGATTCGCTCCCAATCTCTTCTTCAACTACTAATCCACCGATGACAGAAGAGCCGCTCGGAATGGAGTCCACGACCGCCCATTCATCGCCTGACCCCCCTGTTGTGGATCACAACGACGAACTAGTCCCAGGTTCTCCAACGTCTTCCAACGCTGCGACATTGGACTACTACATACCTGAAGGTCGCTTTCTGCAGCTCATCAATTCTGATCAAATTCCAAGATACACGAAGGATGTCTTGATGCAAGTAGAAAGTAGAATATACCATCCTATCACACACCCTTACATTTCTTTTACAGACCCCGCGAGGAGACACCTTACGATGTGGGACCTTTAACAACCACATTTCCCTAGTAAGTTGTATCTTGAGTGATATCGTTCACTTTAATAGACCTCTCTCTAGTTTTTCAGAGCCGAGCGGTTCTGAGCAAGATTCGATGATCCAGCAAGACTGTAGCCCGTGGGTACCAGCCACCCACCCAGATGGTGCCCTTTATTTTTACGATGAGGAGAGGGTGCGTGTGTCAGTGATCGTGGAAATCTCCAGTCATGACTAATATGCTATTTGAAGAGATTGTTTACTGACACTGACATGCACAACAAAACAATGAGGGAGGAAATTGAACAATTCTATGATTACCTGCAACGACTTCTGCATAACGACAATCTATCTATCCCTTCCAAGAACTATGATTTGGTGGTGGACATTATGGTGACAGAGGACGAACGAATATCTTGGTCATATTACTATGC
>Ga0137358_10001192_pt1 | contig 13754 bp, 9 predicted proteins | sample Mad1_20_16metaG_FD_105551 | JGI IMG/M metagenome (GOLD analysis project Ga0137358, IMG submission 105551) | Vadose zone soil microbial communities from Angelo Coast Range Reserve, California, USA - Mad1_20_16 metaG | ecosystem: Environmental > Terrestrial > Soil > Vadose zone | place: USA... | reverse complement strand
GGGCATTCGTCGATGGAAATTGCGGAAATCACGGGCGCGCCGATCGGAACCGTCAAGGCTCGCATGTTCCACGCGCGCCAGAAGTTGCGCCAGTACCTACCGACACTCGGCGGCGGTATCTGCGAATTGTCAGCAATGAGAGCCGCCGGTCAACAGAGCGTCTCCGGAACAAACAGTAAAAATCACCTACAAAAACGGGACGTCAGTTGACGCGCCGACCAATCATTTCGCTGTGCGTGGCGGGGGCGTAGCAAAAGGGGCAGCCGCCGCGCGCGTGGCGCAAATCTCGTGCCGTAGACAAAAAATCCTGATCATGAAACTTGCCGCATCATGGTGGTCACGCGATGCCAGACCCAAAACGCGTCACTCTCACATGCAGGCCTTGGCCGCAGATTGCCTCTCCCGCCATCCGAAACGAGAGTTATTCTGGCTGTGATGAAAAAGTATGACGACCAAAGGCATACCGTGCAACACCGAAGTGTTTACGAAAGACGCGTCATGTAGTAAAACGTATCGTCTCGAAATAACCCGGAGTACTGCGATTGGCCACCCCGCCCTCGGCAACCGCCGCGCAAGGTCGAAGACGTAGTGAAACGTCGCGCAAGGCTATTCTCGACGCGACATATGATCTCCTGAAGACCGTCGGCTTCCACGAGATGTCGATCGAGGGCGTCGCCGCCCGTGCGGGCGTAGGCAAAGCGACCATATATCGATGGTGGAGCAGCAAGGGCGTGCTCGCCGTCGAGGCCTTCATGGAGGCTGTTGCACCTTCCATCGCGTTCCGAGAAACAACTTCGGCCCGAGCTGATATCGAGCGTCAGATGAAACTTCTCGCCGAGGCGTATCGGGGCAAGGCCGGCGAAATCCTCAAGGAAATGATTGGATTTAGCCAGTACGACGCGGAAATGAGAGAAGCCTTCTTTGTCGGCTATTTAAAGCCGAGACGAGAAGCAGCTAAGGCTGCCCTACAACGCGGGATTGATCAGGGCGAGTTTCAGTCCAATCTCGATCCGGAAGTCCTTGTCGACGCGCTCTATGGGCCGCTTATTTATAGAATGCTCACGGGATACTACCCGATCGACAATAGCTTCACTAATCAGACAAGGCGGGTGGTGTTCGAAGGCATCATCCGCAGAGACAAGTGATAACAATTCGAGCGCGCGTCGCATCGCTGCTCCCTTATCCCGGCTGAGGAAGGAGCTCGCGTTCACCCAACGTGGTCGATGCGAGAGCGAGCAAGCCGGAACATCCCGTAACATCCACAATCTGCGACACGGTTCTCTGCGAATCAAGTCCTCAAAGTCCTGGATCAATGCGTCACGAGCATGGGGTGTTCATCAAATCGCGCGTGCGCTCAAGCTGCAAAAAGCGCCGCCGGATATAGCGATACCGCAACTATGGGTTCTCGGTCGTAGAATCGGCGGGAATTTTAGAACCCCTGAAATCCTTTGTCGCAGAAGGCTGAGCTCGACCGGCGGCTTTCGGAGCATGCGGCCAACTGTCAGCGGCAATCTTATTTCCGTTTAATTCCAGCGGTATGAATGTCGTGGTCTTCTTCGTCCGTATTCTTCGGACGGGCATTATCTAAATCGTCTTCTTCGTCTCGATTTTCTTCCCCGTCGGGTTGGTACCGGCGGCGGTGACGGCGGCGCGCTGCTCGTCGGTGAAGATGGATCCTCAAGCGAGGGATCCATGGCGAATCAAGGACAAAAGCAAGTGCCTGTGCTGCGGCGATAATTTCACGGTGGATGTGCGCAACCGCAAAAACGGGGCGTGCCGGGGGCCGCGACTTCGGGTCGCACACAGGGGCTGTTCTACGGCGGCGAAGCACTGCGGCCGCGCTCCCGAGTGCGATCATTGGCGACTCGATCACAGAACGGCGGCGTCAAATTGAGAATTGCCTCCGTTTGTAGCCTCGGAGTTTAGCCTAATTTTACCCTCCCAAAGGACGGCCGATGTTCCAAATCCGCACCGGTCATGGAGACCTATGCAAGCAACCTACAATGTTTGGCTCGTCGCACTGTCGATCATTGTCGCGATCGTCGTCTCCTATACGGCGCTCACACTGGCCGGTCGCGTAGCCCAGACGGGGCAATCAGGCGGGCGAGGCTGGTTGCTCGGTGGCGCTGCGGCCATGGGCATCGGAATCTGGTCGATGCACTTCATCGGCATGTTGGCTTTCTCCGTACCCATCCCGCTGCGTTACAACATCGTGACGACGCTGGTCTCGCTGATCATTGCCATTCTGACCTCAGGCTTCGCCCTCGCGATCGCCAGCCGTCCAAATCTTGGCGTCAAGCGACTTGCCGCAGGCTCGCTGGTGATGGGCGCCGGAATCTGCGCCATGCACTACACCGGCATGGCAGCCATTCAGATCATGCCTACGATCAGCTACGACCCGCTGCTCGTCGGTGCTTCGATTGCGATCGCCGTCACGGCATCGTTCGCTGCTCTCTGGCTCGCCTTCAAGCTGCGCAGTGGGCAGTCCTGGCTCATGATCCTCACACGCGGCGGCGCCGCGGTTGTGATGGGATTTGCCATCACTGGCATGCACTACACAGGCATGGCTGCCTCGATGCTCGCGCCCGGCTCAATTTGCTGGGGCGGCGCAGCGTTGGACAACAATTGGTTGGCGCTGACAATCGGCCTCATTGCACTGGCGCTGCTCGCGATCACCTTGATTGCCGCAGTCTACGATGCACACCTCGAATCACGCACGCGTCAAGATGCCTTGCGACTTGCCCGATTGAACACAGACTTGCAGCATGGCAAGAATCTCCTGACGCTGGCCACTCAGGCCGCCGGGATCGCTTGCTGGGAATATGAGGTACCGACGCGGACCACTCTGTGGACCGAGAACGAGATCGAATCCCTGCGCAGCGCGGGTTTCGACTTCCGCGGACGTCCCGACGCACTCTTGGCGATGATCCATCCCGATGACGCAGCCACCGCCCTGGCTACGATTCGCACCGCGATTGCGGAGAGCCGCTGGGTGTGCGGGTTGCGCCTGCGGATTGTAACTGACGCCGGAAAGACGGTGCATTTACAGGCCCATGGTCGGTTGACTTGCGATGCGCAGGGTCAGCTCGAGCGCGTGCTGGGTGTTTCCTGGGACGTCACGGAGCAGGTTCAGCAAGAGGAGCAGCGACTGGAGCTGCAGATGCAATTGCGCGATGTTTCGCGCCAGGCGGGCATGGCCGAAGTCGCCACGGGCGTGCTGCACAATGTCGGCAATGTGCTCAACAGTCTCGGCGTGTCCGCCACACTGGTGCTTGCGGGTCTACGTGACTCGCGCGTCGGCAACGTCCAGCGGGTCGCCAAGCTGCTGACCGAACAAGGTGATCGGCTGGGGGACTTCTTGCAGAATGACCGGCGCGGCCGTGAAGTCCGGAGCTACTTGACCAACCTCGGCGAGAATTTGTGCGCCGAGAACCGTACGCTGCACGCCGATACGCAGGCCATCGTCGTGCATGTCGAGCACATCGGCAAGATTGTTGCGGCACAACAGAGTTATGCGCGCCGTGGCGGTGTCACCGAAGAAGTCGATGTCGCAGAATTGGTCGATAAGGCGATCGCACTCAACTTCACGGACAGCACTGACGTGACGATCACTCGCGACTACCAGCTCACACCTCGGCTCACCCTCGATCGCCACAAACTGATTCAAATTCTGGGCAACGTGCTGAGCAACGCGCATCACGCGCTGCGGGATCAGACGCAGGGAGAGCGAATGTTGACAGTGCGGATTCACCCGTTAACGCAGGGTTCGTTTGCGATCGATGTTGAGGATTCCGGAACCGGGATCGAAACCGCTGTACTACAGCGCTTGTTCGAATTCGGGTTCACCACCAAGAAGGATGGTCATGGATTCGGCCTGCACGCCAGCGCCAATCTCGCCAAGGAGTTGGGTGGCGAGCTCTGCGGGCACAGCGATGGCCCAGGCCGCGGTGCGCGCTTCAGCCTTCGGATGCCGCTGTCGGCCGCCAGTGAGCAGATGGCAAGGAGGCGCGCGTGAACACTGTTGAGGCCCGAATCGATAACATCCGTATTCTCATCACTGACGATAACGCGGCGATCCATGATGACTTCCGCCGCATCCTCGCCACCGGCGCCGAAGATGATGCGAACCTATCCGAGGCTGAAAACGTGCTGTTCGGCGACCCGGCAGCGACGCCTACGCACCATCCTGACTATGCGCTCGATTTCGCACTGCAGGGCCAGCAAGCCGTGCAGTGCGTTAAACGTGCACGCGCCGATAACCGTCCGTACGCCATGGCCTTCGTCGATATGCGGATGCCGCCGGGCTGGGACGGCTTGGAAACCATCGAACGCCTATGGGAAGAGGACCCGGGCGTGCAGATCGTGATCTGCTCAGCGCATTCAGATTACGACTGGAGGGATATCTTCGAGCGGGTTGGCCACTCCGACAAGCTGCTCATTCTCAAGAAGCCGTTCGAGCCGATCGAAGTACTGCAGTGTGCGAGCGCCTTATCGCGCAAGTGGCAGCACGAGCGAGCATTGGAAGCGCATGTTGAGTCCCTCGAACAGGTCATCACCGCCCGCACAGAAAAGTTGGAAGCTGCTAACTTGCAGCTGCGTCATCTGGCGACTCACGATGCGCTAACGGGCCTACCGAATCGCGTGCTGCTGGACGATCGCCTTGCCCAAGCGATTGCGCACGCCGATCGAGACGCACAGCCGTTTGCCGTCCTGATGCTGGATCTGGATCGCTTCAAATTGATCAATGACTCGTTTGGCCATCGCTCCGGCGACATCGTGCTCAACGAAGTCGCACGCCGACTGCACGGGCTGGTACGCAGTATTGACACGGTCGCGCGCGTGGGTGGCGATGAGTTCGTGCTCGTGGTCAGCCCTTCGGCAGCACGCGCCGACGCCGAGGAGATCTGCAGGTGCGCGAATGAAGTTTTGCGCACGCCCATTCAATTGGGCGGCGTCGATTTGCACGTCTCCTCGAGCATCGGCATCGCCTTCTACCCCTCAGACGGCGGTTCCGCGGAGAGCGTGCTCGCGCATGCCGACGCGGCCATGTATTGCGCCAAAGAACGCGGCGGCAATAATTATCAATGCTTTGCCCCCGGCATGAAGTCGGTGGCGCTGGAGCGCGTGAGCCTCGAAAGCGAGCTGCATCAGGCACTGAAGCTCGAGCAATTCGCATTGTTTTATCAACCCAAAGTCGACACCGCCACCGGTGATATTCACAGTGCCGAGGCGCTGATCCGCTGGCACCATCCGCAACGAGGTCTCATACTGCCGGCGCAATTCATTCCGCTGGCGGAGGAGTGCGGACTGATCCACGAGATAGGCGCGTGGGTGCTGCGTGAAGCCTGCCGCCAATGCAAGGCCTGGCAACGCGCCGGCCAATTGTCCCTGCGCGTCGCCGTCAATGTGGCGGCCTCGCAGTTTCGACGGGGCGACCTGCTCGAGGTGGTTCGCAGCGCCCTCGAGGAATCTCAGCTCGATCCGCGCTTCCTTGAGATCGAGTTGACCGAGAGCGCGGTGATGACCAATCCAGAAGACTCTGCGGCAGTCCTCGAGCAACTTAGCCGCATGGGCGTGCTGGTATCGGTCGATGACTTTGGTACCGGCTACTCGAGTATGAGCTACTTGCGTCGCTTTCCGATCGACAAGTTGAAGATCGATCGTAGTTTCATCACGGATCTAACTACCCGCGCCGATGATGCATCGATTGTTCAGGCGATCGTGTCGCTGGCACACGGTCTTCGGCTCAAGGTGGTCGCCGAAGGCGTGGAAACGCTACAGCAGCTGAAGTTTCTGCAGTCTGTGGGCTGCGATCAATACCAGGGTTATCACTTCAGCCCACCGCTGCCGGCGACCGAGTTCGCCGAGCTGGTGTGCAACTGGCAGAAAGCGGAGGATCGATCTTCGGATGACGACGCCTCCCGAACACACAGCAAACTGGCAGCCTATCGCTAATCCATAGCGGTATTTTGGGCGCAACGTCACAAGCAGGCAAACGCCCAGGAAGTGGCGTCCCTAAGGAGAGAAAGTTCGAACCAACTCTAGAAACCCTAGAAGAATGGAACGACTACCTTGAGCGCTAATGCGCCCGCACACCGACGGCGCCACCATAATATGTGGGCGACATTGCGCAAGAGGCTGAATAGATCGGTAATCCGACTCCTTGCGGAGAATAGCTGGCCCATTCTCCGCGCGACGTGCGGAGAATGCACTTGCCAATGCGGAGAACAGAGAGCATAATATCCGCATAAAATGCGGAGATTAAAATGTACATCTGGGAGCACCCTGACTGGCCTGACCTGACCTGGGATAGCGGCCACCTTGCCGCTCTGTTGGGGCAGGCCTCGCGCGAGCAGGGCCGTCTGCTCGGCAGGATGCAGGATCTCGGCTTCGACCTGCGTCGTGAGGCCCAGCTGAACACCCTGACCGAAGACGTGGTCCGCTCAAGTGAGATCGAGGGCAAAAAACTCGACAGCGATCAGGTCAGATCCTCGATCGCACGGCGGCTCGGCATGGATGTTGGCGGGCTAGTGCCGGCCGACCGCGATGTCGAGGGCGTCGTCGAGATGATGCTCGACGCAACTACTAACTACGCGCAGCCCCTGACGGCCGACCGGTTATTCGGCTGGCACGCGGCACTCTTCCCCACGGGTCGAATCGGCCTTCAGAAAATCACCGTCGGCAACTGGCGGGATGACAGCGGCGGGCCGATGCAGGTTGTCTCGGGGCCGATCGGTCGGCAGAAGGTTCACTATGAAGCGCCGCCCGCCGCGCGCGTCCCGGAAGATATGGACCGCTTCCTAAGCTGGTTCGAGGCACCCGGCAAAATCGACCCGCTTCTCATCGCGGGACTCGCGCATGTGTGGTTCGTCACCATCCACCCTTTCGATGACGGCAACGGACGCATTGCGCGCGCGATCGCCGACATGGCGCTCGCCCACTCCGAACAAAGCACCCAACGCTTCTACAGTATGTCAGCGCAAATCCGCCGCGAGCGGAGCAACTATTACTCGACGCTCGAACGCACGCAGAAGGGTACCCTCGATGTTACGCCGTGGCAGGAATGGTTCCTTTCGTGCCTGCTCCGCGCGATCGAGGGCTCGCAAGACACTCTGGGCGCGGTGCTGGGAAAGGCGCGCTTCTGGGAACGCTTTGCGCAACAGTCGCTGAATGCGCGCCAGATTAAGGTGCTGAACAGATTACTCGACGGCTTCGAGGGAAAGCTCACGACATCCAAATACGCCAAGCTCACCAAGGGCTCGCAGGACACGGCCTACCGTGACATCCTGGATCTCGTCGAGCGCGGTGCGCTGCGGAAGGACCCCGGTGGCGGGCGGAGCACGAGTTACTCGCTTATCATGGGAGTCGAGCGGAAATGACGCAAGCGCGGCACGAGTATCAGAAGTATAAAGACGCGGCCTGCTGCTCCTTTATGCGACGCCATCGCCGGTTAGGGACCGGGACCTTTGTGATTGGGTCGAGTATTCTAACTTCGGTCACTACAAAACCCATGTTCAGGTACTCCGTCTTAACCCACGTAAATACCGCGTGACTCGATCGGTGGGCGGGCACGCGTAATCGTGCCAAGGAGGCAAACGCTGACACGAAATTGCGCGGTCTTCCGCTGGTCGGATTCCCCAACATTCCGTACACTTCCACCGGCAAGGAATTCGCAGCGGATCTTGGCTCTGTGCGCAATCAGTCATCAGTGTCAGAAGAATCGAGCAGCGGTATGCAAGGACAGTCGAGTGAGCGTCAGCCCATCTGGCAGCCGGCTCCGGAGGATGTGGCCCGAACCCAGATGACGGCGTTCATGCGGCACTGCGAAACCGTGACCGGATGTAGATTCCGCTCATACAACGAGTTCCACGGCTTCTCGGTAGACAACTACCGCCTGTTCTGGCGACTGCTCCTCGAGTGGTCCGGCATCGAGTATCAGGGTGACCCATCCGTCATTTGCACGAGCGACAACCTGGAGGAAGCCAGTTTCTTTCCCAATCTACAACTGAATGCCGTGCGCATCCTCCTTGCGGAGTCGGTCACCGAGGACAGCGGATCTGCGATCGCATCGGTGCATTTGAACCGCACGACCCGGCGACTGACCCGATCAGAGCTTCGCCGCCGCGTGATCTCCGGAGCCGCGGCGATGCAGGAGCTCGGCATCGACAAAGGCAGCCATCTGGCGATGGTGGCATATAACGACGCCTCCGCGGTCATTGCGGTTTTGTCGGTTGCGGCCTTGGGCGCCGCTATTGCAACGAGCGCCCCCGAAATGGGAGCGGATGCCAGCATCGCGCGATTTGCCCCAGTTGCGCCGCAGTTACTGCTGTGCCACGCAAGTACCCCGTTCGACGGTATAGATCCGAAGCACCACGAGAAATTGATCCAGATCATCCACGCGCTCCCCTCCCTGCGCGCGGTGATAGTTCTCAACGACGAGCACGACTTGGCCGGATTGCCTCTGCCTTGCTACACGTTGAATGCACTGTGCTCATCCCACGCATCCGCAGAGTGCGATTGGCCACTCCTGCCGTTCAATCATCCGTTGTTCATCTTGTTTTCATCGGGTACGACGGGCAGGCCCAAAGGCATCGTCCACGGAGCTGGAGGCACCCTGATCGAACATATCAAGGAGCATCGTCTGCATTGTGATCTGAAACCCGGTGATCGGTTGTTCTTTCACACGTCCAGCGCCTGGATGATGTGGAACTGGCAGCTGACGGCACTCGCGTCCGGCGCGGAGTTGGTCCTGTACGACGGCCCGCTTACAGCCGCCGATACCCTCTGGAACATCGTCGCGCGGGAACGAGTTTCCGTGTTTGGCACGAGCCCGCCCTACCTGCAAATGTGCGACAGGGCGGGCATCGCGCCGGGGAGAAGCCTGGATCTGGCCGCGCTGCGGGCTGTGCTTTCCACCGGCTCCATCCTCCACGAAGAGCAACAGGACTGGTTCAGCGCAAATGTCAAAGATCTGCCGGTGCAATCCATCAGTGGCGGCACGGACATGATTGGCTGTTTCGTCATGGGCAATCCCAACTTGCCGGCGTACGCGGCTGAACCGCAATGCAAGGGGCTGGGGTTTAATCTGCGGGCGCTTCCCGTGGCAGGGTCCCCATCGCCACACATCGGGGAGTTGGTCTGCGCCAATCCCTTTCCCTCCAAGCCGGTACGATTTCTCGATGATCCGCTGGGCGAGCGCTTTCATGATGCCTATTTTGCGCAGAATCCAGGACTGTGGACGCACGGCGACCTGATCGAATTCACATCCGACGCAAGCGCGGTGATGCACGGACGCTCAGATGGCACGATGAACATCCGCGGCATCCGGATCGGTCCGGCCGAAATCTATCGAGTGCTGGAAAGCTTCCCGGAAATCTCCGCAGCCATGGCCGTCGAACAGCGCGTGGAATCGGAATACGGCCACGCCCGCATCGTCTTGCTCCTCGTGCTGCGGCCCGAGCTCACGCTCAGCACGCTTTTGCAGGCACGCGTACGCAAGGCCATCGCAACACGAGCATCGGCAGCCCATGTACCGGCGGTCATCATACAAGTCCCGGCTCTGCCAACGACGCATACCGGCAAAAGTTCGGAACGCAGTGCGCGAGATTGCGTGAACGGAGTGCCCGTTTCCAATAACGGTGCTCTGCGGAACCCGGAATGTCTGGCCGCCATTGCATCCCATCCTGGACTTCGCGTGGCACCGCCTGATGACGAAGATGCGGTCCGTTTCGCATTGACCGGCGAAGACGGCTGCATCTGCGAAGCAGCCATGACGAGATTGTGGGAAGAGACGCTTGGCATCACACCCATCGATCGAGACGACGATATCTTCGAGATGGGTTTGAATTCGGTCATCGCCCTGCGGCTGCTCAGCCGGCTAGAACTCGCCTTGACCATGTCTCTGCCACTCACCTTCATCTACGACGCGCCCACGATTGCGCGAATGATTCGCCGCCTGGAATCCCTGGAGCCGCCGGCCTCTTCCCACCTCGTGCCAGTTCAGCAAGGTGGCAGCGGACCACCGTTCTTCGTCATTCATGGGCTGGGCGGAGACGTGAGTGAACTCTTCAGGCTATGCCGCAGGATCCGCTCCGACGGCCCGGTTTACGCAATCCGGGCATTGGGGCTCGACGGATCGTGTCAGCCCCTGGAAACGATCGATGCGATGGCAAACGCGTACATTCAAGCGATCCGGACGCTTCAGGAGAGAGGTCCGTATCGACTCTGCGGCTATTCCTTTGGTGGCCTCATCGCATTTGAGATGGCCCGCCGTCTGTCTCGAGCGAGGCAAGCGACCCGTCCGCTGATCCTGATCGATACCACTGTCGATGAACGATACTGGCCGATGTGGGCATGGCTCAAAATCATGCAGGCGGTTGCGGGGAAAAACCTGATGAGCCTTGGCCGGATCCCGATGACCCAGGTCCATCACCACCTGCGGCAACGCTTGCACGGTTTTCGCACGCGAATTGGTTATCGCCGGCGAACGATCGAGGGCAGTTCGCTGGGAGCTGGGGGTGCTGGCCTGCCGGCGCCGCTGGTCCGCGTGCGGGAAGCCGCGGTCAAAGCGATGGCAGCGTACGAACCTTCAAGTTACGAAGGAGAGATCGTACTGATGCGGTGTACGCTAAGAGACCCCGTCTCGTATGATGCCGCGCCGCTGTGGGCGTCGGTCTGCCGTCACCTGTCGATCCATGAAGTTCCGGGTGATCATCGAACCGTGATTCGTGAGCCGTCAGTGGACGTGCTGGCCGACTCGATTTCGCAAGTGTTGCTGACCTCGTCCCCGCTCATACCGGACTCAACTCAAATTTCCCGTGTACCTCAACCATATCGCCATTAGTTTGCCAATCGTCGCCAAGTTGATTCGGGGTACCCCAGCGCGTCCTCCGTCCTCCGAAAACCCATGTATCTTGAGCGCGGGATTCTTGCGGCGGTCGGGACGAGTATTGTTCAGGAATTACAAATTCAGCGCGGGGCGGTACAACGACTTGCGGATACCGCGATACCACACTTGGGGATTTCCGGCCGTGGAACCGGCTGGAATTTTCGAACCCCTGAAATTTCTGCCTTTACAGAAGCTTACGAAGCTCTGACAAACACTCACGTAGTGGCGTCCCCACGGGTACACGAACTTAACCCCCGTAAACATCAAACATACCGCGGGTCTCACCAGAAAGCCTGGCGGGTATGAACTGGCAAAAAAGGTCAGAGACTTATGATTTGTGCGTAGGAGGACCTTTCGAACCGGCAATTTACCGCGCTTCCTCGCCAGGCAAGATGAAACCTAAGGTCTGCTGGTTAAAATGAGTACTGCTGATGCTGGAATACACAAGGCTACAGCACCGGCTTCCGCCTATGTTCTTGACAAAACTTAAGCCCTGAGTATTCTACGCGGCTGTCTTGCCGCCACGCGCGGCGAGAGCCGTACAACGGAGAAGGCTATGACCTTAGGGTCTATGAAGAATACGTGTAGATACTCTTTGAAGTAACCGTTTCGAGTCGATGGCTCGAAGCGCCATGCTTCGAGTCAGGCGGCCCCGTCATCGCGACGAAAGCCCCTGGCGAGCATCCACCAGGGGCTTTTTGTTGCCTTAAATGACGACCATGAAGGGATTGAAATTCGACTTTGAGAGAAGCGTAGGTGAGGCTGGCGGCTTGCCTATGTACCTGGCGCTGCGTGGCGACCTGTCCGACCCGGGCGAGACGCTGTTGAAGCTGCGAGCGCTGCAGTCCTTCGATCGAGGCGCCGCGCGCTATGCGATTCACCGCACCGTGCGGTGCGCCGTTCGTCGGCCCTTGGACGAGGTTTTCGACGATTTGGCGTTGCACTCCGATCTCGTCGCTCAGCGCATGGATAGCACGTCGCTGCTGCTCGACGGGCCTGGGGTATTCATCAACCTCGAAGGCAACCGCAAGATCGATTACGGCTCCTGCACATTTCACATCTGGGCTGAAAGCATGAACCGGCTGGACCAGGCGCGCGCGAAGATGTTGGCCATCGTCGGCGAGCAACTGGTGCGGCACGAGATGTTTACGATCGACTGGCAATTCTCCAGTGGTCGGGGTCTCTCGAGCGCATCGTTCGACGAGATGGCGGACCCCGCCCCTTACGATGAAGCCTATCCGAATCTGGCCGAGCCGGTGTCAACCTTCATTGCGCGCTACCTCGCGTCGCGCGAGACCGTGCTGATTCTTCAGGGGCCACCGGGCACCGGAAAGACGAGATTGGTGCGCGCCATCCTGGCCGCGATGTCTGCCCGCAAAGCGGATAGCGCTCAAGTGCTTTATACCGCTGACATGCGCGCACTCGAGAACGACGAGATTTTCGTCGATTTCATCACCGGCAACCACGATGCGTTTGTTATCGAGGACGCGGATCACTTGTTGATGGCGCGCTCCAACGGCAATGTGGATCTACACCGCTTCCTGGCCGTGGCGGACGGGGTGGTCCGCGCGCAGGGCCGGAAGATCATCTTTACCACCAATCTGCCTAACATCGGAGACATCGACGAGGCATTGGTGCGGCCGGGCCGCTGCTTTGCGACGGTGCGCACTCGGGCGCTGGAGCGATACGAGGCAGCATCGTTGCTGGCGCGAATTGCGACCGCGCGCGCTGAACGAAATGAACCGACGAGGGCAATGGAGTTGGCAACAGATATGCGCTCGATGACGCTCGCAGCGTTGTATCGGCTGGTGGATTCTGAGGGTTGACCGACGGCGTTTCGCCCGAATTCCATGTACTTCACCGGCGCGGCGGCGGCCGGCGCCGTCATAATCGAGGTAAATGCCTCGTGGATCCCCTCGAATATCTGTTTATTTGCGCGGTTAACAGGGGCCGTCGCCGGGCGCTATAATAAGTGGATGAATACTTCTTTATTTGACCAAGTTCGCAAGCTCCCTTTAGAAGAGCAGCTTGAGTTGGTCGAGGCGCTTTGGGATAGCATCGGCGATCGAAATGCCGTGCCAGGTCCGACAGGAGCTCAGAAGGCCGAGCTCGACCGGCGGCTTGCCGACCATGCCGCGAATCCGGAAGATGTAGTCCCTTGGGATGAGATCAAGGACTCTGCGCTGACGCGAATCGGGAGATGAACCTATCGGTTACCTTTCGTCGTGCCGCCCGCGCGGAGTTCATCGAAGCGGCAGCATGGTACGAAAGCCAAAGGCCAGGCCTTGGTGTGGAATTCATTGCCGAAATCGAACGATGCGTGGACGCTGCGGCTGAGACCCACGACCTACGCAGCGATTGACAAGGATGTTCGCCGTATCGTTGCCAATCGGTTTCCATTCAGCGTGTACTTTCGAGCGGAAGAGCGACGAATCGTCGTTTTGGCGGTGTTCCACGGCAGGCGCAACCCCGTCATTTGGCAGGACCGGACCTGAGGGCCGAGCGATGAATTGCCGGGCGTCCGCCTCTATCCCGAATTGTCGGCGTTTAAAATTGGCGTCCCCACGGGTACACCAACTTAACCCCCGTAAATACCGGGCTAATCGAACGACCTGATGCATACCCATGGGCAGCGCTGCCCCGAACGGTAGAAGCGATCAGACTCTTATTAAAGAAAAGCCTCGTTCCCTTTAATAAACTGCTAGGCTATTAAGCAGACTTTAACAAGGGGCACAACGGTGAAGGATTCACGACCCCGACGGTGACGCAAGCACTGGGCGAATTGCAGAAGCTGGGGATCGTGCGTGAAACCACCGGCCGCGCGCGGGGACGGATCTTCGCCTATGTGCGCTATCTCGATGCGTTG